>Ga0209628_10002578_pt1 | contig 12383 bp, 13 predicted proteins | sample TergutCu122P4_FD_187285 | JGI IMG/M metagenome (GOLD analysis project Ga0209628, IMG submission 187285) | Cubitermes ugandensis P4 segment gut microbial communities from Kakamega Forest, Kenya - Cu122 P4 (SPAdes) (version 2) | ecosystem: Host-associated > Arthropoda: Insects > Digestive system...
ATTTATGTGGTGGCCTGGGAGCAACTGAAGGTTCTGATCTAGCCCTTTCTTAATTATTCCTGATGCTCCAATTATAACTGGCACACTGTTTTCCTCACTTTCCACATTCTGCTAACCTCAATCTCCAGGTCTTTGTACTTGCTTAGCTTTTTTGGTTTCTTCTGTGTTACCGTTTGAATTGTCTGGTATAGCTATATCAATCAGTAGGCAAGTCTTCTCTTTTTTATCATGCAGACTATATCAGGTCAGTTTGCTAGTACTGGTTGATCTGTGATAACAGGTACATCCCACACAATAGTGGTGCCACTGACATTTACTTTCATAGTACTTGTCAGTACCCTGTAACCTTGTATGTTTACATATCCAGTGGATGTAACCAGTAACCTATTTGTGTCTATTAGCAAATTCAGATGGTGCAAGTGTTGTGCATCCCACAACAATATGTTTCATGTGTTCTTCTGACTTAGAGCACATTCTGCATTTACTATCAATTGGTTACTTCATGATGTTCCTCTGACAATAATGCATGTTGGGTTGTTATTATTAAACTCCGTGTTTTCCCCTTTAGGTCTGAGCTACATAATCACACCAGGGAATCTTCTTTATCTACCGATGGTCTTTCATGGTCCTGGCAGAAGTGTCCATGCATTGGTTTACTCTCATTTTCAATGTTGGACTTTAGTTGAGTCTTGATATTACGGGCAAACGTTTCTTGTGTTATATATTTTTGTCACGATTATTATTACTGACTTAATCACATTTCCCAGCCTCTACATGCTGGAAAACCTTCACCTATACCCTAAGGGCATGTCCTAGAAATTTGCGTACTACATGACACATTTGTAATAGTACTGCTTTTTGCTCCACTGTTAAGATGTTTTTGGTTAAACCTATATTCTCTAGGAATATTAGGAAGTTAGTTTCTTTGCGACTGCTCCTTCCACTGAGATGACTAAGATGTATAGGGATATGCTGTTAAGCTTCAAGACATTTTTGATTTCTGAGGCCAAGTGTTTATATTTCCTAATATTCTCTGCCTCAGTTCTGGAAAGGTTATGGGTCAAGGGAACTGCTATATCTGTTACAAGTGCCATTTTATTCTCTCTATCGATTAGGACTATATCATTATCACCATAACAATCATCATTATACCTCTCTATATCCACAAACCCATTCATTTTCTTGAACTAGTTCCACTCAAGATCTAGATCTGTTCTAACCCTTGTTATGGACAATCAATATTTCTTTTAACAATGCTCTCATAACACACTTGACCTTCTTTCTACATGCTTGCTTTCATTACAACAAAGGAATGGACAAAAATATGAGTTCTAGTCACCCCTGCACTTCTCAGTGGTTTCATGCACACAAGCTCATGCAGGGACAAAGAAATGTTCATCTCTGGGTGTGCAGGATTATCACATATTTCCACATTAAATTTCACCTGCCTAGCTACAATGGTTCTTCAGTTACCACCATCATGGCAAAACCTAAAGGAAACTTCCATTCACCTGCCATGTTATTTCAGTCTACAAGAATATTACCTTACAAAACATCAATATGTTCCCAAGACTTATCACCACACATGAGTTACTTCAGTATCCAAAAATAAGTAGTGCTTGTGTCGGTCCTAAATTACACATATCAAGCATCTGTCACAACATTATTTCAGATTACAGGGAATTACAATACATGATGCTGAGGCGTCCTGCAAAAACATAATGCTGATACTGAGTTCTGTAAAAATAGGTAAAATGATCCAAATTTGAAATGGATGGTCATGGACACAAATAGATGGATGGACATATACGCACAGACTAATATATGCATGTGTGCACACACAAATCATGCATCTCATAAGCCAACCTTTCCTTTTTAGGAACAACAGTAGGCTAAAAAGTGCTCAAAATGGAGTCATAATACATAAATACATCTGGCACTATTAGTAACAATAGAATTTTGGTACCTGAGTAACAGGAACTTCTCTCTTGAAAGATGTAAGTCTAAGAAGAACAGGCATGATAAAGTCCTATGATAGCAGCAAGATACTATAATCCACCCATGCATCCTTTTCATGAATACTGAGTAAACCACCATTTCTCAACTATGTTGTGGTGAAACATGTCTATGAGACCACTTAAGCTACGTTGGAGTTCTGCCAAATTGTAAAAGATATTGTCAGGAATATATTAGTATCGGTTGCAGCTGCACCCTAGCAATTAAGCCAGTGAAGCATGTATACTTCAGTTCAAAGAGTACTTCTTTGCTCAGAAATGTAAAGATGGCTGGAGTAAAGGCAACATCCACAGCAAATGATCAACTATGGGGTGCTAGAAAAAATGAGACTATCAGACTAATGTTCTTAGCCAGTCATGCCTGTGAGCATAATTAAACATATGTCAAAATGTCCAATCTTTGAATATGCTGGGTGCCACCTTCACCCCTAACACTATACATTAAGTTTCTTTGGAAGCTATGCGTTGTCACTCATAGGAATGCCACACAAGTCTGCAAACAGCATTCTCAGGCCTCAAACACATTCTTAAACCAACTTATTTGTTCCAGCACCAACAGGATTCACACTTTGTTAAACATCAGGCCAAAAGATCTTCAAAATTATAATTTCACAACCAGTTCATTGTACACGATAACCCTTATTACTATGTTAATCCCGACATACTCAGTCCGGTAAGTGATCCTCTTCTGGTAAATGGGTGTGGTTCACCGAATCACACATGTATTTAGTTTTTTTTTGTTTATTTACTAACCATTTATTACTTGGTACAAAGAAAAGGGGTACTGTATAAAGTCGAAAGCAAATCACGTTTTATTCAAATAACAAGGTCACTGGCACTCACAACGCGCTTGTACACGACTGCTTTCCTCCCTCAACTGCCAGCGTCCATTATCGGCTGCCAGCCCTTATCTCGTTTAAATTTCTCTCCGTACCACCCCTCCTATATATCACTAATGGTCCCAGAACATATGTTACCAGCTTAAACTTATAACGCATGGTCATACACCGTCCGTAACAGACGCCATTAAACCTAATAACTATATTAAAAATGATCGGCTACATCATATTAAACTTATTTTTGTTCATAGCCTAAAATCCAGGAGGCTTACAGTTATGAACAATGTGACTTCAGGTGACACCGATCTCATCTTGTATTTAGAATCTTACAATTATGAACATTAGCAACTCCAGGGAACACTTGATCTTATCTGCTATCCATAATCTTATGATTTTAAACAACAGTAACTTCAGGTGACACTGATCTTGGCTGCTATCGAGACTCTCAAAATTATAAACATCCGTAACTTCAGGTGACACTGATCTTATCTGCTATCTATAATCTTACGATTATAAACAACAGTTAACTTCAGGTGACACTGATCTTATCTGCTATCTATAATCTTACGATTATAAACAACAGTTAACTTCAGGTGACACTGATCTTATCTGCTATCTACAATCTTACGATTATAAACAACAGTAACTTCAGGTGACACTGATCTTATCTGCTATCTACAATCTTACGATTATAAACAACAGTAACTTCAGGTGACACTGATCTTATCTGCGATCTACAATCTTACGATTATAAAGAACAGTAACTTCAGGTGACACTGATCTTATCCACTATCTACAATCTTACAATTATAAACAACAGTAATTTCAGGTGACACTGATCTTGTAATCATATTTCTCCGGAGTTCTAGAATTACTAACACCTAGCGTTTTAAAATTACATTCTGGCAAAATGGTGCTGAATGCACATTTATGCAGTCTATGCTTTTGTGTATCACCTCAACAAAATCAAGTGGTTTAACAGTGCTTCTATCATAAGGCAACAAGTGACCATATGGATTTACTTTATTCCATCCAGTATCAATTTTAAAGATTTCTATCGCAATAATTACAACTGCTCCTGGTTTGGTCCTCTGTCTTGCCATAAATGAATACTAACCCTATTCATCTGTTAAGACCCCTGATATAGTCTCATTAGCTCCAATCTAACCCCACTGACACTCAAACTGACCTACCTTGAGGATTTCCCCATTTTAACAGGAAGAAGACGAGGAGAAAAAAATTGACATTCCAGTATCAGGTAAAAATTTATCACAGTACATACCTGGAATATTTTATCATACAGGTAAGGTAACTTAAGTAGTCGAGGCTGATGCCATGTGATGTGCTGATCAATAAGAATGTTATGTGCTGAAATCTGGCTGCGATTCACGAAGACAACCAGCTCCTCACACCAAGATCGACCTGTCTCACTGCCAATGCCAGGCCAGTTCAGTGCATCTGCTGCAGTGAAATCACTCAAGTCCACCTTTTCAGTAACCAGATCCAAATTGAACACAAGACTCACAAACTCTGACCCCTCAGTACCAACATATGGAAGGGCGTGACTGTACAGATGGTGGTGCAATAAAGCTGCTATTCGTAGGAAAGGTAGACATAGCTGCTGTACCTGCGGGAAAAGCAACTTAATTTACATGGACATCAAGAATGACAAGAACATATTTTATGAATTGGCAAAGAATCCAAAAGAAGGCTTCCAGCTTGAAGATTGAAGGAAAGGGCCTACAAGGAAGACCAACATCAGGGTGAAGCCAGATGGTCAGGTAATGTTACAAAGCAAGAAAGAAAGAAACATGGGAAGAAACTGAGACGAAGAAGCTGTGGGAAGAAAGAGAAAGCTGTAAGGGCCTGGTTGCTACATGACATACATTACGTGGAAAAGTACAAGGAGGCAGATGAGGAGTAAAATGAAACAAACAAGAAAATGTTTCTTAGATTAGTTAACAATTCTGTTTGAACTGCAATACATAAATTAAAAGAAAGGGAATGATTAATGAAGTGGAAACATATACATACAAACCTCCATTTCTACCCTCTTCCTGCTAGCCTGTAAATTGGCAGCCACACTGGCTCCTGTATCATGCACTCTGTGATTTGTGTCTTCCAGCTGATATAAGTGAGTCTGCTCGAGAAGTCCAATAATAAGTGCCATTATCCCATCCAGTGACATCACACTACCATGATTCTCTACTTCTTCAGAGTCAGAGGCACGCCACTGGACTCGTTCTTGCTCTGTCATGTTACAACTCAGTTGCATCACCACTTGGAAATACAGCAGATTGTACAGCACTTTCACAATGCATGAGAAGTAAACTGAAAGAGAACAACTTCAACTCAGACAGTACCAAAAATAACTCTGCAAACAGCAAACAACAAATGCATGACACTTTGATTGCTGGTGCATTCTAGTTAGATGCCTTTCAAGTTTAAATTATTCCTGACAAAAATTCTGGTTTTATGAACATGCACCTCCCCCCACACACAATCAATAATACCAGAAATTAACACAAATTCACTTTGAGGGAAATAAAAAAAATCCAAATTTTACTCCACCTGACATTAGGTACCTGTAAAGTGTGTGAGGGAATCCTTACAGCAAAAACCACAGCAAATATGCTTTAGTAATTTATTCATGTATTTTATTAATTGAGTCAAAATATTTTATTCAATGATCTTAATACAATGCCACAGTGACAAGTGACGCTTGTACTTCAACAGCCATGTAACTGACTTACTTTGATCTAAATGCAGAGGGAGGAGCAGTATAAACTGAATCAATAATGCAGTAGGATCTCGTAGAAGAAGAGGCACCTCCTTCTCATATGGCTTCAGCGCTAAAGGTGCTCGAGGTTGTGACTGTATCCCAGCCACTTGTTGCAAAGTATGCCAGACCGGCCAACTCCTCAGCATACGACCATGAACAGCCAACACATGAAGGAGAGGCACTGTAACAAGATGTATGGACACAAATACCACTTTAATCTCTATTCTGTTTACAAATGGCACAGCAGTTCTGCTTGCAAAGCTGAGAGTTGCCATGTATCCAGGAAAGTCAACATCTTTTATGGAATATGAAGCATCATTACTGTACTCGTAATACCCTGAGTCAGATAAATCCAATATACACCCTCATATCCTACTTTGTTAAGATTCAACTTGTCATTATCCTTTGAATGACACTATCCTATACCAAGTTCTCTCATCCTATAAAGCTCTGACAAAAAGATTTTACATTAACAGTACCTTCTTCAATTAAAAAGTTACTGACAGGGTAAACCTGCAGCTGGAATGGGAAAAAAACAAGACGGTATGCAGAATTTTAGTAAGAAAACATTTTGGAACACAGAAATTTGAAAGGCTGAAAAAGAGATAAAATGATTTACAATGTCAGCAAAACTGGGTAATGGACTGGCTTAGCACTGTGCCTACTGGTGGGCTTTAACCTTTGAACGACCTACATTCACATACATGAACACATGTACACCCCTCCCCACCCAAAAAAAAGTTATGTCTTTAGGCAATAAGGCAATTTACAGCATTTTAAGGCACGCTGCATAATCTGTTTTATTTTAAACAAAATGTCAATTCTTTAATAATTTTATCTTTTTTTGTTCAAATAGTACTCATAAACCATGTGCTAAAGCTTAAATACCAATCTGCAAGTTGGAGGTTAATATTACTGGTGCTGAACTATGGGGTCCCATTATCCCAGAATTCAATGCAATACTGCAATCCATAATCTGTTGCACAGTGTCTCCTACAGGTCTCAAAGAATATTTACAACAGAATATCCCAGTACAGACAACAGTGCAGTCATATTACAATACTGAAACAGTTGCAAGAACCTAAAATGGATCAAAATGAAGCAGGTCTCACCTATACAGGAGCGTTTAGGTGCGAGTTGTACCGGTGCATTGCCAGAGACAGTACTGGTGGCAGAACTGCTGGCAGATGCAAAGTCAGACCCACTGTCAGAGGTAACAAGTGAATTTCCTCTCTGCACGAGCTCCACCTCAAGATTTGTCCTTGCGATAGAACTTACAAACAGGAACAGACTATGTGATGTAGGCGTAGAACTTCTCTGCTTAAATTTGGAGTAAGTGCGATGTGTCATATCCTCCATAGATTTTGTCATAGCTTCTGCCAAAGACATGGGCATCTGAAGCACAGAAATTGCACCTATAGCATGCTTTGTATTATGAACTAGAAAACATATCACTGCAATTTAAATGCAAAATTGCTGAGTACAAAATTGACTGAGAACATTTTCCATGCACATGCAAAATGCATAGCACACTAAGTCAAATGTCACTGAAAACAGGTTACATACATTGACTTTGTAATAAAAACACATAAATCCTCATTTCTTGTGCCCGGAATTCAGTTTTCCTTCATTTAATACTAATTTTTCACAACAGTTAAGTTTAACTTTTTAAATTTTATTAATATGCATTGTGTGACAGTAAGATTGGATTTCATTCCGACCCAAAATAAAACTTGCAATACTAATTCACTGAAAACAGGTAACATATGCAGACCTTGCAATATACAGGCATAAATCCCCATTTCACATGCAATGACTTCAGTTTTCCCTCAGGTAATACTAATTTTTCGTTAACAGCTTAAATTAAGCCATTGACACAACTGTGTTACATTATATTACATTATATGAATATGCAGCTACGTGTTTTGACAAATTACAAGGTCATCCTCAGGCCACTTGAACATACACAAGGAGAATTATATTTGCAAGTTCATTTTTTAAACATTTTATTAATATGCTCTGTGTTAAGAGTAAGACTGAGATCGTATTCTGACCCAAAATAAAACTTGCAATAGTAATTCTGCTTGTATGTGTTCAAGTGGCCTGAGGACGACCCTGTATCTGGCCGAAACATGAAGCTACATATCATGTAATGTAATGTAATATATAATATAGTAAAATTAGTTGCATAGATGGCATAAATAAACCGGTCTGTGACCTATGCAACAAAACGTGATGTATAAGACAAAAATTAATTTTTAAATTATTCCAAGTCATTAATCCCAATGTTACATTTTTTTCATAAAAGATCTGCCTCAATTTTGATTCAAACCTACTGTCTTCCAGGGTCCCTGTACTTACAAAAAAAAAAAAAAAATGGTTGTGTAACATGGATGCTGCATGCCATAATGCATGCAACAGCAATGCTACATGGCAAACATGTGGCTGGCTGCTTGGCTTGACACAATCCAGTAGAAGAAATTGCTCCCTGTCACTTCCTATCACTTCTCCTCTTCCCTGTGCTACCTGCTGCTTTATATCCTCCCCCATTGGCCCCTGAATGTCTAGAGTCAACCAATTACTGGTTACACCAAGCCTGTATATTCATGCATCCACCTGTCTCTATCATTCGTCTTGGCCCTTTTGACCCTTCAAGATGAGACTTTTATGTCATCTCAAAATGAAGCAAACTAATTAACCTGTGACACAGCATCATATCCCAGAAGACTGGAGACCTTAGCTACAGCATTGCAAAAACCTAAAAACCTGGAATACATTTAGGTCTGTCATGACTGTTCAGTGTTACCCAAAATATAAAGAGCTTGATAATTTCTAATAAAATCCCTCAGTATCAAATTTCAGAGGTTGTAAAACGATTATCAGCATACAGATGGATGGTCACACAGAGTTAGCAGTTTCAATAGCCACTATTCAAGGAAGGATACATATCTAAAAATCAAGTAAAGCCTGATTCATGACTGACTCCATGGAGCTGAGTCCATCTTGAAAAGTAAATACTGCAAATCCTCAGCCAGTCAAGAAATTTCCCACATTTTATGGCATCCAAATATTCATTATCACATTCTTTAGTCTGCTGCTTGTCCCTATCCTGGGCCAGGTGAATCCATTCCACACCCTCACATCCTGTTTCTTTAATATCCAATTAAATATTACCCTCCCAACTAAGTTCAAATCTTCCAAATGGCCTCTTTTATTCAGTTTTCCCCACCAAAACTCTGATGTACCACATGTGCAGCCCATCCTTGCTCTGATGACCCTAATATTTGGTGAGGCTTACAAATCATGCAGCCACTCATTATATTTTCTCCAGCCTCTTCTTATTTCATCCCTTTTGGGCCCAAATATCTTCCTCAGCACCCCTTCACACACCCTCAGGCTATGCTCTTCCCTTAATGTATGAGAAAAAGTTTCAGATCAATCTACAAGCACAGCCAATCATTAAGAAAAAAATTACCATGAAGGAAGAAGCCCTTATACTAAGCAGGCACATATAAACATGTTGGCTAATACTAAGCTTACTACTCAAAGAAAAACATACATTATACAATTAAATCTTACTGAAACATGTCTATTTTCAATGAGGAAATCAATGAGCTCGGTGACCATGGCAGGCAGAATGGTTGGTTGAGAAGTGACCAAGGTTGTATGCTCCTCAAGCTCTGGAGACAATGGCAATACCGAATTGGCAAGCTGCCGACACAGCGGACACCAATACTCCCCCCTGTCAACAACAGGTACAAAATATATCAATGTCAAACTGGTCCTGTTTGAGAATTATGATCATGTGTCTACTAATTTGCATGATGCAGTAACATTACACCCAATCACATGAACAGTGAAATACAAATATTTTATATGTAAATTTAAATACTTACATGGCATATGATACTATACTCAGGTGACAAAAATAACAGGAATGTACAAGACACACATATGTTGTGTATGGATAAGCAGAATAATTTGATAAATTCTGTGCAAAAGCACAAATTTAACATTATACAAAATACTGGTTAAACCAGCAGTTAAATGTAACAGCAAAAACAGAATTTGGAACTTTGACACCCTTTAATTGAGTACAAGTTACACAAAAAGATGGATACATACATGAGAAATTTATAGCTGATGATAATCTGCATTTACATACATACCAATCACACTTTTTATTTTAAAAATGCAGTCTGGAAAAACAGAAGCACAAACTAAACACCGATCAGTCTGTAGTGACGGGGAACAGACAAGCAAAAAGCAAACATATGCCCTGTTTCAGTGTATTTAACTCAATCTAGAGCCACTCAATTTATACAACTATGCTATACAGAAAAATACAGTTACAGGTCATCTGAGGTTCTCATGGTGGTAGAAGATGGAGGCACCAGGTTCCTCCAAAATATGATGTCACTCCCTGGAACTGAGAGGTCAGATGCACAAAAAATGTAATAAATTGTGACAACATAAAAGAATATCTGGGCACTACTTGCTGAATGATTTATTTTGGGTAATGCATGTTTATACGATGATCCTTCACCAGGTATACAGGGTTTATGTAGTTATAAATATACATGAATGACATAATGTGTTGCATGAGAGAGATGCCTTCACATCTCATAAACAGCAAACTGAGATGAATGTTACCAATAATAAAAAAACACAGTAACACCTAAAGGAATACTATATTAACACCTTAGGAGTGACATTTGGATATGGCTGCAACTCACCCAGTCATTACAGAGACATTTATATTCAAATTTACCACTACTATTTCTGCCAAGTTTAATTAACTTGTATCATATGTCATTAACACATGTGTGCAATTCAAAATATGCACCAGACATACAGACAGCAGCTTACTCTGAAGGTAAAAAGACAATGTTGACTTGACTATTAACATCTGCTCAAAAGTGTTCATTCAAAATGAAACGTAATTTTATAATCTGCATGACAAAATATGCAAACTTATAGTTGATACAGGTCTGATTTAACAAATTTTAATATACTGGCAACTGTATATTTTATCATAAATAGACGACAATTATTTGCACTCCACGCCAAATATTATTAGGATTATGCGATGAATTGGTCATGCAGCACGCATAGGACAAAAGAAACATTCACACAAAATTGTGGTAGGAACACCATAAAGAAACAAGCCACCTGATGATGTACGATAGATAAGAGTAGATGTGAGGATATTAAAATTGATCTTAAACCCTTCGGCACCCAACATAATACACTGTATTTACTTGAATGCAAGACAAGGTTTTTGCCCTTAAGTTTGGTGTTTAAATATGTGAGGTCATCTTAAATTCACATGTGAAGTGCCAAACTGGATCACTCTAAACCGGACCATGCAGCGCCAAACCAAAATCTGCTTTGCCAAGTGTAGACAAAAGAGAGAAAAGAGGATGACTAAAGGTAACTGACACAATCTTTTTTAAAATACTTTGTCCATCATCTAATTTTTAAAGACACAGGGTGTTCCAGAAGCTGGATCTGCTTTTGTCTTCAGAGAAAGCAATGAAGCTGGTGAATGCCGTACACTGAGCTATTCTCTATCAATGGGCATACATACCGTACAAACAACAAACTCATTAAGATAAGCATTTGAGAACAGACCTATCAAGGTTAGTAACAGGAAAATGGCTACTGAAAAATTAAAAATTAACTGCAAGACCCACAAATAAAACCTGGACTAATCCACAAATGAAAAACCATAAAAAAGCCATGAACTCAGACTGATCAACCCACAGACGCAACACAAAAGTCCAGAACGCGTGTATTTAAATTGCTTAACACTGCTAGCAACATTTGTGGAGAAAATTATGGATCTTCTTCACAGGTTCAAGTAAGTTTATAAACCAAGATATATACATGTATGATTTTGTTGGTGTGGATTATAACAGCATGGTAGCACCTCTCACCAGATATGACTGTGAAGGGTTTTAAGAAGTGCTGACTATCCAATGGAATGGATGGGAATGTTACGAGTGAGTGTGAAGAGGACGATGGCACCAACTGTGAAGATGGAGAGAGTGGCACTGACTGGTAAAGGTGGATGGAACTTGACATGTTATATGTACAAGTGTATGAAATTAATAATAAAATATTTTTTCTTAGCAGATGTTGTATTCCTGAGGGGTAGTCTTAGATTTGGATCAATACATTTTCCCTTGGCAGATGTGTTTTATGTGGGGGGTCATTTTAGATTAGAGTCATCTTGCATTTGGGTAAATACAGTACAAGCGTAACATGTGATGTTCAGAACGCTGAATGTTATACAATTATGGCTATTCTTATGCAGCCCCTGTTTAAACTGTGGTCTGCTCCAGGTCACACTGCACATTTCATTCAGGAACCAAAGGGTTAAAGAAGTGTGATGGGACGCTTTAAAGTGGATTGATTTGTTTCAGGATAAAGGCCACCAGTGGGCTTGTGTCAAGACAGTAATGAGCCTCTGGGTGCCATAAATACTGGGGAATTTCCTGGCTCATAACTTTAGCTTCTAAAGATGGACTATGCTCCATGCAGTTAGTATAACAGACTCAACTACAGAAACTAAAATGTTTTCCAAGACACGAGTGAAGAATGGATAGCTATGGAAATCAGCACTGTGGGCATGAACCATACCTATCGACAGCGAGGTTCTGATGCCGCTGCTGACCACGCAAGGACGCCAGGTATGATTTCAGGCAGCCCAGGTGCAAGTGATGACCACAAGTCTGCACATGA
>Ga0209628_10002579_pt1 | contig 12382 bp, 6 predicted proteins | sample TergutCu122P4_FD_187285 | JGI IMG/M metagenome (GOLD analysis project Ga0209628, IMG submission 187285) | Cubitermes ugandensis P4 segment gut microbial communities from Kakamega Forest, Kenya - Cu122 P4 (SPAdes) (version 2) | ecosystem: Host-associated > Arthropoda: Insects > Digestive system >...
GGTCCATATATATATACGACGTTAGCATTTCTGGCTTTACTAGGAGCTCCATATATATATATATATGACATTAGTAGCCTAAGGGTTAATTTGACCTATGGGAATTTGAATGTCAGTTTATGGCTTTGACTACGCTTCAGCTACTGTATCCGTGCCAGTTGTAGATGTCTCTTCTGGCTTTAATTCCAGCAAACTGCAGGTGCATGTTCAGTTGATATTTGGCTTCTTCCATATGTTGAAGTGAACAATATTGGTATAGAGGATTTTTTTTTTAATGTAAAAGTGATAATTTCTTCACAAGTCTTCTCTAATATTTAAAGGTGTGTATTAGATTCATTATTGGTTACATTTGTGCTGCTCTTCTTGAGATAAATTTTGGTATGAGGTAGCTGCAAAGGATTTCAAGCCACATCTTTGGCTCATACTGTAATATTGCTGACTTGTGTTAGGGAAGTGCATGAATTTCTGACTTAGATTTTCCTTAGTTTTACTTAGGCCCTCTAGGCTATGATTGTTTCCTGTCCATGTTTTTCAATTTTCAGTAATCTTGATTGGCCATTTGTACGGTGTGATGCTGAACAACCATTGCAGTTGATACAATATTAAATGTCCCATGTTTTGTCACTCCACATTTTGGGGCTTATTTTTGTATCTGACATGTAGGTCTAATGGTTTCTTTAGCATAAGAACCTTCATTAGCGAAATTTATCAGGCAGTGAACAAGTGAACTGGCTGGAAATGCATTATCATAATGAATAAATTTATTATTTTTAACATTACTAACCTGTCCGTTCTTGTTTAATGTGTCATATTGCTCATAGTATTGCAAACAAAATATAATTTTTATATACACATAAATGTTTAGTTCATTTTTTGTCAGCTGTGTGAACTTATCTGTACTTAGTCTGGATGTTTGGAACTAATGAATTACCTGACTCAGCAGTTCTGATAAGTTCAAACTGTCGTCGACAATGGCATGGGCTGTTTTAAATTTTTGCAGTAATGTATTGCATTGAATAGAATTTCCTGTCTCAGCTGTTGCAATTTCGCAGAGTTTTTCTTGTAGACATTTTGTATCACAGCCCTTTGCAAGGGCTGTATCAGCTTCTTTAACATAGTATCTGGAACATAAGAGAACTGTCACAGTTCTGAAATAGTCTATGTAAGATTCAGCAATTCTGACACTGGTTTATAGTTAGTGTAGTTGTTATGGCCGTGCTTTGCCTGTGATCATTTGTATTACTTTGTAATCTCCACATGAAATCATATGCAAGTAGCTTGGATTGACACATGAAGGCATATTGAAAAGTGTCTGAACTCGCTGCGAAGACCAAGAGTGACAAGTAGTACAGCAGCTTTCTGCCACGAGATGTCACAATGTTGTTACCTTCTGAGTGAGTCTAATGAATTTTGCAGCTGTAACCATCTGCGTAGCTTCACAGTGGTGTTTGCTATAGTTTGTGTTAAGTGCAAACCACAATATTCTAATGAAGGAACAACATATTTGTATTAAATATTGTTTCATACTCGGAAAGACTTCAGTATCATTCGTCGCTACATAATGTGAGCTATTGAAGCACTGTGAAATAACAAAAGAGTGAATACAAAGTAAATCCTCTTCTACTGTCATTAGTGTCTAACTATAATGTTGTAACTCGGTATTGAAATTTTGAAATTACACCATTAATGGTCACCCCAGTTTTGCATATTCCTTATTGTCATGGAAACTTTGAAATGGTGAATAAGATTTCCGTGAACGGATATTATGAGAACACTGTGCATATAACTGTAGTTTGTATCAACATCGTTTTTTATTTTGTAATTTAAAAATCAATTCTCAGTTCCCTTGTTTCAAACTTGCATTTATCTTAATTTTTACCTGCAAACCTCAAGAATTAGAAAAACTGCTTTTGTCAGAACCTACTTTGTCTTCCACATTCAGAGACAAGCTTTGTCAAGCTGCAATTGTAAAAGTGGAAAGATTGTTTTAAGTACTTTGTGCTATATGAAGTAATTATTTACCTGGAATATTGCTCTAGAAGACTTCTATTGGTGGCCATGTTTTGCACTAGTCCATCCAGTGATGTAGGGGAAAGAGACTCCACTCCATATGTGTCTTTGAAAGAGTAGAGCTTAACCCAGTTTGGTGTTGCATTGCCTTGCAGATTTGCTTCTGTCAGGTTGTAGATCCATGTTTCACTATCTAGGATGTCCTGCAAGGAATTTCTACTACAGTGTATTGCAGAATAATTGTTTGAATAATGACATTAATCTAAATACTATTTAAGAATTCAGTTCTTATTTCTCATAAAGGACATGGAACTTCTGTTGTAATAATTGGTTTGTTATTATTTAGGCCGATAATTGCTGTGTAATCTTGACAGTCATACATAACCCATTAATGTAGTCTGTGGGCAGAGCACAGGTGTTTTGAATGATGCAGATGGTAGGTGCAATACCATTGTGCTTTGAAGGGTTTACTAATTTTCCGATAATGGATCTTCCCAAAACAGTGCATAGCTCATCTGTTTTGAAGTCTGAAAGATCATTAACTAACTTGAATGATCAGACTGGGTCTTGTAGTACAGTTACTCTCAGTTCTCATGCTGTTTGTGACATATCTGATGTACGTCAGCCTCTGTGATTTGTCATAACAGTGACAGGCAAAGTTAGAAGCAAGAGACTCATATTGGAGTTCAGACAGCTCACTGAGTATACTGACTAACCCATGAGCAGAATGACTTGGAGAACTGGCACTTGATTCCTAACAGGCTGGGATTTTTTTTATCTGTGCAGTATCTGTGTAGTGTCCAAACTGGCTCTGAAGCCCACTTAGCCTTCTATGTAGGAATTAACTGGCAGTAGAATGGCTGTCACTCTCTGTTTCTGGGGTTAAGAATGTGTGGAGTCATACTTCCACTGTCCAGTTTATCTTAATTGTGTGGTGCTTAATTCAGCCTAGGGCAACTTTATGCTTTGCCGTATATAATTTTTTCCATTTCCTTGTTGGTTCCTTATTTTGAGTATTTTCAGCATGCAGTTTATGAATATAAGTTTGTTTAATTTTTATTACAGGTAAAACATGCTGCATAAAGTGTTTATACCTTATGCCTTTTCATTGTATTTCAGACAGAATATGCTATTGTTATTGTAAGTAATTTAATTAATATACAGAGCTCATTTTGCATTTTCTTTAATGTTTCTGTTTTATATTTCTTTTACATGTGACATACGTACATAATTGGCAGAGTCCATGCTGTAGGCCTTGTAGTTAGGGTTGAGGTTGCTGAATGGGGTTACACTTCCACCGTTGAATGCCACATTGTTGGCACGAGTTGGTTCATCAATTGCGTAATAAATGTAAAAGTGATCTTTGTGAGAATGACCATTGAACTGCGCTGTTACTGTGTTTTCAAACCTAAGAAAATATAACCAAGTGGTATGAATTATTGTAGTCCCTTGTGTAATCATTGTGCTAGCAAAGTCTGTGAAGCAGCTGCTTACATATTGGAAGACTAGGGTTTGAATCTTCAGCAGAAGAGCAAAACTGATTCTGTACACATAATCATGGCCAGACTACGAAAGTAATTGTGGCCATCCAGTTTTGAACTGATGAACACATGGTATTAATGTTTGTGCCAATTCCACATCTTTATGGTATTGTTCGCAGCCATGAAGTCAAATTTACCAAATATAAATATCTCTGTGCCCTGCATTATCAGTGTTTAACTCATTCATTGCATGTCTGATGGTTTATTGCTCACCTGTCTATGATTTTGTGAAATTCACGGCTCCACGTTTTGAGACACGAGTCATGTCCTGATGGCATATGACTAAGTATGTGAACCTTTTCCCCATCTTTCTCAGCTTGAAGTAAAGTGTCAGCCAGCCACTTGAGTTGGTCCTCTTGGTCTTTCGGATCATAAATTGACCACCTGTACAGTGTCAGATCTAGCAATGCTTATTCCTGAAAATACACTGAGCCTTAAAATATTTTACTGCTCTTGATACTTTCCTATGGTCATCGTACGAAGTGTACAGAACATTATGTATGTCTGTGAGTCTGCCTGTATGTGGAAGGAGTTTCAGCTGCCATTGTAATGTGCAGTTGAGTCTTTCCATGTTATGCATATTCTTCAAATGAATGAAAGTAAATTTCATTTAAATGTATTCAGGGCTTTTTGATGGAAAAATGAATGCAGTATTTGGTATGGAATTGTGTGGGCAGAGGTGTCAGTTAATTTGCACTATCAGTTGGCAGATGTAACAACACAGTTGTTAGAATAAATTGCAAAGGCTGCTGACTTAATAGTGTGTTGAAGTAGTGATGGAGATCTGAATTACTTTTAAAGAAAGAAAATTTTCAAGTATTAATTGGAGAGCACTGTCCATATGCTTATGAGCATTCTGGTGCCTCCTGGACTTTATTTGGTTGTCTGTGAAGATTTGAAGATGTTCATAAGAATCTCTTGGTTACGCACTGGTGATCACAAAGCACATGTTAAGTTCAGCTCTATGAACTGAATCTGTCCTTTACTGTTTAGATTGTGTTCATGTATTACATTAACAGGGGAGTTCATGTGTCAATAGTATTTATTTATTAGCTATTTTTAAGTGTGGAGGATATCATAAAATCGTTCATATTTTCATAAATTTGATAATGGAAGTTCAGAGCTGTTGATCATTTCCAGTTCTTGTTAAAATTGGACAAGGATTGCGGACATTTTTACATGAAGACCTGCATCTTTAGCTTAACTCACGGAATATTTATCGTGGTAAAAAAATATTAGGAAGAACTGCTGTAGACAAAAATGAAACATTTCCTGCTCATCACACTTTCTGTGTTATTCTTTGGTTGTTGAGGTAGTACACTACAAGTATGAATGGTACCAAGGCTGTCATGATATGCTTGCATTTCCCAACTTGTTTATGAAATAGTGTGTTCCAAAATATGTCTGAGATAGCAGAGTTGGTATAATGACTAGGTCAAGTACAGGACAATCCAGGGTTGAATACAAACATGGAAAGGAGGTTTTTCTCTTCTCTGAAATGTTCATACCATCTCTGGGACCCATCCAGCCTCCTATACATTGGGTATCAGGGTTCTTTCCTGGGGTAAAGCAGCAAGGGCATGATGCTGACCTCACATCTGCATCTAGTGTTGAGATTAAGAAGGAATGGAGCCTTTCCTCTTCTTTCCCTGCATGTGTTTGTGTTGTGGACAATGAACACACAGGTTAAAAACTATTTGTAAACTACTTTCAATTTGCTTTTGTTTTGTTTTGTTTTTGGTAGATGCGTATGGTGTCTGTTGTACATTGTAACTTTTTGAAGGTCACATATAATCTCAGGATGTCAAGGTGTAGAATAGCATGTTCATACTGCGGGTGCATTTGTATTGGTGTGTGGTAAGAACATAGTTTCCTTTCATGGCGTGTATTTGCTTAGAAAGTAAAGAAATTATTTTTTCTTTAATAATGTAACTGCTACCATTTACCAGTTGTCAGTGTAGCCAAGGTTGCTGTTGAGCGCTATAATTCGAAATCCAGGTCGTGCCAGCGCAGTGTAGAATCCTCCACGTAAAATAGTTTCTTTGGTTTCTGGTGGTAGCCAATCAGACCACAGTTCTGCAGACAGTTCGTACAGCCAATTTGTTGAAACCTTCTCATCATTTATGTTGTGTGGTGCAAACCTGTTATGTAATTGTAGAACCAATAATCATGATTATTTTATGCTTCTTAAGCTTAGATACCCTGGCTACTGCTGACATTTTGCATTTTGTGCATGATCAGTTATGGACTCCTTTATTGTTTGTTAGACTTTTCTGTGAGAGTAAACTAGGTACCCTGTAGCCTAGTAGTTTCTGAAGAAACATGTTTCTCTCCTCTACTCCAAAGGTAGAGGCAGTATGTTCTTCTGAAATGTTGGTACCAGTGGCATAACTAGTTTTTTGGTGCCTAGGGTGAGTAGTCATAATGGCCACTCGTAACAGAAGTTGCAGATATTAAACAGATTACAATTACATATCAAATTAATTGTTCTTTGCCTCAGTAATTTAAAATTCATTGAGCACAGATAAAATTTTTTAGATGAAAATATTCATTTTGCCACCTCTTGGACTCTGCTGTGTGGGGCAGTCATGCCACTCCCCACCTCCTCCCACTGTGTCCCTGTTTGTTGCCCACCAGCCAGATTACATAGTATCATCCTAATAATTCTGAGTGAGTGGTTTATCCAATTCATCCCATGAAATGAAAGTAATAAAACTTGGTGAAAAATTGATAAATAGATGGGAACAGCCAGAATATAAACCTACCATCATCTTGTACTGAGCACGTGATAGGAGATCTTTTGTGTGTAGCTAGTATGTCAGCATATGTTTCTATATCACTGATTTATGTAATGGAATGAGTTGTTTAGTTCTGTGGTAATGAATTTAGTAGGATGTGGAAGGGATTGGGCTGTATTTAGTAGGCTGTTTCATGCAGATGTCTTGAAAACTTTGTGGTCAGGTGTGAATAGCCAAGGAAGCTTTTCCAGTCAAGTCAAGACAATATAGCAGCTGTATTGAGAATTAAGGTTCATACAGTAATGTTAATGAAGATTCAAGTCTTCTGGGATGTTACACCATTTTGAATGGTAAATAGTTAAGAACACTTGAAGGGTCTTGGCATCTCATCTTCAGTATCAAGTAATAGGAAGAATGAGGACTCTTGGGCTTCTTGATCATGAAGATGAAGGCCCAACATTGGTAACTTCACCAATTGACATGGCATAACCTCGCATATAACTTGGCCTTTCATGTGTGGTGCACTTTGAGTTAGCTCTCTCTGCCTTTCTTCTGCCCTGGCAATTGGCCAACATTCAACATGGCATGTATTTCTTACGCAGAAGTGATTCTGACACAGGGCCCGGTGTAATGCAGATGCATTATTATGTGTTTTTGGTTTTGTGATATTAATATGTTAACAAAATAATGCTGAATTTAAAGGGTGAGCACATACATTTGCAGCAATGATGTGAGCTGTAAACATTTACACTAACATGTTATGTATATGTTTATACATATACACAAACCTTTTGCCCAATGCAGTCTTGACTATACATAGTTGACATTTAATATATGGGGGATAGAAGTTTGCCAAGCACTGAAAAATTTAAATACACATTGTTGAACATGGGCGGTTACTCACTCAAACTGCTTTAGAAGTTGGAATAATCAGCTACCCAAGTAAACCCTTTACAGCCTAATGGTTACTATACATACCACTAGCTTTAACATTAAAACAATCTGTGTTCTGCCTGCAGAGTGCAATGGTGCATTTTGTAAGGATCTCGGAACCAACAACGATTGTTACCTTTCACAGTACTTAATGATTGGTATTTGTAACCAAGATGTGGCGTGTTTATGGTGTGGTCCACACTGAATCTGTATGTCGATTCAGGTTCATGTTAGTTTTCAAAGGTTAATGTACAAAAATGTATGTGTGTTAAGCGATGGTTGGGAAGGGGGTCATTAACTTCCACCTTCATGTAACCCTGTTTTTCTTATAAGAAGTTTTTCCAACATGTCTCCCCATAACCCTTCATTTGGACAGGGGGTCACATTTGATATATTCCATGGATCCAGAAGTTGGACAGAATGACTACAGGATGTGGGATAATTCATTAAATATTAATCTTGCTGATAAAGACCTACTTATTTCATACTTGGTCTGCAGCTTCTGTGAAATATCGCGGTGTCCGAAGTGTTGTACCAGACCTAATATGCAGGGACTTGGCCAGGGGATGGGAGTGGTGCTGCAGCCGTGGGTGGCAGAGTCAAAGGGGCAGCAAAATGAATATTTTGAATGTTTAAAAAAAAAATATATATATATATATTATTGAGTCAAATTAAAGGAAATTAAACGTTTTGTGATTTGGGGGTGGTAAGTATGATTACTTGCCCAGTTGCCAGAAAACCTAGCTGTGCCACTGCTTGTATGCACGGAGACAGATCACTAAATTATGCACAGTTACATAGTTATAATTGTTACATATAGGCTGGAAGCTGTGGAGGAAATTAGGCTTCATAATGTTTTGTAGAACTTGTAATTTCTATGCTGAATTTAAAGTATTCCAGAATTCATCATGTTTGTAAATGAAAAGAATCCTTACGCATTTGTTGGAGTTGCTTCATGGTTTCCCAGAATTGGATACACTGTTATATTGGGAAATTCCGTTTTCAGTGCCATTAGTACTTTTTTTATTGATTCGGTGTTTCTATGAATACTTGTGTCCCATATGCCATGATCCACAATGTCTCCAGTCATGTATATATAATCAATTTTCTGAAATGTAAGTTTGATCACATTAGTCTTGTAGGTGCGTCTTTAGAACATTTACTTCTTTAAAGCTGTCAGGATTGTCTGCCATTCTGTACTTGGCAGAAAGTATTCTATTCTTCATCGTATGTTACTAACTTATTCCAACTTTTGTAATATTTTGTATGTTTGCAGTGGTGTAGCTAGGTGTTTTGGTGCTTGGGGTGAGTAATCACAATGACCACCCTAACAGAAATCACAATGAACTAAAGAAATCACAATTATTTAGTGGCTTTCCCTTAATTTGGCTCAATAATTTAAAATCTGTTGGGTGTTTAGAAAATCAAGTTTTTCATTTAAAATATTAATTTTATTACCCCTTGGACTCTGTTCCCTGTGGCAGGTGCACCACTCGCCACCCACTGCCCCCACCCCCAGCTACACCACTGTTTTTATGCACGTGGGTATGTTTATGTGTATGTGTTTGATATCATATGCATATGTACACTAAAATAATGATTCTTGCTGCATAACACAAACTTTGCAAACATTTTTCTACTCATTACAAATATGTGTGTAGGATTTAATGCCGTTTTTCTTCATTTCATTAGCATTTGATATTTAGTATGTCTGTCTGCAATTTTTGTCACAAATTTGACATTATTGTGAATGAACTAGAGGTATAATTTTTTTTCCCTACCCTAATATGTGCCTCCAGGTATGTTTTCTGGTCTTTCTGTTGTCTACCAGTCCAGAAAGCCTTAAGTATGGACCTACAGTTTGACAAACACAGATTATGTCAGGATTTTCTTTAAGAAGTACTTACATTCTCTGCATTATACTTTCTGAATATTTGTAGAGTAATCTGAATATTTTATCACATTTTTGTTACATATCCTAGTTTATTTTTTATGACTTGACTTGTTGCATGCCATGGAAGACCACTAGTTCTGCAGTAATTGCATTATAACACAAAAAGCTTAGGAGTTTAACCCTAGGAACATTCGTGAGTTATGTAAAGAGTGGAATGGTTGGGCTGAGCTGTCTTTCTGAATTACCCTAGTTACTGAACAGTACCGGGATATTCAATGGTATTTATGTGCTTTTCAATGTCAGAGTTGGAAATCTCCCTGAAAATAATTAGCATATTCAAACCCACACTTTGAAAATGTGTTTTGTTTATTTCCTTGTTGACTGCATTACTAAAAACAACATTGATGGAGTTCTGATGCCTTTGTGGCAATGACATAAAGAGTTTGGTCTTTTGTGATGTGTTATCATGTAACCTGTTAGAGAGATGCCATTGTTTTGGAGAAATCTGCTGTTCCCTTCTTCAGGTTAGGAGAAGTTAACATGGAGACAATAAATTCCTCTGAAACCTTGGTGTTTGTCTACCAACTTCATAGTGTCACATCCAGAGGACCACATATGAACATGTACTTGTAACATGTTTTTGGTTTATCTGTTTAGCAAAGTATGTAAATATTAACTTTAATACTTCCATCATCTGCTGTCATGTTGTAGTATAGCAGCCTAACAGCAGTCTGAAACTGATGCCTGACAGTTGCTTGGAAACAGTGTATTATCCCTGCATGCATACTTTTTGAGTGGCATTTCTTGAAAGACAGAAGTTCAGGATCAGAAGGCTCTTGGAAGGGAGGATTGCAGTCCCTATTAATTAAATGTTGACACTGATAGAATATCATCTTTCAGCAGACAGTTGCATTCAAACTTTGGTGGCACATGGTTGTAGTTGTCTTTATTTTACTATCATTTTGTGTTTCAAGTGTTTCCTTTTTGAGCAATAAAGCCTTGTATTGCTGTTTGTCACTTCAGTTCAAATATGCTGCAATATTTCTAAGCAACTTTCTCTTACAGGTACTAGTGTTTACCTTGTGACTTTGCTTAATTTGTTGTAGTGTATTTTGAACAGTTTGCCATGGTATGTCACAGTGTCTGTAATCACCCCAGTAACCAGCTGCTGCTTCTGGTCTGTCTGGGTTGCCTTGATCGCTTCTACAGCACATTGTTGCACCACATTCTGCATTCCCATTTGGCGCGTACATGGGATCGTAGTGAATGTCTGTTATGTGGATGATAGTCAGAGCCTCAGAAGCCTGAAAATGTGAAAATATTTCTGTTATTTGGATGATAGAACCTCAGAAACCTGAAATATGTTTACTACTCATATCTGTGGAACCCTAAGATATTATTTTCCTTATTTCAACAATTTATCTTCACTTGGAATAAGCATTTACTAATGACACTTTCCTTATGCCAAGTGATAATCCTGTTAGAAGGTTCATGGTGTACTGTAATTACACAGGATTCAAAATTGCAGAGAGTGGATGGACAAAATACCACAGTTTTAGAAACCCTTTGTATTAAATGGAACAAGATGAAATAAAGTGAACTACCCAATGAGTGGGAGTGGTTTGGCCTCAAAGTTGTGTTATGTTGATGTATGTGCATTTAACTCTATGCATGTTGAGAGAGTAGTCCTCATCATGTCACACTGAGTTCACCGTTTTTGGATTCTTGCATTTAAATGTCATTCAGATTCTGGCTTCGTCTCTTCTAGACAGGTAATGTTTTTAATAGATTTAGTCCTTGACTTAACAAAAACAATAAAAATCTAGTGGAGCTAGGCAGGGAGACAGCTGGCCAAGAAACTGGTCCTGGTTGCCCAATACATCACAGACAACATGACCAAAGTGTGGGAATCTACCTTCTAATTGGCATATGGGGCTAGGATCATCTTCAATTTTAGACAGTGCATAGTTCTGCTGTATGTCTAATGTGATGCTGCTTACTGTGTTTATTTAATGCAAAATGAAGGCTCAATGCAGTTTGAGGAATGGTAATGGCATGGCTAGGGAGGGGAAACAACTTAGACAGGTGGGCAAAGTGGAATTGGTCGTGTTGCTGTATGTCAAACACTGAAAAAAGTAATTTACAGTTAAAATTAACACATTTTAGTCAACTCTGCCTGCATGGAATAATAAGGAGGTTGTAGTTGGGAGACTGAAAGATCTTAAGAGATATGAAAATATGATAGGCTAAGTAGCCTAATCAATGGTGGTGGTGGTGATTTATAAAATACAGACTTTGAAGTATTTCAGTCATTTGCCTTTATGTGTGCTCTGCCGACATCACTTTTGTTGACTTCTGGTTTGGATCCAACATTGACATTCACAGTCCATTCCAGACTTTCATCATCTTTAGAACATCCATGGGTTTGAAATATTATTCCACAGATTCGGCTAGATGTCAGTCCTTGTGTGTTTTCAAGTATGTAGATCAGTGTGTCCTGTAATATCAATAAGTTGCAAGATTAAAATTGTGAAGTGTGCACAGTGATAGCAAATATGTGAGATTTTTTATTTTGATTGCACATAATTTACATACTGAACTTTTTTCTTTTCCAGATTTTTTGTTGGAACCATGTTGTTTTTTTTTTTTTAATATTTTGTACTTCCTTTGGCATATGTCTTCTTGCCCATCTGTACATATATTACAATTCATCTCATTTGCATTTAATGTCATTTTTTCACCTGCATAACTTATATATCATTGACATGAATGGGATGGTGGTATGAATGTGGTAAAATTGGAAAGAGGGAATTGTGGGCTATATGAAGGTACAGTACTGACATTCACCTGCATAGTGTTGGATTGTGATGAAATTTAACATAGTGAATTTACACTAAAAATTTAAACTTTAATTGTTCTTCAAATTGCCATGATTTATCATAATTGCTAATGGATAAAGCACCATGGAATGTTGTCATGGTATTGCCAATTTGTAACACATTGTATGTATTTTCAGTCTCATTCCAAAGATGGGCTCCTTTTTTGTACAGTTACCTTATATGCATTTATATTCACTTACGTGTCATATTTTTCAGTACATGGGCACTGTTCACTGTCCAGAAGAGCACTGTATGTTGCGTTTTTTTTTACACTATGCCTACCATGTTCCAAACTTGGTTCAACATCAGCGGCTTTCTTATGTTCTGTTGAGGTTTTTAACAAATTTTTCTTATCCGAGAAAGTAGCAGTGGTGTCATATTGTCAGC
>Ga0209628_10002580_pt1 | contig 12381 bp, 8 predicted proteins | sample TergutCu122P4_FD_187285 | JGI IMG/M metagenome (GOLD analysis project Ga0209628, IMG submission 187285) | Cubitermes ugandensis P4 segment gut microbial communities from Kakamega Forest, Kenya - Cu122 P4 (SPAdes) (version 2) | ecosystem: Host-associated > Arthropoda: Insects > Digestive system >...
GGATTTGCTCGTAAATCAATCACATTCCGGTATGAGTGTAGCAAGATCAACACCAACAAGAGGGACGAACGGTTCTGTTGTGGATTCAGATAAAGCAACCAAATTGCATGACGGATCAGTAGACCCTGATATTATCGTTATTAATCTGGGTGTAGCGGATTTTTATTATAACCATCCATTAGGTTCTTACAATGGAACAACCGCACCGCCGTTAATTACAGATAAACCCACAACATTTAGGGAAGCGTATGCTGTAATGCTATTACAAATGCAGACAAGATACCCTAAAGCTGAAGTTTATTGTTGTACCGTAATAGGTGGCGAATATGATAATAATCCTACTTTAGGCTTTCCTGAAAAGAACGATAGCGGGATATACTTAACTGAAATTAATCAAGCCTTGCGGGAAGTCGCCACTGCTTTTGGTTGTCATGTCATAGAATTAGCCGCATGTGGTATGAATGTGTTAAATGTTGATATTTATACGGGGGATTATAATTCCGGAACAAAGCGAGGAGTACATCCTAATAAATTAGGTATGGATTTAATGTATAAGCAGATTCATGGTCAAATGTTGTCGGGAGCAACTACCGCAGCAACTCCTAATAGATAATGCAAAAAGAAGCTTTACTCGGAAAAACATTGCAGGAACTTCAATCGGTTTGTGCCGGATCGGGCATGCCGACATTTACTGCCAAGCAAATAACCGATTGGTTGTATAAGAAAAAAGTGAAGTCAATCGATGAAATGACTAACCTTTCTGCCGCCAACAGGGAAAAACTTAAGGAAAAATACGAAATCAATGCTCTGCCTCCTGTTCAACAACAATGCTCAAAAGACGGAACTGTAAAATATTTGTTCCAAACAAATAAAGGTCATTTTATCGAAACGGTTTATATTCCGGAAGAAGACCGGGCTACCCTCTGTGTTTCTACCCAAATAGGCTGCAAGATGAATTGCCTTTTTTGCATGACCGGCAAGCAAGGATTTTCGGGTAACCTCTCTGCCAATGAAATAATCAATCAAATACAATCCATACCGGAAAACGACAAATTAACCAATGTCGTTTTTATGGGAATGGGAGAGCCTTTGGATAATACAGATGAATTATTCAAAGTATTGGAAATTTTAACTGCACCTTATGGCTATGCCTGGAGTCCCAAACGAATAACAGTATCAACCATCGGAATTATACCCAACTTAAAACGCTTTATAGAAGAAAGCGATTGCCATTTGGCTGTTAGCCTACATTCTCCTTATGAAAAAGAACGAGCTTCATTGATGCCGGTTGAAAAAAAATATCCATTGCAAAGCGTATTGGATTTAATCAGAAAATACGATTTTGCACATCAGCGCCGCGTCTCGTTTGAATATATCATGTTCAAAGGATTGAACGACGATTTGCAGCATGCCAAAGATTTAGCCAAACTTTTGGCCGGTATCCCTTGCAGGGTTAATCTCATCCGTTATCATTCCATACCCGGTGTCGATTTGAAAAGCTCGGACGAAAAAGCAATGCCTGCTTTCAGGGATTATCTGAATACTAAAGGAATTATCAGCACGATTAGAACTTCCCGCGGAGAAGATATTTTAGCCGCTTGCGGAATGCTTTCTTCAGTAAATAAACCCATCAAAACATAAGTCTTCGTCAAGATTAGCCCAATGGATACCGAATGGAGAAAATTCATATTGGTTTCTTGCTTCGGGTGATGCATTTAGCAAAGGCTTGTAATCTTTCAACGGCAAATAACCTACCTCTCCATTACCGTTTTGGAGGTAAATATTTGTAGTATCAAACCAAATTTTTAAATTCGTTTCCATCGTTTTTATCCTTAAAGTGTTCTTTCCATCGCCAAAGAATGATTTCTTTGTTTTCTTCGATAGCACTTTCAGCTAATCGTAATTCGCGAGGCTTAAGTCCTCTATTTTCAATCAGTTTAATTTCAAGATATACCTGATACCGAGCTTCGAAGTTTTCTACACTGACGTGAACATGAACCGGTAAATGATCGTTTGAATAAAAGTAAAATTTCAAACCTAAATAATAAAAAAGTATTGGCATAAATATTTTCGGTTAATAACTAATGACTACAAAATTATATGATTTTTTGTTCTCTGCAAAATTTTACCATAAATTAATTTTTATATCTTTGTCCAAAATTCTTGAGCAATGATAAAAGTAGGAATCAGTCACGGAGATATTAACGGAATAGGCTATGAAGTTATTCTTAAAACCTTGTCCGATGCAAGGATGTTGGAACTTTGTACTCCCGTTATTTACGGCTCGGCTAAAGTAGCGGCTTACCACAAAAAGGCCTTAGATATCCAAAATGTAAGTTTGAATGTTGTTAACGGCGCACAATCTGCGGCTAATAATAAAGTCAATATCATCAATTGTGTTGATGAAGAAATAAAAGTCGAACTCTCTAAATCTACTCAAATTGCCGGAGATGCAGCATTTTCCGCTTTGAAAAGAGCTGTTGCCGACCTTCGGGACGGATTGATTGATGTGTTGGTTACGGCACCTATCAATAAGAACAATATACAAAGCGAGCAATTCAAATTTCCCGGACATACCGAATATATTCAGGAAATAGCCGGTGCAGGAAAAAATGCGCTGATGATATTGGCAACCGAAAATTTACGTGTGGCTTTGGTGACAGGACATATTCCTTTGTCGGAAGTTTCTAAAGTTTTGACTGTCGATAAGATTGTTTCCAAATTGAAAGACTTTAACGACAGCCTGATAGCTGATTTCGCCATTACCAAACCTCGTGTAGCCGTACTTTCTTTGAATCCTCATGCAGGCGAAGAAGGATTATTGGGAAAAGAAGAACAAGAAATTATTATTCCTGCGATGCAAGAGGCTGAAAAACAAGGAATTTTATGCTTCGGTCCTTATCCCGCAGACGGCTTCTTCGGTTCGGGAACTTTTGAAAAGTTCGACGGTATTTTAGCGATGTATCACGACCAGGGGTTGACTCCTTTCAAAACATTGGCTATGGAAACAGGAGTCAATTATACGGCCGGATTACCTGTTATCCGCACTTCTCCCGATCATGGAACCGCCTACGATATTGCAGGGAAAAATGTAGCTTCCGAAGAATCTTTCCGCAATGCTTTATACATGGGTGTCGATGTTTTCCACAACAGAAAACAACACCGCGAGAATGTCAAAAACCCCCTCAAAAAGCAATATTTTGAAAGGGGTTCCGATAATGAAAAATTAGACCTCAGCAGCGAGTAAAATATCTTTACTCGTTGAAAGTTGATATTTACTAAAAATCAAAACTCAGTGCAGCCCTTGCGCCAATCACTAAGCGATTTTTATCGTCGATTTTATTATTTATAATGCTGTATACCGGATCGAACAACTTTCCGCTTTGACCGGAATGTTCCCACACGAGCGACGGTCCGGCGGCCACCTGAAAACGTGAATTTAAGTTGTATCTGAAATTACCGGCAAAGGCTAAAAACCGATGAGAATAGTTTTTGCTATTTATCGAATTTAATAAACTTATTTCGGGATTGAAATAGAAATTTTTTCCTATTAATGCCAAAGAGCCAAATCCGAAACCCGAAGCAAAGTTCCGGTCAAAATCAGGATTATAGCCGAATTGAATAAATGAATATAACTTTGGAACTCCAATTTTAAACGACAAATTAATGGGATAATATTCGTTGGTAGAAATCTCTACGGCTTTGTAACCGCCCCTTTTCACTATTGAAACAATACCGATTGGCACTCCCGTTACGGTATCTGCATAGTTTACTAAACCTATTTGACTTCCTTTCATGATTTTTTTTACGGTGTTTACGAGGCCAATTTGATATCCGGTTTTTTCGCTAAACGTAGTATTTACAAGGCCTACTTGAAGACCCGTTACTTCTTGCATCACCGTATTGACAAAACCGATTTGTGCGCCGCTGAAGTTTTTAAAATTTGTGTTGACAAATCCCACCTGCAATCCCTGATGATTACCCATTGCCAGATTTACAAATCCAATCAATGGAAAATTAAACCGGTCGGGAACCATATTGTAAAAGAAACTATATATAACAACGTCCTGTTTCACATCGATACTATCGTTTTGCGCATGTAAAGTGTTGCAAAACAGCGTTATTAAAATAACTAAACTTAGTTTTTTCATCTGGTATGTTTTAATTCTGACCTTTGCTTAAGATTACAAAATTAGATAAAAAAATTGAATTTTATTTGAAAATGGGTTAATTTAACGTAGAATCACTTCTTTAAATAAGAAAATAATATCTACTTTTGTGTCTATAAAATAAATGGAAAGAAAATATGAAAGCAAACTTTATAGACGAAAAGAAGAATTGGCATTCCATTGAAGTTGAGGAAACTATCAAACTGACCGGTTCGAATATCACTGAGGGATTATCGGAAAATGAAGCAAAAGAAAGGTTGCAAACTTTCGGAAAAAATCTTTTGCCCGAAAAGAAGAAAAAGAGTGAAATCGTCAAGTTCCTGAAACATTTCAATGACATACTCATTTATATCCTTTTCGCGGCGGCAATCGTTACTTTTTTCGTAAAAGGACCTCTCGATGCTACCATCATTTTAATTGTTGCTATAGTAAATGCCTCAATAGGTTATTTTCAGGAAAACAAGGCGGAAAAAGCATTGGAAAATATCAAAAAAATGCTTTCGCTAAAAGCCCAAGTAATTCGTGGCGGCAAACGCATGGAAATCGACGCCTCGGATTTGACTGTAGGTGATATTGTATTTTTAAGTCCGGGCGATAAAATTCCTGCCGATGTGCGACTTTTCAAAGCCGACAATTTGCGTGTAGAAGAATCGGCGCTTACAGGCGAATCCGTTCCGACGGAGAAAAAAGTAAACGCTTTACCCGAAAACACCGAATTGGGCGACCGTATTAATATGGCATTTTCGGGAACGACAGTAAGCGCAGGTACAGGTGTGGGTATCGTGATTGCCACAGGTGCAGGTACGGAGTTAGGAAAAATCAACCAAATGATGTCTAACGTCGAAGAATTAACAACCCCATTGTTGAAACAAACAGCCAAATTCGGAAAAATGATTTCTTTCGTAATCGTGGGTGGTGCGGTGCTGATTTATCTTTTTGGTTATTTCTTCAGAGATTACGAAACCTACGAGTTGTTGCTTTCTGTTATTGGTCTTGCCATTGCTGCCATTCCCGAAGGATTGCCCGCCATTTTGGCGATTATTCTTTCTATTGGGGTGCAAAATATGGCCAAAAGAAAAAGCATTGTCCGCACCCTGCCTTCGGTCGAAACGCTTGGCTCGGTTTCGGTTATTTGTTCGGATAAAACCGGCACATTGACCAAAAACGAAATGACCGTTAAAACCTTGGAAACAAGAAACGGCGAATATTTTGTAACCGGAACAGGTTATGCTCCCGAAGGAGATATTTATACAAATTACGATAATGCCGAATGTAAAAATGAAACAACAGTGCTTGAATCTTGTCCAAAGGTGGACTTCGCACAAGAACCCGTGTTGAATGAACTTATCAAAGCATTTAGTATTTGTAATGAAGCCTCTTTGATTCAAGACGAAGACGGGTTTTGGCAAATAAACGGCGACCCGACCGAAGGCTCTTTGGTTACGTTGTTTCACAAAGCCACTATTAACCACACACCACTGAATCGAATTTCAACAATTCCTTTCGATTCCGAATACAAATATATGGCTACTTTGGTAGAAAAAGACGACCACAACGTTATCTACATCAAAGGAGCGCCGGATAAATTAATGGAAATGTCGGAATTTGAGGAAACCGAAAAAGGGCACGAACCATTTTTAAAAGAACATTGGGAGAGACAAATTTCGGCAATCGCAACACGCGGACAACGAACCATCGGAGCTGCGTACAAAATTGTAGATAAAAGCGTAACGACAATCAACCACAGCGATATTCACGATGGAATTGTATTCTTGGGGCTTGCAGGAATCATCGACCCGCCGCGTGAGGAAGTAATCGAAGCTATTCAAAAATGCAAAGAGGCAGGGATTACCGTAAAAATGATTACCGGCGACCACGTCGATACCGCACGCACCATAGCCAAAGAACTCGGAATCGGCGACGGCTCGAAAGGACTGCAAGGAAAGGATTTGGAAAAAATGACCGACGAAGAAATGCAAAAAGCCGTGATGGAATATGACGTGTTTGCTCGCACAAGTCCGGAACATAAACTGCGATTGGTACAAGCCTTACAAGCAAACGGTATAATTTGTGCCATGACCGGCGACGGTGTGAACGATGCACCTGCATTGAAAAAAGCCGACATCGGTATTGCCATGGGGATCAAAGGAACTGAAGTAACAAAAGAAGCTGCCGAAATTGTGTTGGCCGACGATAATTTCAGTACCATAGTTGCCGCCGTAGAAGAAGGACGCAGGGTTTACGATAACTTAAAAAAAACAATTCTTTTCATTTTGCCAACCAACGGAGCCGAGGCGTTCTTAATCATAGCCGCCATCCTTTTTGGAACAATAATGCCTCTTACTCCTGTTCAAATATTATGGGTAAACCTGGTAACATCCGTAACCATTTCGTTGGCATTGGCATTTGAAAAATTGGAGTCGGGCACAATGAAACGACCGCCGCGTTCGCCAAAAACGCCTCTCTTGAGCGGTTATTTTATATGGCGCATTATTTTCATGTCGGTTCTGATTGGCGGTTGGACACTTGTGATTAACATCGGTTTAGAGCGAACTTTTACTGAAATGGGAATGGCATTGGCAGATAAAAAAGCTTTGATAGAAACGATAACCCTTCAAACCATTGTAATGGCTCAAATGTTCCACTTGTTTAACAGCCGCAGTATCAGAGGAAATGCTTTTAAACAAAACTGGTTTACCAATAAAGCCGTTTGGGTAGTTTGTGCGTTGCTGTTTGTTCTGCAAGGCTCGATTACCTACCTGCCGTTTATGAATCAGGCATTTGGAACAACTCCATTGGCATTGTATTACTGGCAATATCCGTTTATGCTTGGTATAGCTGTTTTCTTCATTGTTGAAGTCGAAAAAGCCATCTTTAGAAAATTAGATAAAACAAAAGGTAGAACGATAGGATTATAAATGAAACGCACTACCGTTTATATTATTATTGCTGTTTGTCTGCTCATCCTGAGTGGATTAGTATTTTCCCATGTGTGGAAAAATAAGAAAAAAGACATTCCCGAAATTGCCTATCTTGATTTACCTGAAATCAGGGAAAAGGGAGAACTGACAGCATTGACTTTGTCCAGTTCGGTTTCATACTTCATTTACAAAGGTCAAGAAATGGGGTATGAATATGAGTTAATCAAAAACTTTGCAGAATCGCAGGGCTTACTTCTGAAAATTAAGGTTGCGATAAATGAAAACCGTCTGTTGGAAATGTTGGAAGCCGGAGAGGGCGATGTTATTGTGTATAATATACCGCTTACCAATGAAGACAAAAAACAATTTATTCATTGCGGGCGAAAAGTTATCAATAAACAGGTTTTGGTGCAGCGTGCAAATCCGAAAGACACTATATTGAAAGATGTAACGGATTTAATAGGAAAAGAAGTTTGGGTGTTGGACGGAACCAAATATTACCGTAGGTTAGTCAATTTGGATAATGAATTGGGCGGAGGAATCATTATCAAAGACATAGAAAAGGATACGGTTTCCGTTGAAGACTTAATGGAGATGGTTGCCCACGGAAAAATTTCCTACACATTAAGCGATGAAGATATCGCCCGGTTAAATAAAACTTACTACTCGAAGATAAATGTCGACTTGGAAGTCAGTCATCCGCAACCTTCCTCTTGGGTTGTAAACAAGGATTCCTACCGGCTAGCAGAGGCTTTGGACGAATGGTTTGAAAACAACAAAAACACTTCTCATTACAAAGCCATTATGAAACGTTATTTCGAAATGAGTAAAATGCCCGGCGATTCCCCTGCACCTGTGTTGGGACACGGTAGGATATCTCATTACGATGAGTTTTTCAAAATGTATGCTCCGAAAATTGATTGGGACTGGAGGCTTTTGGCATCTATAGCCTTTCAGGAATCAAAATTCCAACTCAATGAAATGTCGTGGGCGGGAGCCGTAGGATTAATGGGACTTATGCCGGCTACGGCAGAAGCTTTTGGCATATCTCCCCAAGAGCGAGTATTGCCGGAACCAAGTGTTAGAGCCGGTGTCGCATATATTAGGTCGTTGCAGCGTTCTTTTGCCAAGGTTGAAGATAAAAATCAACAGATAAAATTCATATTGGCAGCCTACAATGCAGGAATTGCCCATGTACTCGATGCACAGGCATTGGCTCACAAATACGATAAAAATCCATACGTTTGGGACGGAAATGTGGTTGAATGTCTGAAATGGAAACGTTTGCCCGAATTTTATAATGATAGTGTTTGTAAATACGGCTACTTCAGAGGAACCGAAACGCTGAATTATGTCGAACATGTAGTTGAACGTTGGCAGTATTATAAGGAAAAAGTACAAGAGTAATGTCAAGTTTGTGTTCCTTCTCGCAATGACGAACAGAAATTTTGCTTGAATAAATAACAGTCTAATAATGTGCGAAATTCTGATGGATAAATGCAATTATTTTTCTCCGGTTGGTTGGCTCGAAATAGAATCCGGCAACGATAAAATTACGAAATTGATCTTTTGTAAAACTCCCGAAATTATTAAAAAACCGGAATCTTTTACACTTCAACGATGTTGCTCGGAATTGGACGAATATTTTGCAGGCAAACGCAAAACATTCGACGTGAAAACCGCTTTTGCCAGAACTTCTTTCCAAAACAAAGTTTGGTGTGAATTACTGAAAATTCCCTACGGAAAAACAATCAGCTATGCCGATTTGGCAAAGGCTGCCGGAAATCCTAAAGCCTACAGGGCAGCAGGTTCTGCCAATGGAAAAAATCCCATAGCAATTATTATTCCCTGCCATAGAGTAATAGCCTCTAATGGCGGTTTGGGAGGTTATGCCTACGGATTGGAAGCAAAAAAGCAACTATTAGATTTAGAAAAAGGACTATAACCCTTGTATGTTAAGATTAATTATCTTACCTTTGCAACCGCAAAAATAATTAATATTTAATACGGATGGTCCGGTAGCTCAGCTGGATAGAGCAACAGCCTTCTAAGCTGTGGGTCGTGGGTTCGAATCCCGCCCGGATCACTTTCACGAAATCAAAAATAAAGAAAAATAAAACAAAGCTTCTGAATATCAATGAGTTTCAGAAGCTTTTTTTATTCTTACTCCTCCAAAATAAAGGAGAATAACGCAACGAAAATGCGGTGAATTCGGTGGACTTTCTTTCTTCCAATTTATCTCCACCGAATTAAGTTTTACTTCTTTGATTCTCTGCGTTTTACGAAGCTACAATGCCGGTTGAAATTAATAATTTTACCAACAAAAAAACAACATGAGAAGACATTATTTTAGCGGTCATATTTGCCAAAAACTGTTTTTGCGTAGGTGGTTTATCCACAGCATTTTCCATATGTACTTTATAGCAATGGATAAGTTTTTCTATATCAATATCTAAATTTTTCAATGCCCAATACATATCGAATAAATCTCGACCTTTTTTGCGATTGGCTTGGAAAGCGATAACTACCCCAAAACCCTGCAAACCGTGCGGGAATGGTTCAAGAAAAATAGCGATTACAAAATAATGAAATGAATAAAAATAAAAATCGCTTAAATTCTTGCATTATTTAACAAAGCTATATATATTTGCGTTTTGCATAAAAATATAAAACTTTAACAATTCATGAAAAGCACGCTACTTATGAAATCTACAATATTCCGCATCTTACTTTTGACATTATCCCTACTTTTAGGGGTAACAAACATTCATGCGCAGCAGACTTACCCGATATATGTAACGCCTCAGTTAACACCACCCTATTCGTTGGTGCTGTCTGATTATACCCAACCCGGCTCGCAACGCTTAGTCGTTACCATCAATGTCAGAGACGTAACAGTTACCAATCTTCCTGTGCGGCTGCACCTGAAAATGGAAAACATGAGCGGCGTTACAATCGAAAACATTCCGACAGCGCCCGTTACGCCTATATTCCTGACAGGAGGAGAATACAGTACCCTTTTCGGCGATGATATGCGGGAATATTTCAATATCAATAATTTACAATTCTCCGGTTTCAGCAAAGAAGAATACCGCCGAACCGGACAACTTCCCGAAGGCTTTTGGCGTTTTACCGTCGAAGTGCGGCATTTCGCTACAGGCAAGCTGATTTCCAACCGAGGTACGGCGATGGCATGGATGGCTCTCGGAAAACCGCCGGTACTGAAAATACCGGACAATAATGCTGAACTCGGACAAATAATCGGTATGCCTTTGACTTTCTCCTGGATACCTCAAAATGTAGGTATTCCGGGGGTTGTTCCGCAATATACTTTCGAAATGTGGGAAATGCGCGTGTCCGGAGTCAATCCCAATGTTGTAGCTGCTTCCATGCCTGTGTTTTACAGCACCACACAGATGCACACTTCATTGGTAGTTTATCCTGCCGAACTGATGCTCGAACCGGGCATGAATTACGCTTGGCGGGTAACAGCTTCCGATGCAATGGAGCGCGTTCCCTTTGCACAAGGCGGCCGCAGCGAAGTGCGTTCGTTTATTTATCAGTGCCGTTGCGACGAAATTACCAATCTCAGAGTTGAACGTGATGGACAATATTTTACCTTTCGTTGGAATCCCTCCGAAAACAATACTTCATACAATGTAGAAATAGAAAATCCGGAAAGCGGTTGGTCAAAAAGCGTGCGGGTTATTGATACAAAATATGGAGACAGGTCTGCTCCCGACAAAACTTACCGCTTACGAGTACAAGCTATTTGTAAGAACAATGAACAGAATACGAGCGAGTTTTCTGCATGGCAAAGCGTAACGATTCCTAAAGAAAAGCCGCTGATAGTTGAGGGTTTCGAATGCGGCAAAGAATTTCCCAACAGACCACTGACTAACTTTACGTTAAAAACCGATTTGCAGCCGGGAGATACGATAGAATCACCCGACGGCGATTCTCGCTTTATTATTACAAGCGTCGTTCCTCAAGGCAATGGCGTCTATAATGGAAAACTCCTGTCGTGGTGGGAATTTGCCGGCATAAAAGTACCTTGCGAATATTGGGGTTTGAAAGTGAATACGGACAATCAGATTGTGAGCATGGGCATGAAAAGCATTAGAGACCCAAAGTTTTTAGTAGATGTAGATGCAGTCAAGGATTATGTAGATCAGATAAAGGATGCTGTTACAACTTTAATTCCTAAAGATACCGTAAAAGTGAATTTCATCATTCCTGAAAATCCTGAATATCATTATGATGCTGAAAGCAAAACGATAACGATAACAGATGAAGCCGGCAATCAACATCAGATAGAATTACAAAAGGACGAAAATGGGGAATTATTACTTCCAGTAATGATAGAAGACGACGCAGGGAATAAATATGAACTTAAACAGGATGAAGCTGAGATTGTAATGAGTACCGTGCCGGATCATCCATCGGGAGTACTTTACCCCACATATGAGCACATTATATTGATGGATAATACATTGGACTCTGAAGATGGTAAAATTGAAACGAAAGGCTTTACACGAAATTACTTTATTGCCGACAGCGAAACAAAAATAAGACTCTGCATCCGTACTCAAGGCAAACGTCGTCCTCAGGATGTTGATTGTTATTGGTATGTGGATAGTGTTGCATTAGGTGAAAATATGACCAATGAAATAACACTTTCCAAACCTCGAGGAGTTTACAAAGTAGAAGCAAGAGATTCTCTAAATAATGTATTAATTCATTTTACGGCTGTGTTTATTGAAACACCGGAAATAATTTTCACTACCAATCAAAATTATAACGGAGAGTACGGTTTTGACAACTATCGATTTGAAGAGCTGGCACAACAGAACAAATATGAGGAATTACAAGGCTTGAATCGCTACCGGATTCCGTTTATGAGTATGTGTGTTAATGAACGAGCCACAATAGAGGCACATTTAAAAATGAATACTCAAGGATTGACAAAAGAAGATTTGGAAAAGATAGAGGTGCAATTCTCAAGTTCTTATGGAATAACTATTACAAAGACAGAATATTTAGGAGCACCATTAGGAGGATTAAAAGTAAAATTAAGTGAGTTTAAAAATAACAAGTTGGAACTTGATATTTCTTCTAAAAACGTAAATGAAGCAGGAAACATATCCTCAATGATAGGTGGAATAGTTAATGGAAAATTATTTGTACGAACAAAAGAAAAACTCCCTGCTTCTATACTCTTTTTGGTAAAGGTAATAGTGAATGAAAGCATTGGAAAAAATATTGATATAGAAAAGGTAAAAAATGACGCT
>Ga0209628_10002581_pt1 | contig 12379 bp, 6 predicted proteins | sample TergutCu122P4_FD_187285 | JGI IMG/M metagenome (GOLD analysis project Ga0209628, IMG submission 187285) | Cubitermes ugandensis P4 segment gut microbial communities from Kakamega Forest, Kenya - Cu122 P4 (SPAdes) (version 2) | ecosystem: Host-associated > Arthropoda: Insects > Digestive system >...
AAAAACCGAATAACACAACGCTGTTCTTCCCTGGTGCAAGTCTCAAGTGGGGCAGCCATCTTTATACTGATACTGTGACGGTGTTCGTGCATCTGCACTATGCTGCCACCTAACAGCCATTCTGCACACTGTTTGTAGCACGCTTACCAACTTACAGGACAATGGCGCGAAATTTTGATTTTTTATTACAAATTTAATGTTTTCATTTAACTCACCTACATAAATTCCCTGTCAATGGCTCCCACACATGCACTATCTTCAACACTGTTGCCATTTCACTGTTGTCATTGTGCATTATAGTGTGAGCTGCATAAACTTAAAATCATTCTCAGTGCATACTGTGTGGGTGTACAGCAACTTATCACTCAAATGATAAACAATATCCAAGGAACATGTTCATATTGCAGTCTGAAAGGGACAGTGGTATATATGTAATATCAGAAACAAGAAGACTGGCTAACCCAGCAGAAGACAATGTATTTGGTGCACTCTGGTGATATGTTCTGTGCTGCTGATACATGTAATGCATCCTGTGACATAACCTTGGCAAAACACTGTATCATTCCATTGCCCTGTGTGACATAAACATTTAGCTGGTACCAGTTAATTCTGAACAGTCCCCTTCAAAATTTTTACTTCTCCAGACTGTCAAGCAGACAATGTAATTTTCAAAAGCAGATCATTTTCATAAATCTCTGTGTACAGCATACAGCCAAATTTAACACAAAAGGAAGAAAAGAACATGTGAATTATGCAATGAATCAAGAATAAACTATAACAGTTAATTACCCCATGAACAGATGAGGTTTTTGTATCAGCTCAAGCTGCTTATTAGTTCTACATTCTAACAACTTGCACTTCCACGGACACATACGTCATTCAGTTCAAAGAGGAAAAATTTCCATATCCATTGATGCTGCAGATACAGGAAGTATACATAAGTTCAGTTTGTACATGGCACTGTGGTTCAATCCCTGCCAGATTGAAGGGACTTTTCTGCTCCAAAGTACCCTTACCATCTCTCAGCCCAACTAGCCTCCTGTTCAATGTGTACAGGGAGTAGAGTGGCTGGGGTGTGTAGCTGATTACATACCTCCTTCTAGAGCTGAAGTTAAGAATGCGTGGAACTATACCTCCACTCTTTATGTCTTCATGGGGTGCAAGGAGACATTTTAAAGTTTTGATACATATTTAAACTTTTATCAGCCATGTATCACATGCAGTCCAGCTGCCTGAACATTGAATATTTTAAAACTGTGTTATTCCCAAGGTAAAATATGACCAGCCCTATCTACCTAATAAGCTGTTACTCCTAAAATAAATCATGGCTGTCAAACCTGTAGTACTAATTGATTAAAATCCCTATTCCCTGATGAACGGAGTTAAAATAAACAGTATCTTGAAATTACCATGGCAATTTTGTACGATTTCCTAGTATGTTAGTCTTAGCATGGAATACTAACTGTCCTGTATTTGTATCTTACCAATATCCTGGCCTGCTCTGGTTTAAGTGCCTGATTTGCTTTGCAGACTGTGAACTCTGACAGCAGTGTGACCACACCCCTCTGCAGACTTGTAGGCATTCCAAGCTGACGGAGATGTGGTTCTATAGAATGGGGGAACTGTGGAAGGGGACCAGGTGGCAATGTCACTGTTTCTGTGGCAAGATTTCCAGACCTGGCAAAGTCACTTTCACTGTAGTTTTTAAACCACCTAAAAAAATAAACAATACAAACACATTACATTTTTTGCTGCACATTATTTTATCTGACAACTGTTGCTAGTCACTTACCATCAGCTCACTTTGTTGATAGAGGGACATTATTTTATCTGACAACTGTTACTGGTCAGTTCCCATCAGCCTACTTATAAAATCCAGCTCACTGATCGGCTTATTCCCACACTGCAGTTCTTATATGCATCACCTTCAGCCATTATTGCAAGATCTGTCCAATTATGAGAGAACTTATGCCTATTTTTCAACAGGACAGTAAAGCAGCTCACAATTCTGCATGTTGTTGTTCAGTGAGTTTTCTTGGTGACAGAATAGTAGGCAGGTCGTTGTTGCCTCCTCATACACCAATCTGTTACCTGTGTAATTTCCACCTATGGGGTGAGTTACAGGATAAGGTGTATTAATCCCTGCACTGCAGATGAGCTCAGGATGTAAGGTCTTCAATTTTACCAGCCTAATTTTAGTGTCCAATGAGCAATGTACTTATTAGACTTAACAAGTGTCTGTGAGCTGAAGGAAAATACTTCCAGTGCCTTCTTTAGTATGGTGAATAAAAATCTAATATTAACAACAATACATTGAGTTAATATGAGTGGACCCTGACTAATGGAAAACTAGAATAGCTGCAAACACAGCCCAACAATTTCTTGGACTGCTTGACCTTTAAAGATGTAACTGACATGTTGTTCTAAAACGTCAGTAACTAACTACCAATCAATGCTGTGTAACATCCCAGAAGAACAAAGATCTCATTTACACCATGGCAAAAGCCTGAAATCATTCAGGTAACAAACATCATTTGTATTTAAAACCATTAACTTCCTGGGTTTTTTTTCCAATGTCTAATATACGCAAAGTATTAAAATTAATATATTAGATGATGGAAATAGTCCATGAAGTTAATTACCTTAAATGTAAAATACCACAATCAGAATCTTATAGAACTGTAACATGCATATTCATTAAAAAAGTGATAGTATGTGCAAAACAAGAATGAAATGCTATGTTTCATGCAATGGTGAATGAAAGCAAAGATAAATCTAGCTCATGTCCTGACTACTAGATTCTAACTCAGATTATTAAGTGGCAAATTTTTAACAGACTTTGAAACAAAGGCAAAATAATGAAGTATTTTATTTCCAGGTGCTCTTCAATATTAGTCACAGAATATTTTGCTGTAGTGAAGGCCACTAAGAGTGATTTCTGTGAACACTTTACAAAAATACTTCACAATATGCCCCCATATTGTGCAATAAATGTGTTCATGAAATTCCACAAGATGATCTTATTTCTCCACTGTTAAATTGGAGATGCATTTCTTCCCAAATATTATTTGGTCCACAGCTGAAATAAAAATACATCTAAAATAATAGGAGATATGTAAAAGTACACATATCCCAGACATTATACAGAAGGGTAATGCATCACATACGGGAGCGTGTGCCAGGTGTATCCAGACACACTGTAATGTCTCATCATTTGGTATTTAATGCCTCATTATTTAAAGTAGGTTTTACTTGTGAATTAAGTAAAAGTTCAGGTATGTTTTAGTTTCTTTAGTTTGTACGGTGAATAAAAATAATGCCCTTTATGAGTGTGTATTCCATATATGCAGAGAAAACTGCATACAGTGTTTTGGTGGGGAAACCAGAGCAAAACAGAATGATTGGAAGACCTGAACACAGAAGGGTTGATATTAAAATGGCCCTTCAAGAAGTGGGATAAAGGGCATGGACTGAATTGATGTGCATCAGGGCAGGGGCAGGTGGGGAGCCCTTGCGAATATAATAATTAAAATTTTAGGTTCCTTAAAATGCAGGAAATTTCTCAACCAGCTGAGGACCTGTCAGCTTCTCAAGAAGGACTATGTGCCATGGACTTAGTTAGTTAGGTAGTTAGTTAGTTACTTAATTAGTTTGTTATTCGATAAATATTTGGCTTTTTTAAAGTCAAACACCACATTTTTTAAATGAAAATATTCCCTGGAATGCACACCCTCATGAAATGCGCTGTGCACACTTATGAAACTGCATTATCTAAATTCAAATCCTTCCCTTTTTTCAACTGCTGTTCAGTACTCAGATCATCTTGGAGAATTAAACTGCATAGAGGAAGGCAAACAGATGTCATCAGCAATCCCGCAATCAGCCACTGATGCATACGGACAGGTTAGAAAACAGTCAGCAACACATCTTCCTACATTACTGAAGCACATGCACATATGTGATACAAATTTCTTAACAAATAGTTCTGTCATAAAAATCGTTTGGAATGAATGATTTATTTTGTACTCTTATGTTCTAAAAAATGTTTATCCCCAGCCTGCTAACCCAAATGTCAATAAAATGCAGGTGCAACATCTTTATGCAAGGACCAAATACCTCAAACTGACATATTCCTCATCTTCAAGAAAAAATTAAAAGACTGTTAAACAATGCTAAATATTACAACCTGTTGCAACATAATAATCTTTGTTGTTAAATAAAATAGATTCATACATATCCTGCATGAGTACTCACTCAAGGACCTCATCAGATTCTTTATTTGTGAAGAGTAAACCACACTGACCAATTAGATGTTTTGCCAATTTATGCAGTTTGTCCTGTGTTTCTGTCTGTTTTGTCTTACCAAGACCAAGTGCCATAACTTTGTTTTTACCAAAGAAAAACCTAGAAAGAAATGAAACCACAAATTAATTCTCTGATTTAAGTAGTGTGTTGTATAAGTTAACTTAAACAAGTGGTGAGGCACTCAACAGGTCAGGAATTTATTTTAGGATACAAGTCTCATGGCATATGACACAGTGTCAATGGGGAAATACTTATTGACATTTTGGAGGAGCTTGCTGCCTCCTTCTTCAGAGCCTCTCCAGTCCAAAGTAACTGCACCACAAAAATTTGTGATTTATGTACAAGGGATTGGGCCAGCAAGCCAATAAGTGGCTCACCACCACCCTTCCAACGTGCATGTCATCCTCTTAACCTTGATGCAAAGTGCTAGAGCTGTGTGACCAGGACAGTATGAGCAGCACTTCATCAGGACCATGATGATGGAGGGTGAATACAGTGGTATTTGTTGGCCTCCACCCACCAGAGATGGTCACTTTTCCTACTACACAACCACATAACCTTCAACATCATTAGAAGGATGCTGTCCTAAAACATTATGAGACGTGTTGGCCTGCTGCCCAGTCAAAATCTCCAACAGGCAGACTGAGGTGGTCTAATAAGGCTAGGGTGAAAGAGCATCACCAGTACATCCACCTTAAACAGCCTGAGAAGCTGGTATTGGCTCAGAATAGCTTCAAATCAGAACATCACATCCAATGCCAAAATCTACTGCACCAAATACATTACATGGACTAGATCATCAAGGAAGTGAGTAAAAATGAGCTCCATCCCAACAAGAACAGGGAGGATGACCTTGTCTTCAGCAGGCCATGGAAACATTTCATTCACTCCCTCAAGGAATGGATGAAACCTTCCCATAAGAATCAACCTTACACAGAATTATGGCCATTCTCAGGGCCAGATAATTCCATGATCTATCCTTTCACTGTCACTCCATACAACTTTCTGTGGCTCCACTTACTACCTCCCATCTCTTCTTACCCATTACATCCTCACACTGCACAATTTCTTTTCTGTGCTGGACACCTGACATCTGTCTGTTCAACCACCACTCACAATGTCTCATACTCCTGTTATCCTTACCTACATTATATACCTATTTTACCAACATGGTCACTTTTCTTCGAATGCAGATTCTGAAGACAATGGTAACAATTTACCAATCAACACAGCTTCAGCCAAGAAGACGTGGACCTTCAGCAACAGTGCTGCGACACATTTCGAGCTCAGAAATTCATTTATGGTTTATTTAACCCTTTAACACCGAATGCCTTACAAATACGTTGCAAACAGTGTGTCGAAGTTTGGAGGAATTTTGTTCACTCCTATTTGGTTAACTGCTGCGGCTTGCTATGCTGCAGGACCCTTGAAGGTCAGCCTTTCATTCAGGAGCAAGAATGTACCCCCTCCACCTCCTAAACCCCTCCACAAACACTGATATATACGTAGACACTTCGTAACTGCTCATTTTCTCAGCTGACTAATAAGGATCTGACACTGCTTGCAATGATTATTGCTTGCTCTGGAGTTCACTGTGGAGTGAAGTATCAACACTGGCCTGTGAAGCAAAAACTCTTTCTTGACCAGACAGGTTGTCAGTGGCATACTGTACCCATATAATTCAGACAAAAGTAATGCTCAAAAATCGGAGATACCCACAAACATTGATGTTTACAGCTACAGAAGGGACCACAGATGTGCCTCTTGTAATGCTGCGGTAATCTGTAGGGATTGTGGGGTAGCAACATGCAACACACAGCCGTCAATCTACTAAAAATTTCTTGGCACCCCCGAATAGCTGTAATTCATACAGTTGTAACAACATAGCTTTAGATCTGTTTTGCTGTCACTGTAGAAGACATTCATATCTAAGCCGCATTGGGTACCTAAACTGTGCCCAGTCATACAGAGGAGAGTAAATAAGGCAGACCATTATAGGTGTCTATTGCAATGGCCGGGAAAAAAATAAAACTTGACAAGGAAGCCATCAATGAAACTCTGGTTGCTGACACTGACTCTGAATCAGGTTCTGAGGCTAGTGATTTTGAGGACTATTTCGAGGAGGAAGAAGAAGAGGAGGATCATCATCATCAACAACAACAACAACAACAACAACAACAACAACGACAACAACAACAACAACAAGCCTCAGCAGAAATCAAAACACAGGCTGCAACAAGTGGCGGATTACCAACGTGGGGACCACCTCAAGGAAGGAACACAAATATTCATCCTTTTGTCAGTCCAGCAAAAGGTGCGAAAAAAGTGAGGCTCCACACATCGACGACGACAGCTCACCATTGTCTGTGTTGATGCTGTTTTCCACAGAAATTTTTCATACGCTGGTTAAATATACCGTGTACTACCAGAAACACTTAGACAGACAAGCCGGACCTAGCCGCCAACAGCCTGACATTATATTGCTGGACATGATGACTTTCACTGCCTTAGGTCTGCAGATGGGACACAAATTGAAAGACACACTACATGACTATTGGTCGAGACTTAAGACAGCTACACACTCCGTTTTATGGCAAGACTATGACAGGAGACAGATTTTTACACATACTGGGTTTTCTGCATTTTGCAGACAATTCACAGAGAAATGATGAAGGCGAAGAATATGACCAACTAGGGAAACTAAGGACTGCCTTTGACAAGCTGAACAAGGCTTATGCTAAATTCTATAACCCCTCGGAGCATTTGGCAGTAGACGAGGTAATTGTAAAATTCAAGGGCAGGGTTATCTTCAGGCCGAACATTCCAAAGAAGAGAAAATGTTTCGGCATCAAAATTTACAAACTCTGTGATGAATCAGGGTATACGTATAACATGAGAGTGTACTTGGGTAGAGACTCACACTCTGCTACTGACAACATGACTGCAACACATGCAACTGTTAGACATCTGACTAGCAGAGTTGAAGCTTGGGACACAAAATATTTATGGACAATTTCTTTTCATCCCCAAGACTTTTTGATAACTCGGACAGATACCAAATAAATTCATGCAGGACAGTGCGGCCCAACAGAAGAGACATGCCCCCTGACTTTGGACCATAACAACCGAAACTGAATAGGGGTGACATAAGGGTGAGGAAAGGGGGAGGTTTGACCCCATTAGTTTGTAAGGCCAGACAAGAAGTTTACATGCTGACTAACATGGACTAACCACTAGCAGAAGGAAACTTTTTGTGAGAACAGCAACTGCCTTGTGAAACCTCACATTGTGGAATGGTACAACTGGCACATGGGTTACGTCAACAATTCTGATCATATGGCTAACAGCTATTCGAAGAGTCGACGTACCTTCAAATGGACCACAAAATTATTTTTCAACTTTCTGGATCTAACAGTACTCAATAGTTGGATACTATTATCTTCATGTGGGGCTAAGTATACCCAATGAGATTTCAGGCTCCTTCTGGTGAGGAATTTGATTGAGGCGCTGGAAAGAGCCAAGATCGCCCCACTCCCAGATTGGTTGGAAGACCAAGTTCGGGCGCAAAAAATGTTTTGCTACTTGAGAGTAGCCATAACCAGCACTGGCCAGCGAAATCATCAACTCAACTCTGCTGCCGTCTGCATTCTTCTCATGGCCAGAGAAAGGGCACAGTTTATAAATGCGCCAGATATGATGTGGGCCTGTGTGTGGTGTCTTGTTTCGCGGGATATCACACTAAAGTAAATTTGTAATATATCACCCTCTTTGTGAATACTGTGTGTCGTGATAAAACAGTGATCCAAAGTGCCACAGACCGTATGCAGCATCCAGAATTATGTAAGTAATGAACAATTTACACCATATTTTATATAATGCATGCGATTCACAACTCTAAATTTATTATAAAAATAGGCGAACATTTTTCCCCGAATTAACCAATTCATAAGCAGAGTGCAAAATTTTATTTCATTAAATTTGAAGGAAAAGTCTATGAGATATGTTTTTTTCTAAGAGTAAGCAATAAAATTTAAAATCCCCAGTAAAGAATTCTGGCAGGCAGCCTTGTTTGGATGGATTTATTTCCAGCATCAAAGGGTTAATGACATTTCCAGTACCTCAGACTATATCCTGTTGAATGGTAGGCTACACACCACTTGCTTACAATTGATGGTTCTACAAGATGACTTAATTTGGTTCAGTGATTATAATACTGCTATCAACAGCAAACATCATGTGAAGAAACTGGGTCAATAATGAATGGCAGGAGGTTAGGAAACAACAGTCAACAGAGTGGACCAAGTATACAGCCTTCAGTTACTCAATGTTGAAATTTACCCCAGTTACAATAAACACTTTCTCCAGCATGTGGAGATTTTGTTGTAAGTCTGTGCTCTGTCTGCCAGGTGGAAAATGAACCATTTACTAGCATTTCAATGTATCCAACAATAAGGCAGTTTGATCATCAATATGCCATAATTAATACAGTGGGAAGCCAAAGTAATTACAGAAAATTCCTGACAAATCACTTTAATATTTATCAATAAGTCTGCATGTGGCACTTCATGGATCAAACCAATTATTAACTAAAACATAATTCAGATTTAATGGTGCATTACTTTTTGTCTAAGTTCTCCAGTATATTAGGAAACACAATTAAGAGTGAGATTGGCCTATAATTTGATGTGCCCAAATTGCCCTCTTTTCCTTTTTGGTATTTTACAATCCACCGTAACTTGTCCTGTCTGGGGAAGTTCCTACAGTAAGTGAACAGTTCCATGTAGATGGCAGATCAGGTGAGGATCCCCACAGGGAGGACTAGAGGACTACTATTCATGTATGTGACAGTTCTGATACTACACAAAGACTGAAAACATGAAGCATTTCAAGTAGCATAGTCAGTTGGCACAATGTGCAAATGCTTTCTGGGTCGATAGTAGCAACTCAACATTTGCAAAACAGATCTTGTACATGCACATCTATCTCATTCAAAGCAGGGAACATCTCCTCAGTAGTGGGCCATAGGTGACTCCTAAAGGTCCAAAACAATCAACAAAGTGGAAGCCTTTATTTATTCAGTAGACACTTCCTTTTACACTGATGAGCTATAGTTTTTATTAATTTCCTTAGCAGTTTTGTAACACTGAATTCCTACTGTGTACATCTCAATCAATTATTAAAGCAAGCCAAATAAGTATAATTAGTTTTGGAGATCCAGCTACATCATTAAGCCTCAAACATGTTTCAGGGCCATTATCAAGGAGTTTCACATAAACATATGTGGAAGTACCAAAGCCTTTCATATACACTGATGTACAAATGATACACACATTGGTAAAAAAATTCAAGCTAAATATATGGAATCCACAATTCCCAATGCAAATTATGAGAATATTCCTAATAATGTTGTTGTTATAAAATGTTTCTTCTTAGGTAGATCAACATCAATGACACATATAGTGGTCAGGTAGTATGTGTAAAGTCTATTCAGTTAACCCGTTAGCTAGTCCAGTCTACCTTATTTCTATGCTTTGCACATATAAAGGAATTACAATCAAACAAATACACAAATATTAAAATGATTAAAATATAACTGAACCACTGCTCAATCAAAGTCATGCAGAAGCATCAAAGAACCAAATCATGAAAGAAATTACAAATGTCATCTTACATTTGGACTTATGAATTTTCATTCTGAAGGAAACATCTGAACCAAGTGATTGCTTCTTTGTTTATTATTCCTGAAGAAAAATGAACTCCTATTAGATTTTTCAGTGATCAAGGAACTCATCTGAGCATCATGATGTGACAGATATAACGTATTAAGAACTGTCTTCTGACATCTATCATGTACTGTTCATTGCTGTAGTTCAGTTATTTTTGATTCTTCCATAAACAATGACAGTGGCTGACAAGTTAAAGGTCGTTAAAACAGAAGTTAGTTGAAACTTGTGTGAGTTCTCTGAAAGACAACACCAAAATCTCCTCAAATAATAAATTCCATTCCTGCATTAGTAAGGCAGCTTAGTTTTCTTCTAATTTAGTCAGGAAATATTTAAAATCCAAGATCATGGGATCTATACAATATGCTTTGAGCTGTTTGTTTTTACTGGACACTACAGCATTCAGAAGGTAAACATCCAAGTCCATATTCTATAGCAACTGAAATTTTAAAGGCATTACACTGCTTCAAAACATTGGTTGTTATATACTAATCAACAAAGTATACACATTCCAATATAGCAGAAGACCACAACTGAGGATATCATATCTTGCATTCAAAATCTAGAACTCCACAGTACAGGAAGAGGTCTATTCAAGGCAGAGATTCACAAATCCCTGGTGCCAGGTTGGATGAATTTTGTAAAGTGATGCCTAATATCTGTGGGTCTCAGTATGGAATTTGGTTCATGCCACTCTTCTGGCACCTACAATTTTGAAAACTCTGTGGACTCCTGCTTCAGGCCATTTCCAGTACAAGTACCTGCACCCTTCTCATGGTTCCATCTACAGTAAATAGTCCCTGAATTATAATTGTTAATAGACAGCTGCATTAATGCTGATGGTTTCATGAAGTGTTCAGTAACATTCTACATGGGGTTAATGATGTGAAGCAGACTAAACATACAGATCAGCAACCAGAACCTGACTCTAAAGTCTTAGATGTTCATAAAAATTTAGAAGAGATTAATCATCAGGTAATGATACAATTCAGGCAAATTGTATGATTGAATCTATTTACAGACAATCATCTTCTAGTTCCACAGCCAAAGTGTCAATTTACATGGTTTATGTCAAATCTAGTAACTAAATAAGATGTGAATTCAGTAACTGTATCAATACCCTCTCTGAAAGATGCATTTCTTTCCAGTGTTCTAATAACCTTACAAGCGTCATCATGGACGAACATGAATAATAATAATAATAAACGACAGTCAGTACTTTCAAAAAGGATCCTGAAGGTATGACCTGTTCTATTTAATTCGCGATGATCTTACAACAAATGATGAACTTTATAAACTGATCAACTTCGTTAACATGTTCCAAGGCACTAGTATGGTATTCTGGAAAAACAATCACAGCAACTGTAACTGGGAAAAATATATATAAGGAAATTGCAATACATACCTACTATGCCTCCACTCTGTTCGAAGGTCCTTCAATTTCGCATTTCTCATGTTCTGAACAGAAAACAAAAATATTCTGTTGTAGTCTTCGACGCATCTTCGAATTTCATCAACCAGCTGCTGTTTAACCATCAAACCTTTCTTCTTTGTTTTTGTGAGTGATACTGAAATAAATTAATTGCCATTAGCTATGAACCACGCGTGGTGGCAGAGGTTAGGTGTGCAATAACCAATATTACGACCACAAACTCCCTCCATACAGCTTACGTTGCTTACTTTTTTTGTCACGCTTTGACTTCGGCATAGCGTTTCACGTAACAGATCACAATATCCTTTGTACGCTACACACAGCAACATTAAAACACGTGTACTTTCCCTTCACAAGCCATCGACCATTCCGTGTCACCAAATGCACAACATGCAACAAGTAATCCGTGGTACGAGGACGTAGGAGAAAATGACACGTATGAACCATGGAGGGTACAATGTGAATCTTACCAATTATATGTCATTCCATTCAGTTACTTAAATGAATACAGGCAAATATCAACAACAGGGTATATCAAATGAAGACGCAGGGTTGCGGCATTTGGAAACAGAATAGACGACGAGATAAAAGCCTGATAGAATTTAAACTTATAAATAACAACCCATGATCATAATGTAGACACGCATATAGCACAGTACCATGTGTGCCCTTAATGTGACTACCAGTGTTGTCATTTAGATTTTAGAAAGGCAGAGTTCGTTTGGCTGATCGGGAAAATTTCATCCCAGTTTCAGCATGCAGGATTTAAGGTGAATTTTTGGGTCAGTCCAGCGAAATTCGGGACAGGTTGGCACCCAAATGTAAGAATAACTGCAGTAGCAATGTTTTGGGGTACGTCAACAAATATGTTATGATCACTGGTTGCAGTGGCGTACCCAGGAATTTTTTTCGGGGGGGG
>Ga0209628_10002582_pt1 | contig 12373 bp, 4 predicted proteins | sample TergutCu122P4_FD_187285 | JGI IMG/M metagenome (GOLD analysis project Ga0209628, IMG submission 187285) | Cubitermes ugandensis P4 segment gut microbial communities from Kakamega Forest, Kenya - Cu122 P4 (SPAdes) (version 2) | ecosystem: Host-associated > Arthropoda: Insects > Digestive system >...
CTGTGTGTGTGTGTGTGTGTGTGTGTGTGTGTGTGTGTGTGTGGATTGCAGATCATAACGTAGGACTTCACGTTCTTCTTATATCAGTCATCGCCGGTGCTTCTCTTTGTTGACAAAGACAAACTTTGTTCACTTCAGCCGAAACTTAAACAGACTTAACAGAGTGGTCGAATCTGCTTCGAGCCTGGCTTACATTTCTCACAATTCTCATCTTTAATACAAGAGTTTTCTTTTTCTGTAGATGCAAGCGAAATTCTTTTCAGCAATCGGTCTTTGGTGGAAGGTGAAAGAAGACAGCGCTGGTCACGCATAAACTGAACAGCAAAGGTAAATAACAGAACACTAAATGATGCACACACACACACACACACACACACACACACACACACACACACACACACACACACACACACACACTAACGGAGGAAGAAAGAGGTTGCTAGTAGGAATTGTCTATTTTAGTCCTGCTATGCTTGTTGAAAAAAACTACATTTACATTGTGGGGAAAAAGTTTTTTATGATATACTTACAGAACTACATAAATAAATAAATATATATATACGTACATACATACATACATGCCTACGTACATACATACATGCATACATACATACACACACACACATACATACACACACATACATACACACACATTCATACATACCTACGTATATACGTACATACATAACATACATACCTACGTACATACATACGTACTTAAATACAAGCATACATACTGACATGCGTCATACGTACGTACATAGGACACGTACCCCCCCCGGTTGTGGCTGAAGTGTAACCGACTTCTGAGGTTGGGACGTCCATTAGACGCCGTTACGTTGTCCCGATGAGAAATGAGAGGTGAATCTGAGGTGCCAGGGGGGACCTTAAACCTAATTTCTACCATCTACCGTCTTCCCCTTTCAAGGAAAAACGCACATGGTAGAGCCGGGAATCGTACCCGGGACCTCATGGTTAGTAGTCAGGAGCTCTGACCACCAAGCCACGATGCTGGTCATTTGAACATACGTATGTACTTACATAAATATGTATGAAGGGCAGTCAGAACATAATGCCTTCTATTTTATATTTCACACGTATACAAGTTGGATAGCTGAACATCTTCAAGGTAACATTACTAATTGCATAGTTCTGTGCTTCTTCTTCAGCAGCACACGGTCGTGTATTGCCGCCCGGTAGATCATCTGTTCTTCCTATCCGCAGAGCTTTGTGATAGACGTAATAGTGTCGTCGCCGACTATCTTACAAGGGCCAAACATGTGGAACGCCAACACTGCCCGTCCAAGTCGTATGATGGCTTCAGCGATGTCTGCACTTATGTAGATCAACACGTGCGTGTTGTATCTTGTGGGTCGAAGTCGACAAAGGAGAGCCTCCAGATTTTTAATTTTTCCATCGGCAATACGTTGCGAAGAATAGCAACTTTGCCATAACAGAAGACTGTAGCCAAGAATTTCCAGCTGAAGGCGCAACCATGAGTTTTATTTTCTTTGAAGTTGTCATGTAGCCCAGTCCGCTTGGTTTCGGGTTCAAAGTGGTGCAAAGAGGGTGGCTATTTTGATATCTGATTGTAATGATGCCGCGAATGCTGACACACGAAGAATAGGCAGGGAAGGGACATCCAAACTGACCTGTTGCACTTTTGCATATTGTCACTTTTGAATCCTGTATCCACTACTTTGAACTTGTCAAGGCTTGCTGCGAAGAGAAGAATAAGATAATATGATTTTTATGTTTCATTTATTTTATGTTTAACGGAACGTATTCTTTTTATTTTTATGCATCCTGTTGTATTTTCTACTATCATAAACAAATTAAAATATAACGTCCAACACGACACATTAATAGCATATCACACAGTGCTGCATGTTTCGGTTCGCATGAACCATCATTAGGCATTTCCTTTTACAACAATTTAAAAACACACGTACATTTGAGCATGCATTTATCCTGTTATTGAGATCTTACTAACTTTAGTTATTTATTAAAATAATGAATATGCGTCATATTTATAGGTTGAAATATCCAAATTATGATGTAAATAAAAATAAAATTGAAATTAAAAACCTTCATATTCTTTTCTGTCTAAAGGGACACGCTGTTTCAAGTAAGTCCAATCCTCCCCGTTGTGTCTTGTTTTGTGCGTTTTTCCAGCTCCTGTCTGTACTTTTTGACTAAAATTAAAAAAAGTACTTTTTTAGTTTTTGTACTCAACAAAGGGAATTGTGGGAGACTATTTCATGCTTTTTTACTCTTTGTTAAATTTTATGCTGCTTGTACTCTAGAATTATTAAATAAGACTGCCGATTATATTCCCTTTGTTTATGTGTGTCGTACCCACAGCACTACAGCACTACACGTACACCAAGCTAATGTAATTGGCGGTCTTATTTAATACACACAAGAACACGAATAAACGAAATACAATAAAACAAAGAGTAAAGAAGCACAAAATGGATTCCAAAAATTCGCAACGTTGAGTACAAAAACTAAAAAAGTACATTCCATAATTTTAGTCAAAAAGTACGAAGAGGAGCTGGAAAAAACATACAAGACACAACGGGGAGAACTGGACTTACTTGAAACAGCGTGTCCGTTTAGACAGAAAAGATTATGAAGTTTTTTTTTCAATTTTATCTTTATTTACATCATAATTTGGATATTTCAGCCTATAAATATGACGCATATTTATTATTTTAATGAATAACTAAAGTTAGTAAGATCTCACTAACAGGATAATTGCATGCCCAAATGTACGTTTTTTTTTAATTGCTGTAAAAGGAAGTGCCTGATGATGATTCATGCGAATAGAAATTTGTAGCACTTTGTGATAGGCCATTAAAGTGTTGTGGTGGACGGTATATTTTTTTTTGTTTGTGATAAAATATAACTTTTCTAGGAAAAAAAGAGAGCTGTACCAAAGTATTATATTTTTGCTTTCGTCTCAGCACTGAATATTGAAGTTAGTTAACTCTAGTCAGTAATAAGCTGTAGATCTATCGATACGAAATCTAAACAAATTATCTAGCTAGGTAACTACATGGATTAGATTCCTCCTGGCGAAGCTAACAGTCTTCCAGTCTTCTAGAAATTTCATGACTTTTATGCGGCTTTAGTAAATATGGTCGTGTATTCTACATCTAAGCTTCCATACAGATTTCCAGAGAACAATTCTTAATGCAATTCATATCTCCCGCATGCCCAATACATGTTCCTACCATTTTGGACCTAACTGACTTCTGTTTCCTTCAAGATATAATCATTTCCTTAACCATGAAAATGGTTTTTGAACCTTTTAATGTTTTCAGGAAGAGCTAAATTTCTTCAAGATCGAAATTTTACCTTAAAAATTTAAGAATTTTAAATATTTACGTGTTTTCTTGAATGCCTAAACGTTGTTTTCTTAATTCTGGATAGTCTCTTGAACATTGAAACGTTCTTTTAAATTTCTAAATGTTCTGCGAGTTTCAGCAGTTTTGCAGTTGAATTTTTTTTATTTTTCTGGTATATCGTGCAGTACCAATATTTATATTGTTACTGATTTTTCGCGTCCACCACTCAGTCCCGAATCGTGGAGCACTAATCACCCAACGACATGGAAGAGTGTTCCAAAAGACTGGAGAATTTTTCTAAATGTTTTCTCCCTCTAGTTTTAAAGAAAATTCTTATACTGAGTCTGTTGAACTTGGTGCGGTAAATTTTTCTTATCTTCAACTTGCAGCCTTCTGAGACAGCAGTTATGGTATGAAAAATTCTGTGAGGAAACTTAACCGAGAGAGTGCAGATTATAATCTTGTATGAAGTAACCATTCATTGGTTTTATATTTTTCTGTGTGAATATCGGAGGAAAGTGTTAAATTCGGCCACGATAATTACCTCATATTTTTATCAATCACCATGCAACCAGATTTGAACATTTTGAAGTGCGTCTTAAAATAATCGAATGAATCAAATCAGGTAAAAGATAATCCAAACCCCTCCACCACCCCTAAAGGAATTAAAACAACATATTTAACAGCGAAGGAAATAATTTTTACAAATATGTAATAAGCTTCCTTTATGCTCACCCGTGAGTAGATTATCGTGTAACAGCCTCCTTAAAGAAAAGTAATGACAAATCGGCGTATCTGATTACGAACTCATATGACATGCAGTCATGTAGCAATCATTCCTGATGACAGTGACTCTTATTTTACTATCTCACAGTAAATATGTTAACAATGGCCAGTCGATAACATGCCATCCGCCTGCGAGTCGCATGGGTATCCATCAATGATATCGATCGAACTACTTAATTCTTCTACAAAACAAACATCAACACCCCTAGAGTCAGTGTTAACTAACAAACAACCACGTGGACTGACCGCCGAACCTCACATTCAGAGACACTGCCTGCGGTGTCCATGTAATGGTATAATGACTGCTGAAATTTCATCGAAATTTACACTTTAAAATACATGAAAGCTTACATGAAATTCGACATTGTACTTACTCCGTGCAATGGACATTTTTTCCCTCGTGGCTCGACAAACCTACCTAGGCCTCTTGATTGTTGAGGTTTAGAAATCACACTCAGGCACACCACACTAGGTAGGAATCCTCTGGACGAGCGATCAACACGTCGCAGAGACTTCTACCTGACAACACACAACCATCACAATAGACAGACGTCCAGGCCTCCAGCGTCTTTCAAACCCGCAATCCCACGGAGTGAGCGGCCGCAGATCCACGCTTCAGACTACGCGGTGCAATGGACCTACACAAATAAAATTTATTTACCAACTAATTGCTCTTATCCATTTGTATACCATACTAATCCAAAACGTTTCGGCTATAACCTATAGCCATCTTAAGAGGTTACTAAATATACAAAAGAAGTATGAAGTTTAAAACTTCGAAGAGAGTTAATGGTAAAAAAACACATATAAGTATGCTATGACGGCGTTATCTTAGGATGTCAAGAGTTATATAGTTTAAATTAGGCAGGATTCATGTTAAAACCGCATGTACAAAAACATCTTAAATAGTAAAATTCTCTTCCAGTCTAGTTGAAATTAAGTCCTGTATATCGGCAAGCGGTATACTCCTTTAACGATCACTGTGTTACTTAAATGAAATGTTTAAGAATGTAAACCCTTGATACTATAAGCTAAAAATAATAAGATACATACTGGAACTGAAAAAAACGAGGCACTGGTTTTGTTACAAGACAGCTCTTTATGATCCTGAAGATACCCATGCAGTGACCCCTCGTTCTTCACTTGAAGTTAGTCTAGGTGCAATACAAAGCTTTAGAAATTGAAAGAGGCCATGAGATTCGAAGTGCAGCGATTGAATATGCAACCGAGGAAATAAGATGAGAATGAAGGGTTAGGGGAGGAAGGAGAGCAGGTAGAGGCAGTATGCTGATTGCGGGGGTTGGGTGTGGTTCTGGAAATATACTTGTGTAGTTGCTTTGTTGCATATTATATTCAATGGTTTATACAATGATTCCTGTCCTGTATAAATAACAAGCGATTCGACAGAAAGAGACAGGGTAAACGTGTAAGGACGGTTAAACTTTATTCACATCTACCATCCCGTGCTTTTCAATTCAATTATTATAATTTAAGCCAACAAATGCACACAATTATATTAGCGTTACAGTAATGTAATTGTGAGCATTTGCTGGAACTGTTAAAGAGTCTTTAAGGATTTTGTGGCACATACAGTCACAGAATGAGGCTTTTATCACTTTTCTTATTGTGTGCCTTATTCCTTTCTTAACAATCTGGATGTGGTCCAGCTTAGGGAAAGCACATATGGACAGGAAGTCTGTCGCGCCCTCAGAGGTCTGTACAAGAAAAGATATCTTAAAACTGTTCTGAAAATTTTTGCTGGAGATGGAACTAATAATTGAGGGAACCTTGGTCAGATGGCACGTGCTCCCTATCCTAAAACTGCTGTATATTTAATACTGACTTATATTTTCCTGCCTATTTAAATTACTTATTTTTTAATGTATAAAGCCCTATTGGGAACGTAAGAAGAATGACCAGCAAATTGTACATGGATCGGAGTGTCAAAGTACGACCACGTTGAGACAAAAAGTGTGAAGACTGGACGAGGTGTTAGACAAGGATGCTGTTTGTCACCGATTCTGTGTAATTTATACAGCAAGTACCTTACCAAGGAAGCTGTTGAAGGGTTTGGAGACTTAAAAATAGCAGGTCAGTAATTCGCATTGCGAAAAGTGTTGATGATATTGTAATACTGGTTAAGAAAGAACCGGCACTACAGAGCAGGATTTACTATATTAATTGAAATTGGAAGATTCTATAGAATGGAAATAAATGTGTAAATTCTAAGGTACCCCCTAAATGAAAATGTCAAGACAACCATCCCAAGTACACGTTATTACAGATCGAAAACAGCCTGAGAATGTGGTATATATCAATTATTTGGGCAGCATAAGGGCAGTTTATGAACGATGTACGCGAGAAATTGAATCCAGGATTGCCACAGCAAAAGTAGCATTCAGTAAAACAAAAAATCTTTTCACCAGCAAGTTGGACTTAAACTTAAGGAATAAAGTAGTAAATTGCTACATTTGGAATGTAGGTCTGCATGGTCCTGAAACTTCAACACTTCAGAAAGTAGATCAGAAATACCTGGAGAGTTTTGAAAATGGCGGTGTTTCAGGTTGGAGAAAATCAGTTGGCCCGATTGTGTAAAAAATGTAGAAATATCACAGTGAGTCAAGGAGGAAAAGAATATCTTACAAACAATAAAAAGAAGACTGACTGAATAGGACACATCTTGCCTAAGAACTGCCGTGTAAAAGACGTTATTGTTGGCAATCTAGAAGGAAAGATAGAAGTGAAAGGAAGACGAGAAAGAAGACGTAAGCTGCTATTGGATGCCGTTATGGAAACGAGAGGATGTTAGAAATTGAAGGACGTAGCAGTAGATCGCACTCTGTGGAGAACTGGCTGTGGAAGAGTATGTTGGCCTCTCGTAGAACAGACTACGGAGTAAATTAAATCCTTGTTGAAGTTGGTTCTGTGTAGCAAACCCAGTGGGGTGAGATTTTTCTCATTCATTTAGATCGGCCCTAAGGCCCTCCCAGCCTCCTGTACACAGGTGCTGATAAGTTCTTAGCCCGACCTACTTCCCGATGTATTTTGTTTGATGGTGAGAATATTTCGTTTGATGTTAGTCTTTTTATATATATCAATGGTACTAATATTCCTCCAATTATGATTATAAATAGAATATATGAAACTCAAAATCTTCTGTCGCTGTAGCTTGTTTTCTTCCTGGTCGGGCTAAGGACTTATCAGCACCCCTGTACAATTGGTGCAGAGTCTTTGCTAGGGATCAAACGACCAGGGCATGGTCTTCTGCACCCACTCCATCTGTTGCCGAGGTTAAAGAAAGAGTGATGCTACACTTCTAATGGGCCCGTTTGCCTTAATGGCATGTCACAAGGTGAACTTCAAGTTTTATGGAGAGTATTTCCGTGAGTAAAGGTTGTGACGCTGTTACCCACGAAGGATGGGGTAGTATTGTCCTAATTTCTGAAAATGGTAATTTTTATGGCATATCGACTTTCAGTGTACTGTGGATGCTAAACATTTAACGTTATATTTGTTACGTACTTTCATGTTGAGAGCAAAGTAACTTTAATGGATATACCCCACAGTAAAACACAGCGTCTCCATTATGCGGAACAGGCCTGCTCACCTTTTGTGTGATGCGAGTAGCTTCGGCAAAACTTGGTGGTCTGCATGCGGGCAAAATGAAGTACAATGCACAGAATGAAAAGTAAACATGTCTACGTGCAATTATATGTGTGATTTTAACTTTTTATTTTTCTGTGCCTCATGTGCAGTAAAATAAAATGACAGCAATACAGCAATAGAAAGCTTTATGAAAGAAACTCAATTCTAAATCTAGTCTGTGGTATCCATACTTTGGCCAATTTTTATTAAATAATTCAGTCATATAGGCCTAATATGTCTCCGGAAACAATCGCTTCTTAAATTTTCAAAATTGTTTTTGGCTTCTCTTGCGGCTTTGCCAGGGAAATGGTTTTAAATGTTTTCTCATTTCAGATGTCTCCGCAGTCAGCAAAACACTCTCGTCGCAGGCAACACTTTGCTTCATGAATAAATGCTTTCTGTGAAGGGAAATAATGACTGAGAAACATACAAAATGCATACATACACAGTGTGAGCAAAATGTAGGAAGATGTAATGTTCAGAAATGTACAGTGTTTACACTATTAACCGGCAGGTGGTTCATTGTGTAACCACTGTACTGGAGAGAGTTGAAGATATTTATCAACACATATAATTGTAAATTAACATGATGTTACTCTCGCAAGGAAGTTTTTTTATAAATTACAAGTTCATTATAATTTTTATCTCTGTTATTTTAGTACAATTGAGGCAAATATCGCCCAAAATATGCCGCACAGGAAAGGAAAAATACAAATACTAGCAGTGTTAGGTACTGCGCTCTTTCAGGTTTATTCCGAAGCCCGCAAAAGATGCACGTATATAAGGTGACTTTCGTTAATATAGGTGATTTAAGACCGTCATTTGCTTGATTTATAACTTTATGTACAATCTGATACTTTTTGTACAACTAGAATATGCCTTGGTCATAGACACTCAGTTCCCCATTCATTCTGTAGTCTCACCAGTGACCTATCCGTTTTCATGACAAAAGTTGGAACAGTAATTCGTTGGACTTCTGAGATATGCAACACCTTTACTTCATTTCGCGCAGTGGGTCGTAGACTAGTAACAAGTGACTACATAATTCAATGAGTAACCCCTCAAATATGTAAGTGACTAGCTGATTACATGGAAGTTTCAATAAGCTTTTCGCTCTTCTGGCTTTTCACGCAACATTTCTTGGCAGTTTGTCGACGTTTCGGTATGACCTAACGGTCCCTTCTTCAAGGTTCAAGCAGTGCAAAGAAACGAATTGCTTGACTTTAGAATATGGGCATATAGGCCGTAACGAAACGTCGGTAAACAACTGCCAACATACGCTGCGCAACATCCCAGAAGAGCTAACACATTATTTGCACCGCCGCGGTAGCCTGAAAACTTGAGACCTTTGAATAAATAACCACCGGAGAAAAAATTGTTGTGTAGCTAAGTGACCGATCAAAAAGCGTGCCAGATGACGAAATTAACAAAATAAAATAAGTAACTGACTGAATGAGCAGCTAATGAAGGAAGAAATTAGCTCTCTGGGTATATAATGTAGGTAAGGTAAGAAACTGCGTGGTACTGTACAAGGTACTTCTCTAGTAGTATATGGTCATTTGCCTGATAAAACGTTTCCTCTTTTTACGGGATCATGATGCGACGCTCTTGTAAGTAGGTGATTTTTATTTAAAGATATTTCCTATTGTCACTGAGTAACAAGTTTTGTTTCTATAGCAGTTAATATTTATTTAAATGACCAAAGCATTCCCCAGATTCGTTGACAAAGTTTTTTCGTGTGACACGCCATGCTTATTGCTGCGATGAACGTTTCATGGCTCGATTTGTTGCATAATAAGAGTAGGAGAGAAAAGAAAGGAATAAACGCCAGTAGGACAAGGAATTCAAGTATTCCATAAAAGTACTAGTGGCCCATTGAAAGATCTGCTCCTTGCCGTTGGCCGAAAATGCATCCCCTTATCTTTTTATGGGAGTGGGGGTTGTGGGACTACGGCCCATTATGGGCCCATTGCCTGTCCCCCGGATGATATAAAATTGAAATAGATTCACTGCTGTACTGGCAATTGGCAGGGGGAAATGAAAATACTAGGAGCGAACAATGTGCCAATACCACGCGATCCAAAATTTGTTCCATTGTCATTTTATTCAAATCCCCTGTCAGTGCCATTTTGTCGAAACCGTGTGACGGTGTCACGTACGTCTAACACCTTTCCTAGTACCACTTTGTCCAAAACAAATCTCGCATTGACTACTGTTGGACTGAACCAAGGCCTGCGACTAGAAGCCGATGACGAACCGTATTACATACATGGCACGTTCGTGCTCTCTCTCAGAGAAAGCCCTAGTTTAACTATTGTAAAGCCCCCTCTGAGTAATAATTAGTGTGAATTAAGAGCGACCCGCCAGTTGTGCTGAACCTGTCGCGAATTATGTCGGTTATCTTCATTAGAACATAAAGTCCTTTCCCTTTACCTTGTTCCTAACCTTAATTTTAAAATGGCTGAAAGGGAAGTTATTATTATCGTGCCACGGACCTTGTCTGGTTAAAGATTTCACAGCTTGTTTCATATTTGAGGATCTTCCAACTTTAAATGTGAAGAGTGATTTGTGCCTAGGGGTCCGCGAGTTCAGATAATTTGGGAGGAGGAGGTTTGCATAAATAGTATGACAGATTACTCTCCTTTGATATATACAGAAAACCTTCCTTTACAGATACCATCATTCCTAACGACTCGTGTCACACCCGCGAACTCAAGCTGTCTGCTATCAGATACCTAGTCAATAGAATGACAACATACAGTTTGGAACCTATAAGCATAAAAAAGGAATACGATAGACTGAAACAAATTTTGCACAATAACAAATATGACACATCAATCTTGCACAAAGTCAGTAACAAGAATAACAAAAGAGAACATGACACCCAAAAGACAAAATGGCCCAAGTTTACATACATGGGCAAAGAAATAAGACTTATCACAAATTTGTTCAAGAACACAGACATTAAAATTGCATTTACCACTAGTGATAACATAGCAAGACTCCTATTTACACAATGTAACCAAATTCAAAATAAATATGATAGATGCGGGATTTACCAGCTTACCTGCCCATCATGCAATAGAAAATATTTTGGACAAACGGATAGCCCGTTTCGTATCAGATTTCAAGAACACTTCCGAGACTACAAATACATTAACAATAAATCAAAATTCGCACAACATCTGTTAGAGGATGAACACCCCGTAGGCCCCATGGAAAATATAATGGGTACCTTATACACAACCAGGAAAGGCAGAATGATAGACACCCTAGAGAAGTTCTACATTTATAGAGAAACCAAACGCAACAACCAGATCAATGGCAAACTAACAGTAAAACCTAATGTAATCTTTGACGCCCTAGTTCACGAAGACCCCCACAGAGGGCACATCTCACAGTAACCATATTACCGGCAAGTTACTCAGTCGCATAAGATGTATGCACCAGTAAACACGTCTAAGTCTCAGCCCACAGAGGGCACATCTCCTCAGAGTAACCATACTACCGGCAAGCCATTCAGTCTCATAAATTGTATACATCAGTAAACACGCCTAAGTCTCAGCTTTCTAAATAACTGTAAGTAAACACACAACTTTTATATTTTTATATTCTAATAACAAAACACTACTCACCTCTACAATCCTCATGCCGTTCAAATCGATTGGTTACAGATTATCGACAAAGATTAATTATCGGCATACAACGTACTAGATTCTGGACGTTCTTGCTTATATAACATCCGTATTGCGAGCTATATAGTGTGAACAGCGTCTTACTCGGATGCAAAATTAATGACAATTATATACTATTGCATCTTCCAAGCGCACTGATTTGATGTTATTAAGTAAGTGTGATCCCTTGAAACTTTACATCTCGGTAGTAGCCTTTAATTACAAAGTACCAATAGAATACGTATTGTTTTTTATCTTTACAGTAGCAAATCTCATCTTTCCTTAATAGATGGCAAGTTATCATCATCCCGATTCAGACACCCGATTTTACAACCACCAACGTGAAATACTGATATCAAGAGTATAAGGCATATGTTCGTCTAGGCTGACAGTCTCACCCAGTTTTTACACCTGTTGTTATCTGTACATACAGTCTTACGACTGTAGGCCAATACGTGAACTGTTTTGTGGTATCATTTACAACCATGCTACTTGTGTTGTTCTATTGATTTTATCTCTTATTTTACTATATATACTACTGTTTTTATGCCATATGTTTTATTCTGTAAACATTTTTGGGATCAGTATGGTCTGATGATGACTTTGTAAGTCGAAACTAGTTGCCAGCTTACATATTGACAATAAATTTATGCGTTTTGACTGATCTTATTCTTAAGTAATTAATGTAACACATCAGAATAGCTCCAATCAAAATGTTTTTACTTTCTCCTTACCAGTCCAGACCGGCCCAGGGACCCACCCAGCCACCTGTACAGTTGGTAGCGAGGTCCTTTCCTGAAAATAAAGGGGCAAGGACGTGGAATTCATCACCATCCCCATATAGCGCCGAGGTTAAGAATGAGTAGAACTATGGGTAACTATAACCTCCCCCCCCCTTCTGTGACTTCATTGCTT
>Ga0209628_10002583_pt1 | contig 12372 bp, 8 predicted proteins | sample TergutCu122P4_FD_187285 | JGI IMG/M metagenome (GOLD analysis project Ga0209628, IMG submission 187285) | Cubitermes ugandensis P4 segment gut microbial communities from Kakamega Forest, Kenya - Cu122 P4 (SPAdes) (version 2) | ecosystem: Host-associated > Arthropoda: Insects > Digestive system >...
GGCGGCCCGCGAAGCGGCGCAGACAGCCGGCACGGGCGACGAAAAAGCGGGCTGGAAATTCACGCTGCATGCGCCGTCCTACGGGCCGGTGATGCAGTATGCCGACAACCGCGAGTTGCGCGAGCGTCTGTACCGCGCCCACGCCACCCGCGCCGCCGAGTTCGCCGATGGTTCGAGCAAGCCGGAATGGGACAATACGCCGGTCATTCAGCGTCTGCTCGAATTGCGCGCCGAGGAAGCGCGGATGCTCGGCTTCGCCAATTTCGCCGAGCTTTCCTTGCAGCCCAAAATGGCCGATACGCCGGAACAGGTGCTGCGCTTTCTGCGCGACCTGGCGGCCAAGTCCAGGCCCTTCGCCGAGAAGGACATCGCCGAACTGAAGGCTTTTGCCCGCGACGAGTTGGGCATTACCGATTTTCAGCCCTGGGATGCCGCCTACGCCTCGGAAAAGCTGTTGCAGGCGCGCTATGCCTTCTCCGAGCAGGAAGTGAAGCAGTACTTCAGCGAACCGGCGGTGATCGCCGGGCTGTTCAAGGTCATCGAAAGCCTGTTCGGCGTACGCGTGTTGCCGGACTCGGCCCCGGTCTGGCACGAGGACGTGCGTTTCTTCCGCATCGAAACGCTCGCCGGCGCACTGGTCGGGCAGTTCTACCTCGATCTCTACGCCCGCGAAACCAAGCGCGGCGGGGCGTGGATGGACGAAGCGCGCACCCGTCGCCGGGCCGGGGCCGGCATACAGACGCCAGTCGCCTATCTGAACTGCAATTTCGCCCGCCCGGTCGGCGAGGTTGATGGCAAAAAGCGACCGGCGACCTTCACCCACGACGAAGTCATCACCCTGTTCCACGAAACCGGCCACGGCCTGCATCACCTGCTGACGCGCGGCGAGGAACTGGGCGTTTCGGGCATCCACGGCGTCGAGTGGGATGCCGTCGAGCTGCCCTCGCAATTCATGGAAAATTACTGCTGGGAATGGTCGGTGCTGCAAGGCATGACGGCTCACGTCGACAGCGGCGAGGCGCTGCCGCGCGCCCTCTACGACAAGATGCTGGCGGCCCGGAATTTCCAGAGCGGCATGATGACCGTGCGCCAGATCGAATTCTCGCTGTTCGACATGCTGCTGCACTGCGGCTTCGACCCCGCCGGCCCGCGCGGCGTCATGGAACTGCTCGACGAGGTGCGCGCCGAAGTGGCGGTGCTGATTCCGCCGTCCTGGCATCGCTTCCCCAACAGTTTCTCGCACATCTTCGGCGGCGGCTATGCGGCGGGCTATTACAGCTACAAATGGGCGGAAGTGCTCTCCGCCGACGCCTACGCCGCCTTCGAGGAAGCGGGCGATCCCTTCGACGCCGCCACCGGCCAACGCTTTCTCGACGAAATCCTGGCCATCGGCGGCGCCCGCCCGGCGCTTGAAAGCTTTTGCGCCTTTCGCGGCCGCGAGCCGAGCGTGGACGCATTGCTGCGCCATAGCGGTATGATTGCCAGTTGACTGTTCAGTGGGGAGAAACCGATGCGTTACCTGCTCATCCTGTGCCTGGCCCTGTTCAGCGCCAGCGTTTCCGCCCAGGCTTACCGCTGGGTGGATTCCTCCGGCCGCACCGTCATATCGGACACGCCGCCGCCCGGCAAGGCCAAGGAAGTCAGCCGCATCGGCAACGGCTCGGCGGCTGCTGACGACGGCCTGCCGTTCGCCACGCGCAAGGCGCGCGAAAATTACCCCGTCGTTCTGTACACCGCCGCCGACTGCCTCGACGAATGCAGGCAGGCGCGCGAACTGCTCAACGGCCGCGGCGTGCCGTTCACCGAAAAGATGCTGCAAAAAGCCGAGGACGCCGCCGAACTCAAGGCCCTGGTCGGCGATGTCTTTCTCCCGTCGCTGAAAGTCGGCGGCCAGAGCTTCCGCGGCTTCCAGGCCAGCGCCTACAACAACCTGCTCGACCTGGCCGGCTACCCCAAGACGCCCCCCGCGCCAGCCAGCAAACCGGCGCTGCCTCCCGCGCCCGCCCCGGCGGCGGAGCCTGACAAGCCGACGGCGGCGGCGAATTAGGGCTTTTTTGTATCGCCCGCTCCATCGTCATTCCGCGACGGAGCGCAATGACGTGTCGCCTCGGTAATCGTTTGAAGCGGAATTATTCTGTCAGGCGCTGGCCGGCTTGGGCTACCAGCCTGTAGCTTTCGCCGAACAGATGCGCCATGCGCGAACTCGCGTTTCCCTTGATGGCGCGGGCGTAGACTCCTTGCTGGATGACTGCCGTGCGATACAGGCTGAAGGCCATGTAGAAACGCCAATGTGGGCGAGGGTCCAGGCCACTGCGACGGGCGTAGGACTCAAGATAGTCCTCCTCGGACGGGATACCCAGTGCTTTCAGGTCGACGCCGACAAAGCCGGCCGAAACCGGATGACCGGCTGGCAGATGGTAGGTCATGCAATTGAAGGCGATATCGCTGAACGGATGACCAATGGTCGATAGTTCCCAATCGAGCACGGCAACCAAACGCGAGGCATCTTCGGCATAAATCAGGTTGCCGATGCGGAAATCACCGTGGACAAGGCTTGCCTGCTCGTCTTGGGGGATGTGGGCGATCAGCCAGTCACGAAGGCGTTCCATCGTCGCTACATCCTCCGTTCGACTGGCTTCGTATTGCTTGCTCCAACGCGCCAGTTGGCGCTCAATGAAATGCTCGGGCCGACCGTAATCGGCAAGTCCGGCATGACGCCAGTCGAACGTATGCAGTCGTGCCAGTACCTCATTCATCCTGTCGTAGGCGTTGGCGCGCTGAACGGGCTCCAGTTCCGGCAGGAGCGGGTCGTTGAAGATGCGTCCGGCCTGGTAGTCCATCAGATAAAACGGCGTGCCCATGACAGAAGGATCATCGCAGTAAATGCGGGTTCGCGGCACGGGAAAGCCGCTCGTGGCCAGCGCCCCCATGACACGGTATTCGCGATCGATGGCGTGTGCCGAAGGCAATAGCGCGCCAGGCGGTTTCTTGCGCAGCACGTAATCTCCAGAAGCCGCAGCGAGCAGGAAGGTCGGATTCGACTGCCCGCCCTCGAACTGCGAGACTTCCAGTGGGCCGCGATATTCATCCAGATTGGCGCACAGCCAATCCTCGAGTCGGCTGATATCGAAAGCGTGGCGGGGCGAAACCGGCAGAGTGCCGTAAGGAAGGGCGGCAGGGGTGCTCATGGCGTCAAAAGCGATCCTTGAATGAAGTTATTCCATTTTTACTTCGAGACGGCAACGATGATAGGCATCGTCATTCTGCGCGAAGCGAAGCGTAGTCGCAGAATCCAGACGCTGCATGGATTCCGCGACTACGCGCGGAATGACGGGCTACCACAATAATTTACCGTTTGAAGTGGAAATGGAATTACAAAGGGAATGCTGATGCGCGATGTGTGGATCACCACATCCGCATCGATCGTCAGGGTATCTTCCATGTCGTTCGTTGCTATCACGCCCGTTGGCGCGCGTTTCGCAATCTCACCGGCGTTTCGCCCGACTTTCTCCGGCGAATAAACGAATAGGCCCGCCAGTTCCAGGTCAGGGTGATCAATTATGCGGCGCAGGGTTGTGCGGCCGACCGAGCCTGTCGCCCATTGGATGACCTTGTGCATGAGTTCATCTCTCCAGTCTGTAGGCTGGCTTACGGAAAGTCAGGTCGTTTCGGCTCGTTCTTGAGCATGAACGAAGCGACGCAGATTGCCGCGAATGACTTTGCCGACCGGATTGCGCGGCAGCGGCTCATGGGTGAGTACCAGTCGTTCAGGCCACTTGTAGATCGCGGTTTTCTGGGATTCGAGGAATCTCTTGATCTCCTCCAGCGTAAGGCTGAAACCCGGGCGTAACACGACTACGGCGCACAGTCGTTCGCCCATTGCCTCGTCAGGCAAGCCGACGCAGGCGACCTCGGCGACGGCGGGGTGGTTGGCGATCAGGTTCTCCATTTCCACCGGCGATATGTTCTGACCGCCGCGTATGACAATTTCCTTGCGGCGACCGACGAATTGATAGTATCGCGGTATCTGCTGCTCACCCGCGATGACAAACATATCGCCGGTCCGAAAATAGCCATCCTCGTCGAAAGCCGCGCGCGTCAGGTCCGGTTCCTTGAAGTAGCCATCGAAGACACAGGCGCCGCGAATGCATAACTCACCCTCGCGTCCCGGCTGCGTGATGATCTCGCCGCTGTCCGGGTCGCGCAGGCGTGTCTCGAAGGTGATCGCATCGCCTGCCGCCCAAGTAAGGCCCGCAACGCCGTAGCGTGGGAAATAACTGGCCCGGTCTGCGGCATCAGGCACGTCGACTATGCTGCTGGCAAGGCTGGCGCCCTCGTTGGAGGCATACATGTTGATAATGTCGATATTGTGTTCGCTCTGCCAACCGGCAACCATCCAGGGCGCGAGTGGCATCGAGCCCGAACAGACCGCGCGCATCGAGGAGATATCGAACTTTGCCAGCAACTCCTTTTGCCTCAACAGCATATTCAGTATCGGTGGCGGAACTACGTTGAAATTCACCCTCTCGGCCTCGATCTGGCCCAGAAATACTGTCATGTCGAAGGGGTGATGCAGCACCATCGAGCCGGCGCATAGCAGCCAGGGCACCATCATGCCGCCGATCGCCGCCATGTTGATGAATGGAAATGGATCCATCAGCACTTCACCGCCACGCAATGAGGACGGTGTGGTGACGACCTTGGCGATAGCTATCCACTGGTTGTGGCTGCGTGGCACCCCTTTGGGTTGCGCCTCGGTGCCGGATGTCCAGCAGATCGTGAATATATCGTTGGCGCTCGGCCGGTTTTGGGCCAGATAAGCGGCAACGCGGGCGCGTTGCCCAGCATCGCCCGCGCCAACGGTCAAGGCGGCCGCACTGGCCGGGATATCGTCACCCAGGACCAGCAACTGCGTCGAATGGCCGCCGCTGCCAAGGAAAGCCGCGGCGAGGTCTGCCAGGCGGGCTTCGCCGCAGTGGCTCACCGTAATGAATACCTTGGGCGCCAGTTTGTCGACGATCTGCAAAAGCTCGTGTTCTCGATATTGCACCGCCACGGGCGAAACCACCGCCCCGATACGACCGCAAGCGAGCATCAGCGCCAAGCTCTCGACGATATTCGGCATCTGCATCAGCACGATGTCATCGCGGCTGACGCCGCGCGCCAACAGCTCGGCTGCAACGCCATCGACCCAGGCGTCGAGCGCCGCATAATCCAAGCGCCGCGCCATGCCGCCAGCGATTGCCGGCCGGTTCGGCGCATCCACCACGGCAAGGCGCTCGGGATGAAGGGCCACATTGCGGCGCAGCAGGTCATCGAGCGTTGTCTCGCCCCACCATCCGCGCTCGGTGTAGTCTCGAATCCTATCCAGCGCTGTCAGGATCATGGTGTTCCCCTCCCTTGAGTAAGGTCATCGTCTGGCGTATGGCTCCGCGGCAAATTCTTGCGCCAATTCTTCGACTATGTCGGCCACGCTCTGCTCGCGCCGGATCAGGCCGACGCCGTGGCCAGCGGACCAGATGTCACGCCAGGCGCGGTTGTCGGCATGTGGGTCATCGGTAACGTCGACCCGGTCAGCCGGCGTCAGATCGTCGGGGTCGAGACCGCTGCGAACGATGGAGGGGCGCAGCATGTTAGCCATCGCGCCGGTGAACGCATCGGTGCAGAGGATGTCCTCGAAGCTGGCGTCGATCACCATGCGCTTGTATTCGGGGTGGGCCATGCTTTCCGGCGTGGCGATGAAGCGAGTGCCGATACTGACCATGTCTGCCCCCAGGGCCAAGGCCGCCCTGATCGCTCTGCCGCTGGAGATCGAGCCTGCCAGAACGAGAAGACCGTCCCAGAATGTGCGCACGATTTCGACGAAAGCGAAGGGGCTCAACTGTCCCGTATGTCCACCGGCGCCGCTGGCGACCAGCAGCAATCCGTCAACCCCCGCATCGGCCGCCTTGCGGGCGAAAACGGCTGAATTCACATCGGCTATCACCGATCCGCCGTAGGCGTGAACACGCTCGACGACAGCCCCAGGGCTGCCCAATGCGGTAATCACGATTGGCGGTTTGTATTCACAGATCAACTCGAGGTCTTGTTCCAGGCGTCGGTTACTGCTGTGGGCGATGACGTTTGCCGCCCAGGCGCCGTTGTAGGCAGTCCCCGTTACTTTCAACGCGGCAATGTTCTCGGTGATGTTCTTCAGCCATCTCTCCAAATCGCTGACGGTCCGCGCATTGAGTGTCGGAAAGGCTCCTACGACGCCGGCTTTGGCGGCGGCAACGACGATTTCCGGGCCGGAGAGCAAGAACATGGGCGCAACGATAACGGGCAGGCGCAGACGGCCATGCCATTCAGCGCCCAGGCTTTGTGCGCTCTTTGAAAGCATGTCACGCCGCATAGAAGGATTCGCCGGCAGCCGCCATTTTCTCGATCGAGGCCGGGGGCGCGAAACGGGGGCCGAGATTGCTGGCAAGTTCGTGGCAACCGGCGAGGAAGCGGGGGAGGCCAACTTGTTGAATGTGTCCGATGGGGCCGCCGCGACAGGCCGGGAACGACCAGCCGAGAATGGCGCCGACATCGGCATCGCATGCGCTGGCGACCACCCCTTCTTCCAGGCAGCGCGCGGCTTCCACCGACTGGATGTAGAGCAGCCGCTGCTGCACCTGCTGTAGCGTCGGCTGCTTCGCTACTGGCGAAAAGTGCCGCATAAGGCCGCTCCATAGCCGCTTCGTGCCCTCGGCGGGGTAGTCGTAGAAGCCCGCGCCGGCCTTTTTGCCGATCCGCCTGCATACATTCACCATGATCTCTGTGACATCTTCCGCCGTGGTGCGCACATGGGCGGCGCCCAAGTCGGCCGCCGTCTGACGATTGACGCGATCGATGAGATCAAGGGCGAGTTCGTCGGCGATGGCCAGGGGGCCGACCGGCATTCCAGCCAGCTTGCCGGCATTTTCGATGAGCGCCGGCTTCACTCCTTCGGCCAGCATCATCAAGCCTTCACGCACATAGGTAGAAAAGACCCGGCTGGTGTAGAAGCCGCGCGAATCGTTGACCACCACGGGCGTTTTGCGAATGGCGCGCGCGTAGTCCATGGCCTGGGCCAAGGTTTCTGGAGACGTTTTGGCGCCCACGATCACTTCGACGAGCGGCATCTTGTCCACCGGCGAAAAGAAATGCAGGCCGATGAAACGCTGTGGACGAACGCTGAACTCAGCCAGCCCGCTGATCGGCAAAGTCGAAGTATTGGAGGCGAAAATGGCATCTGGCGCCAGCACTGCCTCGGCTTGGCGAGTGACCTCCGACTTGACGGCGCGGTCCTCGAATACCGCCTCGATCACGAGATCGCAGCCGTCAAGATCGCCATAGCGCGTCGTCGGGCGGATGCGGGAGAGCACGGCGTCGCGTTCTTCCGGCGACATGAAACCCTTGCCTACCCGTACATCAAGCAGACCGCGGGTGTAATTCTTGCCGCCTTCCGCAGCTTCCAGGGTGGTGTCCAGCAAGATCGTATCGATGCCAGCCACGGCTTGGGCAAAGGCGATGCCGGCGCCCATCATGCCGGCCCCCAACACGCCGACACGGGAAAACTTGCGGCGCGCCACCTCGGGCGGCCGGCGCGTCAGCGCATTTACCTGGTTCATATGGAAAAACAAGGTGCGCATCATGGCCTTGGCTTCTGGCGTCAGCGCCACTGCGGCAAAATATGCAACCTCCGTCAGGCAGCCGGTATCGAAGTCGGTTTGCAGGCCCTCATAGACACAGGAGAGGATGTAGTGAGGCGCCGGATAGTTGCCAGCCGTTTTCGCCAGGGTCATGGCGCTGCCGGCATAGAAAGTCTCGAACCCGGCGGGGGACTGAACCGGGCCGCCCGGCAGCTTGTAGCCTTTGGCGTCCCACGGTTGCAGGGTTTCTTGGCCAATGCGCCCGCGCAGCCAGGCGCGCGCCGCCTCGCGTTCACCGCCAGCGGCAACGACTTCGTGTACCAGCCCTGCTTTGAGCGCCTCTGTCGGCTTGAGCTTCTTTCCCTCCAGGAGCAGGGGGAGCGCCATCCGGATGCCGATGAGCCGGGGCAAGCGTTGAGTCCCCCCGCCGCCAGGCAATAGGCCAAGCGTGACCTCCGGCAGGCCGATCAGCGCGCGTGGCCGATCGCCTGCAACACGGTAATGGCAGGCCAGACACAATTCATAGCCGCCACCCAACGCCGAGCCGTTGATAGCCACCGCCACCGGCTTGCCACAGGTTTCCAGCGCACGCAGGTGACGATGCAACTCCAGCGTGCCCGCCTTCAGTTCGGCGCCGTCAGTTATGGTCAACACCATGTCGAGATCGGCGCCGGCGATGAAATCCTCCTTGTCGGAGGCCAGCAAGATGGCCTTGGCCGCCTTGTCGGCAATCGCGCGTGTAATGGCGGCATAGATGGCGGCGAGCGCGTCCCGGTTCAGCACGTTGACGCTGCGCCCAGGACAGTCGATGGCCAGTGTGGCGATTCCATCGGAATCGACGGAATAGCGGACGCTATCGGAACTCATGGTCAGATCCGTTCAATCAAGGTGGCGGTGCCCATCCCCGCGCCGACGCATAGAGTCGCCAGTCCGGTCGAGAGGTCGCGGCGCTCCAGTTCGTCGAGCAAGGTGCCGAGAATCATGGCGCCGGTAGCGCCGAGCGGATGCCCCATGGCGATGGCGCCGCCATTGACGTTGACCCGCTCCGGCGGTACCGACAGGGCATCGAGAAAACGCAGCACGACGGCAGCAAAGGCTTCATTCACTTCAAATAGATCCACGTCTTGGACGCTCATGCCGGCGCGCTTGAGCACTTTTTCGGTGGCATGGCTAGGCCCTGTGAGCATGATTGTCGGCTCGCTGCCGATCGAGGCGAAGCCGCGGACGCGGGCGCGCGGAGTCAGCCCAAGACGCTCGCCCATGGCGCGTGAACCAAGCAAAACGGCGGCCGCGCCATCGACGATGCCGGAACTGTTGCCCGCATGATGCACGTGCTCGACGGCTTCCATGTCCGGGTAGCGTTGCATGGCGATGGCATCAAAGCCGATCTTTGCGCCTTGTTCGACAAACGACGGCTTCAAGGCAGCCAGGGACTCAATGGTCGTTTCCGGGCGAATGTGCTCGTCATGATCGAGGACGACATCCCCGTTGATGTCGCGTACCGGTACCAGCGATCGTCTGAAATAACCGGCGTCGCGCGCCGTAGCGGCGCGGCGCTGACTCTCCACGGCATAGGCGTCGACATCGCACCGGCGATAGCCCCAGCGCGTGGCGATGATATCGGCGGAGACGCCCTGCGGCACGAAATGCGTACGGCGAGCAACATCCGGGTCGGCAGCCCAGGCGCCGCCCGAGCTCATCATCGGCACCCGCGACATGCTCTCTACGCCGCCGCCGATGACGAGATCCGCCTGACCCGACATGATCTGCGCCGCGGCGATATTGCAGGCCTCCAGCCCCGAGGCGCAGAAGCGGTTGACATGAAAACCGGCGGCAGCGATGTCATAGCCGGCATACAGAGCGGCGATACGAGCAATGTTGGCGCCCTGTTCGCCAACCGGCTCGACACAGCCGAGAATCACATCGTCGATGTTGGCAGTGTCGAGCCGGTTGCGATCACGCAACGCAGCCAGCGCCGTGGCGGCCAACCGTACCGGCGTCGTGCCGTGGAGCGCGCCATCTTTGCGCCCCTTGCCGCGCGGGGTGCGCACGGCATCGAAAATATAGGCATCAGTCATGATGGTCAGTGGGCAGGAAGATTGAGGCGGCTGGCGATATTGTTCTTCTGCATGTTGGAAGAACCGCCAACGATGGGCATGCAGACGATATCCCGCACGTAGCGCTCCATGTCGTATTCGCGGGCGCAGCCGTAGGCGCCCATGACGCGCTGACAGGCAAGCACGATATCGACGGCGTTATCGGCTACGAACAGCTTGGCCATCGAGCTTTCGACGCTGCAATCACGGCTTGCCGTGGCAAGCCAGGCAGCGTGATAGAGCATGTGACGGCACGCCGCCAGCTTGGTGCGCGCCTCGACGAGCATGTGGCGTACTGCTTGGTGGGCGCAAATCTTCTTGCCAAACTGCTCGCGTTCCTGGGCGTAGCTCCAGGCGTCTTCCACGGCGCCGGTAGCGATGCCCAGAGCACATGCGGTTATCTCGAGACGCTCGACATCGAGGCCGCGACCGACCAGCATCGGCCAGCCTTTGTTCCACGCCTGGCGTCCACCGACAATGTTGGTCGCAGGCACCTCGACTTCATCGAAGATGACGTCGGTGGTTTCCGAATAACGCAAACCGATGTGCTCGATGTCGACGATGGAAATGCCTGGCGTCGTCGTCGGCACGAGCACCAGTGACAGGTTGCGATAGCGGTCCTCCTTCGGTCCGCTGCGCACGAGGGTGTAGATCACGTCGGCAATGCGCGCGCCGGTGCACCAGCGCTTGGTGCCGTTGATGACGATTTTTTCGCCATCGGCGGAAAGGCGCGCGGTAACGGTGGCCGAAGCGAGATCGCCGCCGACATCCGGTTCCGAGAGGCCATAGGCGAAAAGCAGCTTCCCTTCCGCCAGCTTGGGCAGATATTCGCGCTTTTGTTCCTCGCTGGCGTTTTCGACCAAGTTCATCGCGCCGTAAAAGGCGCAGTGGATATATGGCCCGGTCAGCGAGGTGCCGCGTTTGGCGAGTTCCTCGATGACGATGATGGCAGAAAGGACATCGATGCCGGTGCCCCCGTACTCTTCCGGCACGGTCATCCCCGTTACGCCCAGCTTGCACAGTTTGGCAAACACGCTTGCGTCGTAGGCCGCTTTCAGATCGAGCTGGCGAGCCAGTTCGCGGGGCATTTCTTTATCGAGAAAACGCCGCAGCGTATCGCGCAGCATGGTGGTTTCCGCGGGTTCATCGAAATTCATGAGCAATCCTCATACGTTACGGGCGCGCCCATGCCAGTAGCGTGCGCGCATGGCCTTCTTGTCCATCTTTCCCAGATTGGTGAGCGGAATGGCGTCGACGAAATCAACGCTCTTGGGCGTCATCACGCTGCCTTTCTTCGTCTTGACGAAATCGAGCAACTCCCGCTCGCCCGTCGTCGCGCCGGGATGGAGCACCACCAGGGCTTTTACCTCCTCGCCCCATTTTTCATGCGGCACGCCGATCACTGCCGCTTGACGCACAGCCGGGTGCTCGAACAGAACATCCTCGACTTCGCGCGGGTAGATGTTGAAGCCGCCAGAAATGATCATGTCCTTCTTGCGGTCGACGATGGTCAGCAAGCCTTCGTCATTCCAGCGCGCGATATCCCCGGTGTACAACCAGCCGTCACGAACGGCGAATGCCGTTGCCTCCGGGTCGTCCAGATAGCCGTTCATCATATTTGGGGCGCGCGCGATCACCTCGCCAGCCTCACCCGGCGGCACATCCTCGCCGACCTCGTCCACCAGGCGGATTTCCGCGGCGTAGGTCGGCCTCCCTGCCGAGGCGAGCGCCGTCTGCTCACGCTCAGGGTCGGCGACCACGTGATCTTCGCGTTGCATGGCGACGAGCGCCATCGGCGCCTCGGTCTGGCCGAAAAACTGAGTAAAGATCGGCCCAAATGCTTTCAGGGCCTGCTTGAGACGTTCCGGCGCTATGGCGGAGGCGCCGTAGAGGATGTTGCGCAAACTGGAGCAATCGTACTCGCTGCGCTGCGGGCAATCGAGCAGCGCGTAGATCATGCTTGGTATCAAGAGCGTGGCAGTGGCGCGTTCGCGCTCGATGGCGGCGAGCAGCAGGATGGGATCGAAGCGATCGAGCACCACGCAGCGCCCTTGCCGCAACAGCACGGGCAGAATGAGGCAGCCGCCGGCATGCGTCATCGGTGTGGCAAAGACGAAGGTTTCGCGGAACCCGATGCCGAAATCCAGCATCTCCATGAAATACGTGTAGAACCAGGCGCGGTGCGAGAGCATCACGCCTTTCGGCTTGCCGGTGGTGCCGCCGGTAAAGTAGATGCCGGCTATTTCTTCGGGATCGATATCGTCAGCGCCTTGTGCCGGGCAGCCGTTCGAGAGCAAGTCTGCCAGCGAGAGATGGCCCGACGGCGGTGGCGTCTCGGCAGACCCGGCCATTATGAAGAACTCCACCGTTTCCAGACGCGGCTGCATGGCGAGCACCCGCGCCTGGAGCCTGGCGTGATAGACCAGCATCTTGCAGCGGGCGAAATTCATCATGTAGACGTGGTCTTCCTCGCCCAGCATGACAGCCAGCGGCACCCGCGTGGCGCCGAGTTTCGCTGCTGCATATTCGCAGGCGACGTACTCGGCGCAGTTGCTCACCAGGAAGGCGATGCGCTCACCACGGCCGACCCCCATCTCGGCAAAGGCGCCTGCCAAGCGGGC
>Ga0209628_10002584_pt1 | contig 12368 bp, 6 predicted proteins | sample TergutCu122P4_FD_187285 | JGI IMG/M metagenome (GOLD analysis project Ga0209628, IMG submission 187285) | Cubitermes ugandensis P4 segment gut microbial communities from Kakamega Forest, Kenya - Cu122 P4 (SPAdes) (version 2) | ecosystem: Host-associated > Arthropoda: Insects > Digestive system >...
AGGCTTGATTTGGTTTTGTTTTTAGTGACCTGACGTGATATCGTGCCGCACAATACTGATCATTTTCAGGTTAGGCTTGGTTTGGTTTTGTTTTTAGTGACCTGACGTGACCTGACCTGGTCCAATGTCTGTTATTCTGTTTTGGAAACTGGATCTGTTCCATTAGTTGAGACAAGTATTTCTGATGAAATTAACTCAGTATGTGCCTTTGAGCACACCAACAGATCTAGTTTCCAAAATTTTTTGTGAGTACCAGAGAAATAAATTCTAGAAACCCAATAATTGACCCTAAGTGTGTTTCGGCTAGGACAAATCGACCTTCCTTTATTGGGTGTTGGAATGTGTTGAGCTTGAAATCTGTTCAGCTACAACCCTGACTCTCTTACATAAGACATATATGACATATGCATGTAAAGATAAGTATTTATCTTTACGTGCATGTGTCTTATATAGGAAAGTCAGTCTTGGAATCTGAAATTTTTTGACCTGTTAATTGTGTTATTATGTGGGGATACCTGTGCCTAAACACTGATACACTGCATTTGGAGCACAGTTATGGAGGTTAAGAATGTAATGATATTGGTAGTGTTAGAGCTGCCTGAGACCAGTGACACTTGTCACTCACAACAAATAAATATAGTTTGTTTTATCCATAATTCAGATAATACCAGGATTTAATTTTAAACATATGACTTGTTTGTATTCTAATAATAATTACTGTGTAATGCATTCTACATACATTTTTCTTGAAAGTGCAACAATGAAATCAGCCAAATGCCTTTTTGGTCACCCTGACATGACAGGAAGGTTGGCCAAATCTCTGACCTGAGTAAGTGTCCACAGAAACTCACTGTATTACATTTTAGTTACTATCGTACTTCTCTCACATCCAAGTAATGAGTATACAGTCCTTGAGGGAGTAATTAAAAGTATGTGATTGATATAAATGTGAAATTTAGTTCCTCTCACTTCCTATCCTCCAGCTTATATTGTAATTCAAAAGAAAGAACTAAAAATTTACTGAACAAGGGTCCACACATTTGTGCAGTGTTAAGTTTGATGCATGCGGGTGTTGTGATGTGACAACAAATATATAATGACCTTATTCATACAATTGTGCATTAAGAGTCTTGAAAGGAATATGGATATAAAAATACAGTTTTAGGGATACAAAGAAAATACTTTTTATTAAGTTTGTAAAATAAAGAAATCATTTAACTCACTGCAAAATAAACTTCAAAATTTGGAGTGGGAAATGTAGATGATAATGGCTAAAAGGAATTTACAGTGTGACTGAAGGAAGGAAATTGAATGGAGAGGACTGGAATGATTGACAGTTACGGAGTACAATAATGGAAAATTTTTAAATGAGAAGAACATCTCTCTGAATAGGATGAAACTTGTGTCACCTTACGTGTCCTTCATTATTCCTGGTTGAATAATAATAGAGAGTGTTAAATAAGTTATTGTACAGATATCAGCTAATGATCAGTGTCATGTGGCATTAGAGATCAGAAGTGACAACCTTCCGCCTGACGTAGCGAGAGAAGTAGTCTGGTCTCCAGCACTTGCAGCTCCCAGGGATGAGAAACCAATCATAGTACAAACGGACCTGAAATAAAATAAGCATTAAATCCCAAATCATGTTCTTCTGGGTTTTTTACACCATGTAGTAGAACAGATTTGTTCCATCAGTTTGCAGGAACATGCGTGCCTCCATCCTCAGGGTAAAGGACACCTCACAAAATGAACCAAATTTAGTAACCTTGAAAATTATAGTAGAACAAACCTATACTATGTGTTTGGACAACTTCATCCCATTATGCTAATTAATCATTAGCAATTCAATCCACACAATCACTATACTAGTGAAAGAACATGCAACATAACAGTAACTGCAGTGGCATACACACAACCTATACACTTTACATGTGGTACAAATGAATCTATACATATTTATACTTGTCAACAGAGGACAGCATGAAACACTTTCCAAACAGTCAACATCCAATAACTTTCACCAGCAACACAGGATGTAAAATTGGTTTGGACAGTCATGTGTGGGAATTAAAGTGACACAGAAAATAAAATAAGAAAACTTCACATCACATGGAATCCTACCACACTGCTAAGAGCTGTGTGATTCCTGTCGTCACACATAGACATACACTACACAGGAACCTTCACCTTTATGGTACCTTTATTAGGAATAATATTTAATGTATTTTATCAGGTTAACTGTGAAGGGGAGGCCTCTTCTATAGCATACTTTTCCATTTATATCCTTGAATCTTTTTCCTGATGATGATCGAATGGAATGATTGAAACATGTGACAGGAAAATAATAAACAAACATAATGTTCAGATGTTATATTTATGTGCACTGCATTGCTAATGATTATACAATGTGCTATATGGTGTAAAAATCAGATAACCATAATCTAAGTAACATCCACCATGAAAACATCTAAGTATTAAAACCACACGTCACTGATATTAATAAAATCTTGCAGTGTTACTGATTCCAAATAATTTGTCATACCTATGTTGGATAGATGCTGAAGCATGGGCAAGAGATGGTCAATTATAATATGTAAACAAAGGTTTTAAACTTGTTAAGTGTTAAATATATTTAACTTCACAGTATCTATATTCATGACACAACCTGGGACCCAAAAGCATTGTGCTGCTGCTTGTTTGTGTACTTTTTAATTTTGATTAAACTTGCCAGAAGATGATTGGAAAGGGCTGAAACATGTAACACATTGTTATGTTGCAATAAAAATACAGTTGTGCTAACGGAAAGGGTGACTACACTGTTGAATGCACATGATATAATGTGAAATTTCAAAATTTATATCCCTCACATATTTTTACTGTTAGGTGATCATGTGTCATGTAAGAATATGACTGGAACAGGAGGAATGTACAGGGAGACCAGAAGTGCATGTAAATTTTTTTGTGCAAAGGTCACGGTAAAGACTACTGTGGGGAAGAAAAAAAAAACCGGGGGATGAAATTAGGATGTAATTCTGAAGAAATAATTTGAGAATATATAAACTTAACTTAACTGGTTGAGAGTGAAACTGAAGGTTTGGATTTTGGAACTTGGTGATTTATGTTTGGGTTTCTTCGATGATCAGGGCAGTAAATGTCAACTACTGAAGGTGGACCCTATACCATTAAGTTAGTATTTACTGGAAAGAAATCCTACCTGAAAACAACCTATATCATCAACACCATCACAGTGGGAGGGATTTTTGCTTGGTGTCTGTGTTGTTATGGTTGAACTCTCAGTGGACACTGGCGTTTGGACACCTGCTCTCTTTTGTAAATACTGCTGGTAGTTCTGGAAATCATTTACTGGAGGTGGATTTTCTCCAGTCACTGGATTTCTATGTGAAGGCCACCTTCCTCCCGGTGCAGGTGGCAGGAATGTGTCAGGGTAATAAATTTCAGCAACGAGCAGGCTTGTCCATCTTGGTGAAGAGAGGCAGCCACCATCCAGGTAATGACAGCGTGTTTGTCTTGAACACAAGATTGTTCATTACAATTGTGAATTTTAAACTGTAATGTTCATGTAATTCCTTAAACATAGGAGTAATCACTAAAAATATAAACAGGTGTTAGTGTTAAAATTTTAGTTAGGAACTAGTACAAAAATTGTAAATATTCTTTGATCATCATAACCTTGTCACAAAAGTGATAGTGTTAACATTATATGAAAGGAGGCAGTTTGTACTCACAGACATCTAGTTACTTCCACAGTCTGAGTGAAGTAACCTTCATATGGGATCTGCACCACATAGCGCCATACACCCTGGTAGTTCTTGGCGAAAACAGGAGTTGCATAGTCCACTTTGGCAGGACAAGGTGTTGGAGGGAGAGAAGGGTCATGGTGTCCACCCGCTGCAGGCACGGATGCACTGTCCCCCCTGCGATACTCGGGGGTTTCTCCGCCAAAGTCATCTCTGCGTTCAACCACCCCAGAAGCCAGAGGCTCTCCACTGAATGCTCGGTACAGCATGCAGAATCTGATGCCCAATGCAGATCAGTAACTTAGATTATTTTAGTGAAAAGTTGCTTGAAGCAGGGTGAAGCAGCACACATACACACTTTGACCAAGAAGAATCTTACTAAACCCTTTTAAAACATATTTAAATGAAATCCAGCCTGCCCTCACATCTGTATGCAAATGGCAGCAAGTACCTGCTGCTGCATTATGGTTACATAAAGTATCTTACATTTAGAGCCTATATGGTGCATACTGATAAATAAAATATTGTTTTCTGCAGACAGATAGACAAAATAAGAGCAATCAGACAACTGGAAGATGAAATACTAGCATAATCAAAGCCTGACCTGAAAAGTATTTTATTTATTTATTTATTTATTTTCATCCATTCAGCCACAAATGTGACATTGGACATTCCATTTACAAGTTACATTACATCCTTAACATATAAACATATATTTATGCATGGAGTATGGCTTATGGCTGTCTGATCACAGTATCCATCAACTGTGTCAAACAGGAAGTGAAGGTACATTATGACAGGTTTATAAAAGCCAGGCTTTTAAGGTAGTTATAACGTTTTTTATATTACAGTACAACAGCTCTGTTACCCAGATGGAAATTCAAGTAGTCAATACACACTATAACTCCACTTATCCAGATTAATTGGAATGGTGAGCCATCTGGATATAGATGTAGATATAGGTATGGCTGTAGTAACAAAACATAACCTGTAAGAACTTATGGCAGTAAACATACTATCTGTTGATACAAAATATTTGATAATTAATCTGGCACCTGTCCAATTCCATGGGTGCCAGATTAATGGAATTTACTGTGTACCATATTCTTCACTCACATTCCTCCTCCATTCTCACAGAACTTCCTGGCTTCCCGTTTGATGGTGCTGATGATTGTCTTGTCTCCTACATGTCTCAGACTTTCCTTGTCCCCTGCAGGTTCAGGTGCCCCTGTGTCTCTCCTTGTGCGGTGTCTCTGATCTTGCGCTATTCTACAAAAAAGGTCATCTGTTAGGATGGAAAATGGCATATTAAATTGTAACTGCATGTTAAAAAGATGTGGAACACAAAGTGTAGAACAGCTATTCCCAAACTCATGGTAATGACCTGAGTATAATTTGTGAAAACCATCTAATGGGTTGTGAACTCCAAAAATTATCAAGCTTCAAGGTTTCTGTATGTAGGATTTTAACTGTATTTATAAACAATTCAAATCAAAAGAATCTCCAACATACACCAAAAAATGCACACAATTTATATAAAATCACAAGTGATCCATGTTAATGTATGTGATGGATATGGCAGACCTGTGATTGTATATAAATTATGTGCAACTTTTGGTGTATGTGGGTGATTGTAGTCACAATTCAAGTAACGAATAATATTAAATTAGAAGAAGTTGGACTGTTTTGTCCATATGTTACACAGACAGATTTGTCCATGTCTATGCTCTGATGGCCTGTAGGTGGAGTAATAAACAGCTCCAATTATTCTTAATCTTGGCATCAGGTGGAAGTGAGTGGTCAGCTTCATGCTCTGGGCTCTTTACTCCAGAGGAAAGAACACCAAATAACCATAATATTATGTTATAAGTCTGCAGTGTTTTGCTGGAGTGGTGAGTAAGTGGTGGTATTTTCTCACAGGGGCACTGTGAAGTTGGTTATGGAACACAGAGTTGGAGAGTCACTGAGGCTGAAAAGTGGTTGAACATCCTACTTGAGAAAATACAATTCCTTTACCAGCTTAGAGCATTCTTATGACACCATCACCATTATCATTATTATTAAATTTTTACATCTCAAAAAGGGTGAAGGTAAACACATTCTTACAGAAGAGTCTTGATGTTCATAAACCTTGATATTTGGTACTTCAGCCCTTCATGCCTGATTCTGACAAATCAAAATGAGACAACATGGCCAGCAAGTATGCTTCCCTCACTTTCCTGTTACTCTGCAGATCTTTCTTGGCTCACTCAAGCTTTGCTTTTCATTAAGTGAGGTTGAATGCTTACATGCTTTATGGAATGAGATCATCCTTGCATCATTTTATGCAGTTCGTGTTTCTAAAAATTATTTGTATTCACTAAAATAAACATTCATGCATTATGCGCTTTTTGAGGTCACTTTGTATATTTTATTACTGGTATTTCATGAGCTTTGGAATTAAATTGGTGATTGTATTCAAATGGATTCTGATGTTCACAATGGTTTTATCAATCCCAATTAATTGTGAACATCCCAAATAAACTGTATATGTTACCAGTGTGTGTTGTTGTTGTTGTTGGAATGAATGTATACAAAGTTATTCATCCACAATGAAGCAATCAGTAATCTTCTTTCTTATCTGCAACTATTTACAAATTTAAACAATTTTTACTTCCATTTATCTGGCCCTTGTATTATTAATACAAGAGGAACTAATTGCAAAGTACTGCCAACATACATATAAAACAGATTAAAAAAACATAAAAAAACTCCATTACTTAAATGACTGTTTTGAGGTCTACTTGCAAATTGCGTAGTCAGTGGACACCAGGTGAGTGGGTAACAGTATTTTGAAGCCTTGAGAATGTCCAGGTTAGCTCCTCAAATAATATTAGTGTGACTGAGTTAAGAATAAGTTGTGCCAGTATGTATCAAGCAAGGAAGAAACAAGAAGTACAAAAAAAAAAGTTACTAAATCTCATGAGTACAGAAAAAATGGGAGAACTAGGATAATATAAAATCTGTCATAGAAACATGGATGTGAAGTGTGGCATGGATTAAAGTGGTCTAAGGAAGGACCAAATGGCAGGCTTTTTTGAACAAGGTGAAGGACTTTCTGGTTATGTAACAATGGGTAACTCTTGAAGAGATAAACAACTATAAATTTATATAGAAAGACCCTTGTGTCCTGTAGCCAGATACCTACGAGTTGTGAGCGAGAGAACTGGTACTCCACTGGGCTGGGTTGTGGTGGTACTTGGCAACTCTGGGGAGAGTTTCATCTGCCTTCAGGATAGGTAGTGTCTTGCTAAAGAACTCGAGAGTCTTATTGCGTATGAGCTCACTGAAAAAGGGCAGAAACACATTTTATTTATTATAATGCCACTGGCATATCAAGCTGCAGATCAGAGAAATATATAGTAAATTTAAGTATGGAAGTATAGTAGAATTCCTTTAATCTAACAGCGTGGGACTCTGCATATACTGGATTATCAAAATTCTGGACTATCACACTATACTCATCTAAGATCTTACAAGCAATTGCTTGTTCCTGCTCCTATATTTGGGCTGCAGGAGTATTCCATTTGAATATCTTCTTCAGCTGCTGGTTCTGGGGCATCAGGGTCCCTTTCAATGTTTCTGGAGTCTCTTAGTTTCTAATGGGGATGCTGAAGGATTGGAGACTGTGGATCAGGAGCCTTCATGTATGAAGAACTTAATGGAAGAGGAGGCAAGAGGTCAGAAGATGCTACAATGATTGATGTAAAGAAACTTTGGAGGGCTTTTTGAACATGTCCCCCAAGATCTGCCTCACCTGTTCAAGTATCAGGGTTTCCAGATTCTCAGCTTCTGGATTAAAGGAATTCTATAGCATTAGGTGTGGATCTGCCAACTTTGATGTAAGTATCTCTAACATTGCTCCTGCTAGATTTTGCTTTTGTTTTTGAGAAATATGAACTACAGCCATGGGTCATAAACAAGTTTTCCTGGCATGAGCATACGTGTCATAAGTCACATTTCATGCAGAGAAATTTTGAGTATCAAGCTTCTTGCTTCACCTACAATAAATTATAACTTATCTTCTAGCCTATAATGCAGTGACTTACAAAGGATAGACTGCTCCCAGCACTTTCTGTCCCATGGGATTCTTTGGGATGAAGCCCTTGTTGAGATCTCCACATAAGTTGTAGAGGGAATTCTGCGTGCCTTGTGTGCCTGGTCAATACATGGAAAACTAAATTTAGGACATCTCTGGAGGTTCTCTGTATGCATACTGGTCATGGAATAAACTGGGAATTGATTAGAAGAAATGCAGTAAAACAGCTCCGTCTTATACTTTACTTCAAAAACAGTGACATTAAACAGATACAAATTAAAATGTGTGCTCATGCATACACAAATGTATATACATGTACACACATACGTATCCATTCATTCAATTATATACAAACTCACAATCATTCATAGTCTTGAGGCCATGCCATAGCTCATGTGCTTCGTGAGTTACTGGTTTTTCACTCTGCAGGATAATCTGTGTGGGATTTGTGATGAAAAAATGGCACCAGGACAGATTTCTCTCCAAGACCATCGACATGCAAGATAACACGGTCATTCTGCACTGTCAGCAGGTTTTAGAGTCCTGAACCATCAAAATTTTACCTTTTTCACATGTAAATGTGAATAATACTCCCAACGAATGTAACTGTGATTTTGGGTGTAGTGTAAGTGGTAACCAGCAAAGGTTCTAATGTCTTGCATGAGAAGGACTGAGGGAAGAATGAATATGACCGTTGTCATACACACTGTAAATAATAATGTCCAAGATTAGAAATAAATGAGAAATCAAACAGGTTATAATAAACAGGATGATATTTTAATATTATAATTTATGTGCAAATGGGCTGGGTCACACCTGTAAATGTTGATTCAATAATTCTACACCTGTAGATTATACTGGCAAAACAGGTGCCTGGGGACTGAAGTGGAAAAGTAGGATTACTTTTTTTGATCGTTCGGTGCTTTTGGGTTCTTTAATTAGGTGGCTGGCAAACTTGGTGCTATCAGCCATTTTGGGATAGATGTTCAACCCCCACTAGCCAAAACTCTAGTGTTGCAATCTGAGCCCTGAGTTCATGTATCGGTTCAAATTCCACATATATATTCAACTCTGGAGCAACTTGAAGGTGGCATATCTCCTTTGCTTTATTGAATACAAATGGATATTGCAGTCAGTCAACAGAAAATTATATTCAGTTCAAATAAGACATATTTACTGAATATAATTTTGTGTTGCTTGACTGCAGCACTCATGTGGAACAACTTTTTTGTCTGTTGGAATTAAGCTTTGAGATCATTTTTAGTACTTTCTTCCTAATGTCAATGTATATAGCCAAATGTCTTGTTTGATAGACCAAATGAATTTCCCACTGCATACATTTATATTTACCCCGAATTATGTCCAAAACAAATTTCTCAGACATAATTAATTATTATTTAATTATATAATATTTAGTATCCTTACCTGCAAAACTTCATTTTTTTCTATCTTGTGTGATAATCTGAATTTTATTTTGCAGATAACAGATACATTTTTACCCTGAATTATTCTGAGTACAAGTTTTCTAAGCATAATTAATTATTCATTACGTACTTTGTAACAAATTTTGATTTTTGCACCATGCATTGTAATATAATCATATAATATTAACCAATAAAATGCACCTTTGTTAAACTAATATTTTAATTTTTACTATGTCTTCTGTATATTTTGAACCTGAGAGTTCATCTTCAGGAAGATGATTGTACCTACAGGTATGGTACAATTTGTTTACATGCCAATGGTAAAAGTAGTCTTCCACCTAGAAGACTGCTTATAGTGTTGGCATGTAAATAAATTATACCATACCGTATGTACAGCCGTATACCTGAAGATGAACCCTCGGGTTCGAAACATGTAGAAGACATGATAAAAGTTAAAATATTAGTTAACAAAGATGCATTTTGTTGGTTTATAAAATATGATTACTTTGTAAAAGATAATGCCCTTACCTGCCAGTGAGTAGGATTTTGGTTAGTTTTTTTAAACTTCATACCTACATTATAATAGCTTATATGTTCTACCAATAGTAGCTTTTCATGTGTATAGTTTCCAGTGTTAATATCTATTTTCAGGTATTACTTTAAAAGCAAGATTTTGAATAGTTTATGGAAATGCAAGACATTTAATTTCCTATACTTCCAATACAAGTTTTCCAAGCATAATTAATTATTAATTATTTTGTATTGAATAATAATGGTAATAACAGCTTTATAGAACCAAACTTGGCCTCCTTAATATACCGTAAGGACATACTGAAAGACTATGCTGTGCTGCTGTCTGTATTTTTCTGAGAAATTTAACACAATAATAATAATAATAATAATAATAGACATAGAGGCACCATAAACAACAAATAGAGAATAGCTGTAACAATGTATCCCCTAGGGACATGGTTTGTCTCAGGAATATGAGTATGGCTACCCTGAATAAAGGAGACAATGATGTAATAATAATAATAATAATAACAACAACAACAACAACGACAATAACAACACGCATTTCACTGCCATTTACTGTTCCCATGCTGTGATACCATTGGAGGTTATGTTATGTAATATTGTGTTTGTTTTCATGGAATCAAACAACAAACAAGCATCCCAAACAAACAAACTATACCCTGCTTACACTAATTGCACTAATTACAACTCCTGTATCATTATTTGGTTACGAATTGTTTTCTTTTGTAGATAATACAGTGTATCAGAAACACTTCAAATGAAAGTTACAGAATATTATGAGACAAGAAGTCTGTACAAAGCAATTATTTTGAAAGTTTTTAGTACATGTTAACATTTTGATTAGAATTTCATGTACTGTAGAGTTTTCAGTTGGCTTATACTGATCAAAATTAAATTTGATCAAAACATTACAATGCATAAGACTCATACCAATTAATTGTATGTATGGTCCTTTTGGGTAACACATGCAGACTGATAGTGAAGAGATAGAATAAAATGGGTTCCAGTGTATGCACTTCTGTTGTGTAATGAGCAATGAAATAAATGAAACATACTGACAACATTAGAACTTTTTGTCAAATTTTACACTGTGTGGGCCTAGGACACATCTCTGGCTCAGACACAAACCTGGACACTCCTTCTCTGAGTGCTGATAAGGTGGACGCCTGACTCTGGGTGGCTCTGCATTTGGAGATTCAACAAAGGCGTAGTAACCTTCAGGTGGCTCCTGCACCACTTCAGAGCTCTGAGTGATGCTTACCCCAGCACACAGCACCATCACTGAACATACCACACAAACCTGAAACAACACATGGCAGTGCTATGTATTATTATTACTGTTGTTGTTGGTGGTGGTGGTGGTGGTGGTGGTAGTAATAGTAGTAGTAGTAGTAGTAGTAGTAGTAGTAGTGGTGGTAGTAGTAGTAGTGGTAGTAGTAGTAGTAGCAGCAGCAGTAGTAGTAGTAGTAGTAGTAGTAGTAGAATTATTGACACCCTCAGTTCATGGTATGTAAGATTATACGGTATAGTAACAGATAATCACGCAATAATGAATTGGCAGGGATGTGTCAGCAAGTGGGTGTGGCCTGTTTTAGTCATTATCCTGTATCTGAGTAGAGGTTTGAATTCTGGACCTACATGACATGACACAAGAACACTAACTACTTGACTCACATTAATTTGTGATTGGTGCTGCTTTGCCCTACACCAGGAGGAATGAGATGGGCGGAGCACGTGGTATGTATGGGCAAGAGAAGAGATGCATACTGTGTTTTGGTGAGGAAAACCTGTGAATAAGAAACCACTTGTAAGACCTAGGTGTAAATGAGAGAATGATATTGAAAGGGGTCTTAAAGAAATGGGACTGGATGGGGTTAACTGGGCTGATCTGGCTCGGAACGGAGACAAGTAGCCGGTTGTAAACGTGGTAGTGAACCTTGGCATTCCATAAAATGTGAGGAATTTCTTGATTAGCTGAGGAACTGCTAGCTTTTCAAGAAGGACTCTGCTCCATGGATTTTCTTTGCTGTTTAAGAATGTTGAAAAGTATGGTCTAGAAGCAACAAGACCAAGAACAATAATATAACAACAAACAATAACAACCATGATGAAGACGTCACTAACATTCCATCAGTGCTTCATACTCATATTCATCAAACTACCATGAATGCTTATATTCGTTTGATCTTAACTGAAAGCGTCAAAATGAAACAATCAGCAAGATGGTTGGAGATAATGGTTATCTTACTTAGAGATGCTGTCTGTCGCTAAGACTGTACATTAGAGATAATGATGAAGATAATAATAACAATCAAAAGGGTAAAAAAGGTAAAGCAGTCCCGTTACAGGCCTGGAATGGCCCAGAGAGTTCCAGGAAGTTAAGGTTCCCAGATTTCATGACAACGGCGCAGGATGGTGGTAAGGTTGGCAGCCTTACGCATCGGTCGCCTTTACCCCCAGGAAATAAACCTGGTACTCATTTCTGTTAGAGGCTGAGTCGACCCCAGGGCCATAGTGCGACCGGAAGGATTATGTCACTGAAAAATTCCAATGACACCACCGGCAATGGAA
>Ga0209628_10002585_pt1 | contig 12362 bp, 2 predicted proteins | sample TergutCu122P4_FD_187285 | JGI IMG/M metagenome (GOLD analysis project Ga0209628, IMG submission 187285) | Cubitermes ugandensis P4 segment gut microbial communities from Kakamega Forest, Kenya - Cu122 P4 (SPAdes) (version 2) | ecosystem: Host-associated > Arthropoda: Insects > Digestive system >...
TTGCCAAACGTAGGTCCATATATATACGACGTTAGCATTTCTGGCTTTACTAGGAGCTCCAAATATATACGAAATTAGTAGCCTAAGGGTTAATATTATTAAATGGCAAGTGAAATTTAATCCGGTATCCTAAGGGTTAAATATGACCTGTAAAACCAAATATTAACTGCAATACGTTGAACTAAAACGCTTGGACCTAGACTCACGACAAAATGGTAAATCAACGAGGGCTGCGTTGCGTACCGTCAATCCAAACAGTCTGATTAAAGAGTAGTCAGGTAAAATAATGTCCTTGTATTTATTGGCATGAAAAATACTTGGAATTGAAACTGTAGTATAAAACAGTGACGCAAATTACATGTGCAATACACTTCTTGGTTCTCGAGATAAATTATACTAGGAACAGTCGACCGAACACACACGAATTTTGCCGAACCAACAGCGAGTTCGCGAAGACACGCGGAAGTAGCGGAGGGTCTGAGTCATTTAAGTGCTAATGATTATAAATACCAAATGCACAATGTAAAAGGAGATAACTGCGTTTATATCTGGCATTTCTCTTGGAAGTCATCGGTTCTACGCTATTAATAAGAGACATAGTCAATAGTTTACATTCACGGAATGAAAATTACGTGCACTAACAGAACGACGGCTACACTTACATTGTCCAACTGCTTAACCATTTGACGCCTAACGGCCACTATATGGGTCTTAACGCACAGATAACCTCCAGATGCTGCATTTTATATAGTTATTCAACAAATATACGTACTGAATATTTCAAATATGCTGCATAATCTCCGTTTTTTTCGCTTCAAAATGCCGTTTATTTCATAATGTTACCTTTTTTAGTTCCTGTATTATTCACATTTTAAATACAGGATGTGCTAAAATTTAAAAGGAAATTCCGGCGCCAAAGGGTTAATAATAAACAAATTCAGGTCCGTGTGCATGCCGTTTCCAAACGTTTGAAGTCAAATTTAGTAAAACTGTGTAAATAAGGGGTTTTTTTTTTTTCAAATTACGACGCTGCGAACATCCTTCTGAAAGCGAGCTGGTGTTGTCTATTTCAGAGATTACGCCGGGTTTGCTCAAGGTCATGTAATGAAACCCCTGCATTATTTTAAATCTAGAAGTAGCTGCAAACTGAAACCTGTCGGAAAGAGAAACACGTTCTGGTCCGGCAGCGACAAGGATGATTACTGCCTACGGAATGTGAAGCCGTGTAGTATGACAGAAAGCAACCAACGTTTTGGAAGGGCCTATTTTCTCCATCTTCAGGGCACAAGGGCAAACGCACACACAGTATTTATAAGTCGAAAATGGATGGGGCACGTACGTCCCAAAACGCTGGAAACTGCCAGACTAGACGGAGTCGCACCCCAGGACACAGCAACGTCCGAGTTCAAGACCCTACTATGCAGTTACAAGCAGATTTCACAACACATCACTGCCTAACCAATGCCTGCTACTCACCATTTCCTTCCTGAGGATAGCCAGCTGAGCGTCTAAACCCGTGGGTTTTCGCACGCGCGGTACGATGGGTGGAGCCGGAACATCACCATTCTGCTGGTGACTTCGTAAATGTTGGTGGTGCAAAATCTGTTGGTGCGAGGTGCCTCCAGGGGTTGGGGGCGTGGGTCCTCGTCCACTGGAAGAAGAGGGTACCACTCTCACTGCACCACTATTACTACCGATGCTACCTGCACCCCCACCACTACCGGAGGAAGAATTCTGCGATGCCAACTGTCGGAAGCTTCCACTCTTCGCAAGTCCCCTGGGGCTTGAAGCATCTTGTTTTAGCTGCTGTTGGTCCATGGGGGAGAAATGTAAATTTCCCCCAGAGGTTTCGAACAGATTGATGCCACTGAGACTCTTTGGTAAAGGAGGAAGACCCTGCAGAGACGCCATGTTCCTCCTACTGTTGAAGGCAGCGGGATGGCGTTGTGAAATCAGCTGGGCCCTATAATCGAAACTAACATCTACACTCAGTTCGCTGCAGTCAGTATACTGGAAACTGTTACTTCTGGACAGGTCCATGGTTGAGGAACTGGATTCGGTATTACTGGAATCGGACGATGTTGTGCAGGAATCCTCTAGGGTTATATGGCAACTTGAATACCGAACCGGTTTCCCATTGTCAACTTCAAACCAATCAGAATGCTGTATGCGAGGCTGTGAATTCTTCTTAAACACCGATTCAATAAATTCGTTTTCTTTATTTCCCGTACTGTTAACCCCGTTATGAGTTTGCAAGGACCCGCTGCTCTTATCATTACACTGCAGGTGTGTTCGTTGCTGTGAACTTTCCTTAAGTTCAACAATGAGATTTTCTACCAAAGGACAGCAAGATGACCCAACGATCCCATTTACAGTAAGATTTTTATTATCTGTGGACCGATTCTGAGACACTGAGTGTAACTTGTCTCTTTTACTCGGGCTGTTATCTACTAGAAGAATCGTGTTTCGACTCCCTGATGAGGATATGTAGGTGCTATCATGTCTATGCTGTCCAGTTGGCAACACGTGAGTGGCACGTGTTCGTATTTTCTGCTGCTTATCCTCAGTAGCGCCGTTTTGTTTCACTACTGTGGCGGGTTTATTCTCACAGTAGCCCCCATGTTCTGATACGGTTTCACTTCTTGTACATTCGTCGCGTCCATTTAAAAGAATTGCATGCTGCGTACGTGAGCAATGGTTTTGTACTTCCTGAAGTGTTCCGGTCTGCTGTCTATGGTCATTACTCGCAGGTCTTTCGTTTATTTTTCCTTCGTTTCGTTGTGGGAACGACACGGTCTCCTGATTTTGTGGATTCGTTGTTATTACATGCGAAACAACAGAAATTTTGTGTTCTTCTGGTTTCGGCGCCGGTAATCTTTCCTCGGAACTCAAACTCTGAGTCACCGCTTCCATATCAGTCTTTTTTTGCGAATCATGGAACTTACGCCCATTTCTTTCTTCCAACCTGGGATCACATTTGATTTCAAGTAATGTGCCATCATCGCCAGTCATCACACGATTCCCCAGCTCCAGTAACTGTCCGCTGCGCCCCACAAGGCTACCATTATTACAGGACAATTTACTGTGATGAACCTTGCGAAATTCTTCTGCGTCACGACGTTCGAATTTACCTGACAAACAGCTGACGTTTATGCAGTTCTCGAAGTCACCTTTCCGACGTCCTTCACCATTCACAGACGACTGCGTGACTCGTTTCCCAAGGTGCAAAGCTGTGGTTTCGCAACGAGAATAATTAACACCATTTTCTCCTAAATTCTTCAAGGGTTCACCATGATGATAACCAACTCCATTACCTTGTTGCAGTACTTCCGTCTTATTGTTCAGTATCTTATGGAATTGCTGCGTCCTCTCTTGTGGCATTGGGCCATGATTTACTACCTGCGATTTACTTACGTCCTGGGTCCTTTCTTTTGCTACTGGGGGTGTTGTTGGTGGTGGTGGTGCTTTCCTCGTCGGAACATGGGGTCTATCACTTTTACAAACGTCTGCAGCTCTGCTACGTGCAAGAGCTGCAGCCACCAGAGACTTGCTTGGTCGTGGAGGTACCGGTGGGGGTGGCAAAGGTCGTGTCGTCAATTTGCCCCCAGAACTGACAGACGGCGCAGGCACTGCTGATGACGTAACCTGTCCCCGCGACACCAACATTGCTCACTGGTTTGACTCACAGCACATCACTTCAATATCACATCCCCCGACTTGGAACACAAGCACACACCTTCCCACTTCCATAACGAAAACCTGACTGCCGCAGCCACAGACCATCTCTACAGCACCACTGAAAACCCGAGGACTGCGAGCGCAGTCTAGTACCAAGCAGCGAAACTGCCGTCTGCTAGATGCCCTCGGGGAACTCTGCTTTCCGACTTTGGACGTGTACCGTGGTGGGAGGAGGAGGGGAGAGTGTTACAGGAAGTGTGTACCGAACGGCGGATAGGAGTGACACATGAGGGGAGCAGAGAAGAATATGCTACTGTAACTTCTCTTTTCTGTAAGGCACAAATGTGATTCACGCTTATCTTACACACGTTTGTTGACCCAGAGAGACAAGCAAACGATTCGGTAACGTTTATATTCAGTACATCTACTGGAGAGCTAAGACAATCCTGGATGGTATGCGTCAAGTGTTATCATTCCCAAGCCCTGTAAATAAGGACTTTTAAGGTTCTCTAACTTCAAGAATATCGTAACGAAAATATTCACTGTCACATTTTCATATGGGAGCGGGCTCTGCAAAGGTCTGACCTTAGAATGAGTGACCAAATGTATGAGATATGTGCTGGTTGAGAAGATAATATGGGCATACCACTAATACAATCACATCTGAAACAGCATTAAGTAGTACACTAAAAGCTGTCCGTGTTTAATTAAGCACCACACAATGAATGAGTTCTTAACCTCAGCACCAGATGTTGGTGAGCACTCAGCTTCACATCCCGGCCGCTTTACCCCCGGTGGTTGGGCTCCCAGAATTTACTGAATAGGAGCCGGGTGGGACCTAAAGCTGGTTACCTGGATGATATGAAAAACACCAATATTTCTTGCCTCTGTCAGGGATCAAAATTCGATTCCTTAGTCATCCAACCCATAACCTAGTCTGTGTATCGAATGGGCCATGCTGACTCCTGCTGCACCTCAGCAATAAAATTACATACAACTGCTTTAAAGTAAACAAGAAGGTATCTTTACAGCTATCGTCTAATATCAATTAAACAATAACAGATGTAGCCTTCTTAAGAGTATATGGACACTGCACAAATAAGGATCCCATTTTTTAAAAACCAAAAACCACAACACTTAAGAACATTTATGTGGCGCAGAGGGGTATAAGACAAATCTGTTAACTCATCACCCAGATTTATTAATATTATGAGATAACTCAGATAAAAATTACGACACGGATGATGATAATCATCACCATCACAAATATGAGGCTCTCAGTAGACTGAGTGATTTTCCTTCACATACCCGTTCCTCATCCTTTGCAGTCTCAGTCCGGATACTACAATCACTAATCTACAAACTTCCTCTCTTTCGCTCTCATTCCTTCCTGTTGATGGCAGTCCTGCTCCTTTAGATGTTTTCTCCATTTTTGGAAAGTTGAAATTGTCGAACGCACTGTCAGAATTTTTATTTTATTTATTATATTTTTATCTTATTTTTAGTGAGGAACCCAGGACACTTGGTGTACCGAACCGAATTTTGCAGGACATTGGGAAAGAGTTCTTTAAAACCCACAAAACTGGGACTGTTACAAGAAAACTCAAAATCACTTGATTAATACCCATGAAGAGTGGAGGATAAGTATACATACAAAAGTTTGCAGATTTAAAAATCCTCACTAAAAAGAGGAAAACAAATTGGGCTAAAAGTTCAAGGTTTCTTCCAACATGAAGGAGTGCCCTGACATCATAGGGGCCCAGTCCAATGGAGGCGCCCACACATGCTACCTTATCAAGCAACCTGCTCTGGGTCACAAGGGGAATGATCTCTAGCAACACATTTCTGTGTCTAACTCAAATCTGAGATGAAGGGAAATTCACCCTGAAAACTCAGAGCAGCTGTATGGTTCATTTAGTCCTCAGATAATTTTAATTAGTAAAAAAAAATGAAGACAATAAAACAATTATGAACACAACAAAGTTCAGGTAAAAACTTGAGTGACAGTTCCATTAACATAATTTCCCTCTTTCTCTTTACATTACATACCACTGACAGATGGGATAGCACAGTTGGTACTGCAACTTGGCTATGGGCTGGACGGCTTGGGGTTCAAATTTTGGCAGGAACAAGAGATTTTTCCCTTCTCCAAAGCATCCCACACCAACTCTGAGGTACACCCCAAGCCTCATAATAAATGGGTTCCAAGATTCTTTCCCAGGGGTAATGAGGCCAAGGCGTGACATTGACCACTCACTTCCATCTACCACAGAGGTAAGGAATGAGTGGAGGCACACCTCCACTTCCTTTATATTGCCTTCCCACAATGCGCATAGACAACTTTACCTTTGTGGCCTACCACCAATTTCAACAACCTATTTTGAATAATTTATTGTTAGCTTGAACAATGCTGTTTCAGTTACAGACATGTACAGCAGTTAATATGAGAACATGCCTCATGACTGTTAAAAATTCAAAAGTAGTCAGTCTGCTTTGTTGAAAGGTATAATTTGCTTATAGAATAATACACCCTCAGCCAGCAACGTGGCTGAGTTTCATAAGTACTGCTACCTACTTCAGCTAAGAAAGTAAAAAAGGTGACTGACAAGGCTTGAATCTGTAACCTTTACGCTGGAAGTCACATGCCTTGACCCACAGACTACAGAGTGCTGAAACTGTGATTGGTGAATCAGTGTTAGTACTTTGATGGACCATGCCATAGCCTAGCGCAGCAGTTTTCAACCTCCTAGCGCTCAACATATGCTCAGGACATTTGTTTCTGTTGCAGCACAACAAAATAACAATACAGAACTAAATTTATAAGAAAAGTGCACCTGTTTTCACTGCACACGAACACAAAATTACTATAAAGCAGAAAGAAGTTTAGATATCAACAGATATCTAAAAAAGCTTAAGAAAATACAGCAGTTTCCAAACTTTATATATGTATGTATGTGTGTGTGTGTGTGTGTGTGTGTGTGTGAGAGAGAGAGAGAGAGAGAGAGAGAGTATGTGTGTGTGTGAGTGCATATGTGTTAGAAACACTTTCATTAATAGTACATTTTTAAAACCTTAACTTGCACATTTTATTGCAGAGAGCTCTTCGTTTACTCGCAGCTTCTAGAACACCTGTTGAGAACCATTGGTCTACTGTACCATTCAAGACAGCCCAGTTTTACGGGGCCTGGGGTGGAGTAGTGGTTAAGGCGCTGCGCTACTAGTCGGATGGTCCCGGGATCGATTCCCAGTGGTGTCACTGGGGATTTTTTCCGTGGCACTCCTGACAGAAGCACGTGCCCTGAGGTCGACTCAGCCTCTGAAAGTGAGTACCAGGGATTTCTACTGGGGTAAAGGCAGCCGGTGCATTTATCTGACGACCTACCATCCTTGTAGTGCTGAAACGTCAAGATAATCCGAGGCCTTAACCTACCCGGAACCCCTTGGGCCACGTAGGCCTGTCGCGGGACACCTTTACTTTTTACCCAGTTTTACATCCCTATATGGCTGCTGAGATGTTTCTCTGTAAATGTGTTCAGTTACTACTGCAGATAGTTAACCCAGACAGGAAGAGGGCATACCACAGTGCTGAATGATCTAGCATCACAGATATGAATACATGAAGTTCACATCTTCCTCTGCACAGTCATTTGTTGGTGAGGTGCTTAGACACAGGAATAAACACTGTCCTTTCCCTTTTACTAACAAAACTTGCATTCATACAATACAACCTACAGAGATAGCAACAAACTACCTTGTAAAGCTTGAATATATATCACTCATGAAACAGCAATTTCTCGTAACCCACACAACTTGTCAAACTGAGATTCTTGCATTACTAGACAGTTGGGTTACAAATACATCTTCAGTCAAAATGATGTGTACATGGAAACATTCCTTGTCCCTACATTGTCATAAAACCATAACATGCTTAAATGTTGGTCTACTGAGGATCAGTCTCAAGTTTTTTTCTGTCTCCTGTAATACTGTATATTGATGGGTTACAACAAACTGCTGTTTCATGAGTGATATGCTATTCTCTTTCCGGGTTCTAAAGAAACTATATTATTTTTTCTTAAGACACTTGTACTGAAATGTTGCACAAACACAACTGCATGTATAATCATGTTTGCCTGTACATTAGTCTGTGGATATGTAAAAAATAAAAACCTATGAAAATATTTTCATAAATTCAAAACTAAAGACTTTTATGAAAATTCATTGATACAATCCAGTTCTATTTAAAAATGGACTATAACACCAGACATAGTGGGTGCATGTCAGGAGTAATTCACTAAATACTTACCAGAGCTACAAATATTGTAAACAATTGCAGAAAAAAATGAAAAATACATTTATGCCCAATACACTTTCCCTGTAATTCAGGTAGTTTTTAAGATTATTAAACAAAATGGGTTATTAAAACTGTATTCTTTCTTCAGAGTTTTTATGTGTATACTTCCTAGCTTCTCAGAAACCTATCAGCAGGCTGTTGAATTCAACCGGGTACACAGAATCCACTGATACAAGGTAAAACAATCCCTGCACAGGCCTGGGCAGACCCTCAGGGCTCCAGGAGGTTGAGGTTCACAGAATTTCTAGACAATCAGCACATGAAGGTGGTAAGGTTGTCAGCCCTACGCATCAGCCACCTTTACGCCCCAAGAAATATTCCTAATATTAATTTCTGCTAGAGGCTGAATCAATCCCAGGGCCACATTAAAACTGAACTGATTAAGTCACTGAAAAATCCCAATTACCCCATCAGGATTCAAACCCACAACCAACCAGCCTGTAGTGCAGTGCCTCAACCACTTCCAAATTTAGTGGCAGGCTTCTGTCAACAGGAAATGAATGCAAGATGTAGGTCCTCCATGCAGTGCTGATGGAGATTCAAGCCCTAATCAGCCACAAACAATGCAAACTTCCTATAGACACCACACATTTACTCTTCCCACTCACTTGAGTATTCATCTGAACCTAATTCAGGATACGAGTGACAACTAAATTGGTAAAGTAACTAAATGTTAATGAAACTCGAACCAACACAGAGGTAGCTTTAAGGCTGCACGGTTTTGACCAGGTAGTATTATAAAATATCATACTGTAGAATATTATTATGGTGTAGAATCTATTAGTATGACAATAAGAGGAAACTTTGTAAGAAGTGTAAATCTACGGAATAAGTTGTGTTTATAATATGGATACCATGTAAATATATACTACATAGCAAGTAAGATCCAATATTTGACATGTCCAATATCATTTGTAATGATCTTTAAGATGCAAATAAACCATTACCATTACCATTACCCTAAAGAAGGAGGCAGCATACTCTAACAAACATCAGAATAATGGCTATCCCACACAGTGCAATAACACAGGTGATTATGATTCATACCGAAAATCTGTATGGTGACATGTAACAAACACATTTACAACCTTTACATTAAACGTTTTGTAACCTACTCCGCTATATTTCAGTTTGGATGTGCCATAAAACTCTTCACATCTTGAACAACTATTAGATACAAGAGGAAACCCATTTATCAAAATGTTTTGTAAGAAAATTGTAAAGAAATTACAGACTATGAATTCCATTACTGTCAAAATTCTAAAACATACCATACTAATGGTCAGTGCCTTCAGCAGTCACTTTTGTTATTCCAGTTTCACCAGTGTACTAACATACTGTATGTCATATACTACAAGTAACCCACATAAAACATTTAAAAGTACATTTTTTAAGTAATACTCCTATAACAACAGAGACTGCAGCCGCATTGACAACAATAAGAATAAAAGTATAAACAGCAAATATTACAACTTTTGTAGATGCGATAATTATATCATATTATATTCATACCTGGAAGGAAACGAATCAGATATGAATTTTTACTCTTTGAATTTCCATTCCTGTCGACACATTGGACACAAATGTTGAACTTGCTGAGAATTCAGCCACTTCATAATACAGTGGATGTGGAAACAATGAGAACATTGGCCCCATACTGTAAAAAGAGATACAGTTAGATATAGCATAATTATAACTTTAAAATGAACAAAAACTACAAACTGTTTGTTTTATGGTTTTGTTGACACTTCCCAACTTCACAACTCGGTGTCAAATGGTACCATTAAATGTGCATGGTAAACTGAAATTAATGTGAAAATAAATGGAAATGGCCATCTTCAACGTATATAACCCCTGCGTTCAATCCCTGGTGCCTTCATATGAGATTTATGGCAGATGAAGTGCAACAGAAACTGGAGTTCCCTCAAGTTTCCACAACTTACGAGTTGTGCAATACAATAATAGACACAGTAAATAAGAGCAGAAAAATATGTTGTTTGAATGGATAGTCCACGGCAGATTAAATGGTTCTTGGAAATACAGTACACTTCGGTTACCCATTAAGTCACGGTTCAATTACTAATCAATATGACTGCTATCATACAACAAAATTTTGTACCTAAAGGGCAATCATCACCAGGAAGCTTACAATCTGGACAACAGCCATCAAATGCCATTCGACATATACCACAGTTGTCATCATTTGCTACCCAACGCCATGTAGCTACTCCAGTCCAACCTGAAAGATATTCAAGAATCGAACGTGTAGATCACAAATACTAACTTCGAGACAATCGCATGTCATAATGGCCATTAAAAATGCATATAAAGCGCCTCACTTCTTATTGTAACCTTCATGCTTATGTTTCACATCCCTCTTTTTGCAGCATTAATTCTTGCCTTTAACAGGGCCCTCTTCAAATTCGTATCATCAGATTACCATGGTACGAAATGACGTACCAAACACACACTAGCCCAATACAACAACGTCAACACGAACACCAGTACATTTCAGACTTCTTTTTATCAATCCGTTCACTTCCTCCGGTACATCTCACGTTCCTTGCACAAATTCAAACACAATTCCCCACGACTTACACCTGCAGCCGTCATTAGTTGCTTACACCACGGACGACGGTTTATACCACGGGTACTACCGACCACGGATGACAAGAGTATCAAACACACACTAACAAAAACTCAATTACATTTATTTAGTTATGCATCATTCAAAACTCCACTCATTTTTAACCTCGGCATTAGATGGAGGCGAGTCGTTAACTCCATGTCCGGGCCATTTTACCCCCGGAAAAAATACAGATATTCATTGAGCATGAAGATGGATTGGCCCCAGAGCCAGTTTGGGTGTTTTGCAGTACGGATAAAACTCTTGTCCGTAACGGGACTCGAATCGCGGACCGCCCAGGCCGTAGCCTAGTTGATGTACTAGAGTGGCTTTCGTAAAACCGACTCACAACTAAAGACTGGTACGGAACATGAAAGACCCTTATGAGGGATCACAGAGGAATGGCTATGAACAAAAATGTTTAATAGTGAACATTTAGAAAGTAACACATTTTTATAACAAAGTAATTCGATGTCCAACATTCTTCCAACTTAAACGAATAAGAAGATTATTGTGTCCAAAGAAATCACGTTCTTGGATACCGACACGGTACGCTTTATCTCTCATGGTTCACGGGTGATTAATCCCGATCTGTGTTGACTGGATGACCCGTGGTCGCGGCTAATTCGTGACTATGGACAAACGAAAGAAACGCGAAAATTGTGAGCCGAGTTTTTCGCGATACACTCGGACACATACGCAATAAGTACATTACTGAATACATATGCCAACGTATTACAATCCGGACGTTGCTTACTTCAATGACAGCAGCCGAATCATGGTAGTGTTAACAAACCGGCACTCTGAGGACGTTTACATAATGGCTTTTACGGCGAATTAATGCTTTAACCCTTACCGCACCAATGTCGAGCAACACTCGATTGGGCTCTCTGTGTACTGTACCAGGTCCAATGTCGAGCTCATATCGACGGGTTATGTTATGTGTTTTATGTTGGTTTCCCTGAGCTCCTGTCATCGAATGGCTGATTTTGAACTTCCAAGATTTTCTCAAAATTAATTTGCAGCAGACTGCTGGAACTCACAATAATAATTTGGATTGCAAAGGGTTAATATACAAGGTCATTATGTCAAGAATACTTTACTTTAAATGTACTTCGCATACCACACGAATTTATCTATCTCCAGTACTTTATAATATGATTAAATAGGAGAACACTGCACTATTTTTTAACAGGATGCTAATCTAACCCCTGTATCTTTTACTAGTTGAGCGTCCACATAAGAGAGATCAAGAAACAGTCTATATCAGATTCTCTGCCTAGAATGTGGCAAGCTTTTTGGTACTTTCAAATTAGAGTCTGTGGTATATTAAAATCACTAATTGCTATCTCCAGCTCATTCTGTGCATTATCCAATTACTTACTGGTATTTTGCACTTAAAACAATATTCTAACCCCAGTTATTAAACTCCAACCCCACATGCATGCAATTCATTGCACTGTAGACATGTTCGTCTACAGTACAATCAACAGGGCCATATAACCTGATGGACTTTTCTATAAATGTGGATATCTACATTTATTCCATAAAATCTACTTTCATGACTTTCAGACCACAAACCCTGTTAACCCTTCAGCATGGGGGCATTTAAACCCCAGTTCATACTGTGATGTGGGAAGGTTTTTCTACAGGGTATTTAAATTTTGAGCTAAAATGTGCAGGAGTTTATTCAAAATAATGTAGTTT
>Ga0209628_10002588_pt1 | contig 12357 bp, 6 predicted proteins | sample TergutCu122P4_FD_187285 | JGI IMG/M metagenome (GOLD analysis project Ga0209628, IMG submission 187285) | Cubitermes ugandensis P4 segment gut microbial communities from Kakamega Forest, Kenya - Cu122 P4 (SPAdes) (version 2) | ecosystem: Host-associated > Arthropoda: Insects > Digestive system >...
GTCCATGTTTTTTCTGTGGTGCGGTTGAATATAGATCTGTGCACAGATAACTACCGGCGCTCCTATCCGTGGTGGAAATGCAACATGGTGGCATTGTAGGAAGTTGAGGAACAAAAGTATTGATGGGTAATGGTAACGTTGGTAAGCAGCTAGAATGTGGAAAGTGATTACATGTTCTGTAATCCCAGTTATACAACGTAAAATTCTTCATTGTATTCGACTGAAACATTTCCCTCTTGGTACGTATGTAAAAAATGTGGCATAACATAACCTAACCGATCAGAATTTAAAACTTAAAACAGTACTCACAGGAACACGTATTTCGGTTTTAATGCTAGAGCCGGGCCTGCCCTTTTTTTCACTTCATACTAGAGGTGTGATAACATAGGTTAACGGTCATACTTGACAACATACCATGTAAGTTGTAACTCTTCTCCACTTTTTGAATAAGTACCAGCAATAAACAACTCTTCCAGAAGCTTCGTAACTTTTCTAAAGGCTTTGTAATTCAACAGTTATGGAATATTTTCGTCACGTATCTATGTACATCATCTTTCAGTGTTTTTTATACATTGTGATATTCTCGCGCTGAAGTTTTTAAAAATATTATGTGATGTAGTGTCGTTGCTGGTTACTTGATACCTTGATCCCCCAAATAGCTGAATTTGAAGACTGATGGTGGATTTTCTGATGGCAATGCTGCCATCAGAAAACCCACTCTTGCACGGTGTTGCAATAGGGTCTCGCTTTGCGACGGTTAATTTTACGATTCACTTTTACGATACTTGTCGAGTCGGACCGAGCACTCCCGACTTGTGCATCACTGCCGCAACTCCAGCATCCTTTCTCTACTTAGTGCGCTTCTAGTTCTTTCCTGGTATGCATGTGTTTCTTCTTTTTCTATTTTAGTGCAGTTCTTTTAAGTTGACTATGATTTTTCTACACAAGCCGTCCATCACATAGATAGAATAGAAGAAAAAATCAAAACAGTTTACATTACATTCTTTCTTGATGTCTTCTGAACCACGGCCTGGACCTTCTTCAACAAAATAAAAAGTGATTTGAATGATATATTTTAAAAATTATCTGTGTAATTTTCTATATACCTAATTCATTAAATTAAAATTGTGTGTCATAATGTAAAGAAATATTGTAAATTATAAAAATTATTTGACTAATTTGTTTGGCCCATGAACCTATTTCAATTTAAACCATTGAAATAGTACTCGTTTTATGATGATTCGATTTACAACTAAATATTCAAGAACGTAACCCTGTCGTAAAACAAGACCCTACTGTATTAGGAGAGGTATTCCATTGTGATGAAGATACGCAGCATAAAGGGGTGAAGGCTGTCAGTCACAACTAAGTTTTATGTTATATTATTATATAATTTTAATGCAACATGTCTCAGCTTGAGTACTAAAGCCGCCATCAGTGTATGTGCACTTACACTGTACCTTTCTTTTTTTTTGTGTGGTAATTGAGGTCTAAAGTTTCATAATTTACAGTAGCATAGGGTTCTGTTGGTCAATGAGCAAGGTTCTAGTCTTTCCTGCAGTAGGCCTTCAGATCAGTTCTGTTTGCACTCAACTCTGCATTATCCTGCCTTTGTCTGCCATAAAATCAGAACTTTGTACATGTGAGTCATACCAGGCCCCAAACATTGTTCATATCACACATTAAGCTCCTGGTTACCATTTTCGTCTTCTGTTTTACCCTACATAGAAGGCATACTGGAAATCTTTCCTTTTCCAAGTGGATAGGGACGAGGATTATAAAGACCATATCTGGGCACCCAAGCCATTCCAAGAGAGTAGAGCATATCCTCAGTTTTAATTTTAGTGTGTAAATGAGGCTGTATTAGGTAAATTTCAAGTCTTTTGTTCTTACAGACAGAAGATTATTCCTGTCTGATGCCTACAAATGCGAAGAAGCATGGGAAAGGAGACTTCAGACACCTGTTCTGCAGAATATAAAATTAGGTACATAATTTCACACTTATGAGCCACTCTGGTTATTGCTGTAAAGATAAAATTGCCTGACCCTGCCAAAAATCAAACTCTTGGTTATCCAGTCTCTAGTCGGTCACATTACTGAGTGAGGTATTTCATTTCCACTGGCAGTTTGAGAAGTTGTCAAATCATGGTCTTGCACAAAATTTTTTTCATGTTTGTAAAATGATGGTATAGTGAAAATATATTTTAAAAAAAAAAGGTACTCTAATACCTTCAGTGTGTGCTTTAATTTAGCTATTCCACTTGAAAGGTCTCAGGGTTGCGCAACCTGTTAGGCGGGTTGCTCGCGCTAGATGTTGCACTGAGATCTTGCACTTTCCCTGAACACCACCAGCAGCCACCCAAACGGTCAGGTTCCAGGAAAGCGGGGTTCCTGTGGGAGTGGTTATTACCATACCAAGAGAAACAACCAAATAACAATATATAACACCAAGATATATTAAAGCCAGTGACCATATATAGAACACACCAAGCACGGCAAACAAAACTAGAGCGAAATAATATTACAGGCGTCCGACATGCGGCTAGCAATAACAAATACAATCAGAGAAAAGAATAACAACTAACAATCAGCTGCCAGCATGCCCCACAGTGAACAACACACTCTAGACATTACTAACGTGACTTGGCGGCAAACAAAATGACCGTGGAATAACACACCATGTAATACACATATAATATCCCTGGCGGCGTATCAAACAAGTAACAATGAATAGCAACCACATCAGATCATACCAAAGCCTATCACTATCATACACTACAAAGCTTCATACTACCAGGCTGTTACGTGACTCAGCAATATCTCTAGCAATTTCTTTCTATACGCGAGAACACCCAACTCGCCATAGCACCCCAACTGTCACGCGAAAATGTCACCCACCGGGCGCTCACTGGAACCACGCTGAATACCGACCCGCTGTACTAACACAGCATACTTTCATTACTCACGTCCGACAGTACGATCAGCGTACTGAACACACCGTACATTACGCTCGTGCTCGCCCGACTCCTTTAGTAGTACGCGTAACAACCTGACCAACAATACAATACCTGGAACTTATATCTTATAATATCCTAATACACATGGCACATTTACAACTTGTAAAACTCACACACTTATGATATCAATTGGGGCGCTGCCATCCAACAAACAAAACCCTCCTCTTACGGGATCGCGAAGCATATCATATGAAACCAAATAGAATATTATTTTCAGTACAAACCACCAAACAGGTAATTTCCCTCAACAACGTGCCTTGCGCCCATCCAGATCAGCAGCGCAGCCTTTGCCCCAGTTGCTGGCCAATACTCCCGACTCTCGACGCAACTGGGCTCCCCACAGTCCGTCTCTCGGCAACAAGTCTCTCTCCTGATGAGTATCCTCCTGCAAGCTCCATACGAACCAGACACTTCTAGTAGACTGCCTGTCTGCCATAGGGGCATACCAAGGGTAAACATAGACCATGCCTTTTCTCCCCTTATTACATAACCACACGACGTATCGGAGTCCGAGAAACCCTGAGCGGATGAAGGTCATGAGAGAATGTTCTAGAAGTTTCCAGCATACCCACTGCCGGGTGGCAACAGGTGAACCACGAGCCGCGTACAGCTCACACTACTATTGTAGTTGAACTGGTAATGCAGGATTTCACACTGATATGACCAGCTGTAGCCTGGTACATTATCCTGAACCTCTAAAAACTGAGCGTATGAAATAATACGTTTTCGTCCTGGCTAGCACATGTAATGTCATGCATGAATCTGGTAAGAGCTGGAAATAATCTTGATCTGCAAAGTAAAATCATTTTATGTTTTCAGATGACCTGTTCCAAGAATTAGACAGCAAGTTTCAAAATGTGGGAAAAGCAAGTGCTATTGACATCGATCTGGTAAGATTTACTTTACTAACCATTAAGACTTTTTTTTTTAAAGCAAAGCTTAACTGTAATTATGTAGGGATTATCAGAATCAAAGAGGACCCATAATTTGATATGAAACAGAATGCATAAAGGTTTTTCTCTTTACTTGGTCCAGAGCCGGCTCTTGGAATACCTAAGTGTTCAGCAAGAGAAGCAATTAAAAACTGGACTTAGCATCAACATCACAGTGCCTGGAGAGATTTGCCAGGTCACAGACATGGCAAACTTTTTATAGACAGACCATGTAAGAAAAGAGCTAACGACCTGCTCAAGTTAAATAGGCATCAACTTAAAATTGTAGTTGCGATCCTCACAGGACATGCTCCTGTAAGGGGGCACCTGTATATTATGGGCCTGTTTGATGGGGATCCAACCTGCAGATTCTGCAGGATGGAGACTGGAACAGTGCAGCATACTATCTGCTGCTGTGAGGCATTGGCTCGTCAGCGCTATAATGTCTTTGGGAAGCTGTCGAACCAAAAGATATAAGCACAGCCTCAGTAAGGGACCTTTGCCTCTTTATAAGAGGCACAGGGTTATTGAATCTGTGCTGAATGGAGTGTTTAGGGCTGTACAATAAGCCTAAGGCTGTGGTGCATCCAGGGCATTTAAGCTGACGGGCCTTAAAGAAGAAGAAGAAGAAGGTTTTTCTCTGCACTATCACTCTGTGTTGTAGATGTTCAAAATATCAGTAAAAATAGGGCAACAGTTATCAAATGTTTTTTTATAAATAGGACATAAATTGCTGGTAACACAATGGGATACATATGTTAGTATCCTGTGTAGCAGTACCTGTAATTAGTGTTCATTTTTTACTGTGATATTAGCATCTATATTGTCTGGAAAGAGGGGATTTTAAATAGCCCATTTGTTTGGGACTGGTCGCAGTATTTTATATCAAGATAACAGAAAAATGAAATGTTCATCCAGTCTGGTTGATGCAGTAATGCAACACAAGCCAATAAAACTGAAGTGGTTTGGTGTAATGTGAATTCTCTAATATGGTGTTCATAAGGTGCCAGTTGGAATTCTGGTTAAGTTACAGTCTCCCCATTGAGATGGCTATGATTTTCTCAAGACTGATGACTTGCCCAGGTTTTAAACCAGACATCTCCAGAATTCTGGAATACATACTTGGAGCATTACCATTACACTGAAAAATTTGGCGAGTTCCTGTTGTTGAGTTTTAGGTCTTCTGTAAGAAAATGTGGAACCTGTTTTGCCATTGCCTCTTACTTCACTCTTTTTATTTGCAGTTTGCAAATGCAGTAAGAGACGAGTCTTACGTGAATGAGCTAGAAGAACTGTTGCACAGACTACGACTGTGTCCAAACACAACAGATATGCTACCTTCCACACCACATGCAGTTATTCGCTGCTTTGTTCAATTGGGAAAATATGATGAACTCCTTCATATTCTTAATGACAGATTAAATTATGGAGTGTTCCTAGATGACTACTGCTGTGGTCTGCTAATGGACACCTTCATTAAGGAAAACAATTACACAGGTTGGAAAAGGATTAGAGTAGATCATTTTTGCAAATCTTAATATAGGCAACTTTTGGAATACTGTTTGAAGATGGAGGACAGTATTAAAATGGATCCTAGAGAAAGGGCACATGAATGTGTGGTGTAGATTGTATTGGCTCAGGATATAATCCAATGCTGATGTGTAGTAACATATAAATCCTACTTCAGTATGTGAATGCTGTGTCTTAACATACAGGGCTGAACAAAAGTCTGTTTGTCAAAGACAAGTGCAGCCTGTGACCAAATTGTGAAATAGATTCCATAATCTTCTGTCTTAAAAGGGAATGTTATACTTTGATAAAACATACAACACATGAGTGATAATTTCATTTTGGCGAAACCAGCTACTATTGACTCCCGTTTGTGTAAAGGGAAGATCTTCGTCGTGTCCCCATAAATACACCGAAAATCTGCCGAGGCCACAATCCCTTCATTCCATATACTTTCCAATTTATTACTCACTTACAATCATACCATTCAACACTGTATAATCTAAGGTATAGCAGGATTAATTCTACAAAGTCTCAAGCTTCAGGCACAGGTAATGTTAACAAGTCCTGGCCAAAGTCACAAGTTGGGGGAGTGCGCCAAGTCATGTGCGTGTAGGTCATTTTGTTTCTCCAGTCAGAGCAGTGGAGGTGCCAGTATGCATCTGCTTACATAGTAGCTGAATTATGATGACTGAATTAGGAGGACCATAAGGCTGGTGAGATTCGCGCTGTAGGTTGTCATGCAAAATGATGGGGACTTTTTGGATGTAATCCTGCTATGTTGACAGTGTCATAAACTCTGCGTAATTGAAACACAGTAAAGTACAACATACGAATACTACTGTGTTTCATGTTGTAGGTGCAGCCAAGGTGAGTGCTCTGCAGATGCTGCAAGAAGACTGGTCACACCCAATCACCGCACATCTCGCTTTATATTCCTGCCACATGTACCTAAAAAACCCTGAACCTTGGGAAGACCCAGTGGTGACAGAAGAGCCAGGTGATGATGAAGAGGTATATACTAACAGAATTTAATGTCAGTTAAAATTGTAGTGCCCACAGCATTTCAGAATGATATTTAAAAAACATAAAATTGAGAACATTTGCTCTCCTGTCAATGGATACTGCTAGTTTTTGTGGCTGGTGTTATGCCCTTGCTTTCTCCTTTCCTGAGTTCTCTTCTTGGCTCCATAAATTCACCCACCCTTTCCTTCCGCCTGAGTGGATATCTCATCTCCAGCAGAGCTCACATTCAACCTGCTTTTTCCCAGCTGTCTGATGTTTTCTTCCTTGTTGTGTATGAAATCCTTAATTTTCTCAGTACGGTTTCACTAATTTTTAGGCCTGGAAAATGTATAACATGCTGTCTTATAAAACCCATTCACCTTATACAAATTTTATGATCCATGCATTGTTACATATGCTACTGATTGTGTGTCATAAATTTGAGTTCTCATGTGTCTTAAGATTGAGACATATTTGATTGGATCCCTGATGTAAACATCATGGCATAATTTGAGATATTACTGCAGCATTTGCTTATATTAAAAGGGAGAGATTTTCAAGGTTAGTGATAGGTAATCTTAGACATAAAAAGATGGTCTTCTGAGATGTAAGGTAAAGAATAGGGGATGTGACATCATGTTGATCCCAATTGATATTTACATTTTTTTGCATCAAATATACGCAGTTTTATGGGATTGTTATTAACATTTAATTCACTTTTAACAGGTAAAGTTGAGGGTAAAATATTTACGCAACCCTTACTTTGACGATCACTTTGATTTGCGAGATCCAAAGCTGCTCATTGGAAAGACACTGGCCACCCTGGGTGCCACATTTCCAGATGCTGTAGGATGGACCTATCAGCTGGTTGGTTGGGGCTTGTATCAGAAATGGGACAAAGCCATTAGGACTCTGGAACAGATCCTTAAAGGACAGCAGAAACCTGCAATATTCAGAGATGGGGTAGGTTTCACTTTCTCAAACTTTCTGCCAGAAATTCACTTCAGTAAATGTGTAAACAAGGAAAAGCTCTCCTGTTACTTTCCAAGTAGGCATAGAGAGGAGGTAGGTGTACCTCTACCCATGCTTGACCGCTGGTGCTTACTGTACAGGATGCTAGGTGGGCCTTAGGGCCAGTCTGGATGGGCCCGGAAAATATCGCCTCCACTGGGGTTTCATCCCTGGACTGTCCAGCCCATAGCAAGTTGCTATACCTACTATGCTATTGTGACCCCTTTATTAAATATGTAGAGGATGTGTATGTTCATCATCATTCATAACCTCTGCCACTGCTTCATTGCCATCAAAATTCTTATAAATTCATTATTAGCTATTGAAAGAAGACCCCATACCATGTTAGTCTTGTGTTTTACAAGTATTATTACTAAAGAACTACTTAAATGTTTCAGGTCGAAATGTTTACAGACACTCTGAAGGAACTTCCCCAAGCAGAAGACAGCACAGATGAATTAAAAGGGAAGATCTCACATCTGCTTAAAGAGCTTGATTCATTAGGCTTTGTCACTGACAGCAATCTGCATGAAGCAGTGCTAAATAAAGTCAAATCTGTGGTAAGCAGTAAGGAGAAAGAAGCTATTGAAGAACAGTGCAAGGTGTACACAGAGTGGGAAACTCTGAAAGAAAGATTATTGCAAGAACAATTGGATGAGCTAACAAGACAACAACGTCTGGCAAAGGTGCAGCAGGAAAAAGAAGACATCTTAAAGCGTGAAGAGGTGCTGTTCTTTTTTGATAATGAAGAAAAGTGGGAACTTGCTATTGAAAAGAAGAGAGTGTTCTATCGCAAACGTTACTTTGGCAAGAGGAAGAAGCCAAGATCTGCAGATGATAATTACATTCCGCCTGAAGTTAAACCAAACAGATCGTGATGTGTGAGATGGTAATTTTATGTAAATATCTTGTCAACAGTAATAACCAACTGCCCATGTGATTAAATATAGCATACATTTAACACTTACTCTTGTAGTTTTTAAATATCTTAAAATGAGCTTGATCAAATTTTATTTCAGGACATGCACTCTTGGAAGTACTACATAATACAGATTCTATTTAAAATTGTAGACACAGCACTGAAAAGAAACAGGGTTACTGGCCATTCATTAACCCAAAGTAAACCAAGAACTTCACAATTCTGTATACATTTGTAGACCCACTTAATGATTCAACTTTCATTTAAACTTCTGCTTTTATAAAGACAAAAAATGGGTCTGCTTTGCACCTAGGACTCTGAAATTTGGGAATCTATCCCCTTCCTCCCTCTTTGTTGCCAGTGTTATTGTTCATCTGTAACCCCCATATATTTTTGTATTTACATTTGTACTGTAGATTTTTAAACAATCTGTCAGTAGGTCAGAACTGTACAGCATGTACTGACTGAATGATGATGAACTGGAAAGGATGTGGAAGTGGTTAGTCCCAATTAAAGGTTCTTTTCCTGGAAAAATTCAAGAAAACCACACAAAACAGTCAGCAGAGTTGGTGTCACACCTGAGACCCATACCAGGGATCTCCTGAACACAAGTAAGAAGCATCACGTGAGCCAACTTGCTCAGTCTTTGCTTGTCGTTTACCTGATGTCTGCAACACTCAAAGCGTAAACTGGCCTTGACTTAAATATTGTAAGAAACAAAATAAATAAATAACATACCTTTATGTACTTTCAGGCATCTGCTGCAATGTCAATGAGGTCTGCATTCTTTGGAATTTTATGCAGCATGGAATGGTAGTTTTGTACAGACATCTCAGGATTACCTATTGATTCCATCATCAAAGGTCAAGCAGTCCAAGATCCTTGACCCTTGAAGATGGGACCAATAGACTGTCCCAAAACATCAGTACAAAACTACCATTCCGTGGTGTGTAAAATTCCGAAAGAGCACAGTTCTCAAACAAAACACTTGTTGAATCATTTTCATTACCTGGCACAATCAGGTGTTTGGGTCTAAGTGATGTTTCAATGTGTCCTGCAGGAAAGCAATGGAGCCAGTCCCCAGAAACAGTGACACTTCCTTTCAACTGCAGTCACTTGTTTTCTGCGCGCGTGTGTGCCCACACACACACACACACACACACACACACACACACACTCTCTCTCTCTCTCTCTCTCTGGAGTTGCATCACCCAGCAACTGTGTGATTATACATACTGCAATCAGCTTGTGTGTCAAACATATGTACACAAAATGAGGATTGTTTTCCATTGGAAATGAATTAACAATTTTCTTCCACACAAGTGCTGGAGGGTCCCAACTGATCTGTTTGAATTTTTGAGACATTCATTTATTTCTTCCTATCTAAGTAGAAAGCTACATGTCTTAACTCAGGGACGTGGGAAGGCACAGCTTTATTAGTCGTCACCACACAAGTGAATGACATTGAAACATTTAGTGGCTAAGCAGACAGATGTGTTTAATGGTGCTAATGATTTCATAAGTATTCTCAAATTGGTGAAAGCTTTAATCCACTGTGTATCACATATCATACAAACTTCTCAAAATCAGGTTAACATAAAATGTTACTCTTATCACAGTGTAAGATTTTAGACCATAAAATGGTCATGGTGCAAGCATCACACAGCACCAATTGTTTCAATCGGTCAATCAATCAACACATGTAAGGCTCATTAAGAACTACAGCTTTCTACATTCTTCTGCAATAAGTGTCACTTTTCGTTCATTATGACTCAACCACTGGCTCATCTGACGTGTTGCATCTAGTTTCCGTCTCACATGACTAATAAGCCGCTTCAGCCACAAGGCCTCTTCTGAATAGTGTTGGTGTATGCACCTTGGCATACAAGATGCAACTAGTACCACCCAGTTCTCAGGAATATCAGGAAACAAGTGAACAGCTTTCTGAGAACTTCTTAAACTTTCAAGGGCATTGCCTGACAGAAGGTGGCTTAGGCTTACAAGTGACATCACCTGCAACATAAAAAAGCAGTAACATTCAGAACAGTGTATTGTCATGATCGAAGGTTATTTACTATCTGATACCATGCAATGACAACAGCCTTCTGCAAGCCTTGAAATCCTATGAAATATGTGAAACACATTACCTTTACCTAGAATTTCTGACTCCCTACTATTTCCTCCACAACACAATACAACAGATACCTGTATCTTTATAAAATAACAGCCCGTTCCATGCTTAACATCACCAGATCTTGAATATCCAACTCAATACTTCATGTTAAATTATGTAAAGTTCCTATTGTGTTTTTAAAATGATAGTTTAAGATTATGGTAGTCCTCTGCACAGGCAAACACATTAGTATCACATATACTGCAGTCAAAAGATACCACATTCCTCCAAATTGTCATAAATCCTTTACAGTAATGGTGCAAACTTTAATGAAAACAAATGGCCATGTGCGTTTGAAAATTAACATTAAAACACTTATATTAAGCCCCGTTTAGCCAACATTGGACCAATGGCTTGAACAGGTATTAAAATATTCATCAACTGATGTAAAATCACCTTTGACACATCAATCATACTCCGGCCAAGAGCCATAGCAACTTGAGCACATCGAGCTGCTGCTCTGGGCTTACACTCTGGGTACAGATGCAGCAGAAGCAATGCAAGTGCTAACCACAAAGTTGGATGTCCAGGATGTCTATGAACCATGGAGCTCAGTGCTCGGACTGCCTCAGAACTGTGACCCTGCAGATGAAGTGTACATTCAAATTCATGTTGCCAAACTCTATTTAATTTCAGATTTTCATGGCCCTTTATTTGTTGGTTCATCAAAACGCTGCAAAGAAAACATATCACCATGATGGCAATGAGTATAAAGTGTACGGATCAGTGAACTGACTAAATGAGATTTAAGTTTACAAAACCACACTACATGTTAACAACTATCGCTGTTGCTGCTGTTTTATCACATGCTCAATTGGTGAAGACTCCACTCTGCCACCTGGGTGAATGAAGCCAGCAGCTGCAATCACAAATGTGCAGTGTATTTTAGCAGCGTAATGTAGAATTCATTCATGCATTCATTCAGTATTCCAGAGATCCAACAAAATGGATATAGAATATATCATTAAAATAACAATATGCACAGTAAAGACTGAGTCATGACAATAAAATACAAACAATAATTTTGTAAATACAATACATACATAATACATCAAGTTTCTACAAGGAAATGAGATCAAATCTTAATAGACAATCAATGAATATACAATGCACCGTAAGACAAAACTTCAAAACTAATGCCAATATAATGAGAAATTTTGTAATACAATACATTATTCATGATTGATTAAAATATTCTTCCAATGTATAAAATGAATAAGTGTATAAAAATTGTTTTAGGGCAGTTTTAAATTTTTTCAGGTCATCATTGACATTCTGAATCTCCCTGGGTATAAATGATTAAAGATTTTTATCACCGAGTCATAAGCTCGTTTCTGATAAAGAGTTAATTTTGCTTGGGGCAGGTATGAATTATTTCTTTGTCTAGTGTCGGTATTGTGATACTCCATGTTTGTTGAGAAAAGGTTTTCATTTTGAACTATGAACATTAATTAGTATAAAAGGTATTGTGATGTCAAAGGCAAAATTTTTAATTTATTAAATAAGTTTCTACCGGAAACTCTATTCCCACATCCTTCCATAATTTTAATTGTCTTTTGTTTTTGCATGCTAGAAATTGTGGAACTACGTGGTCAAGTTTGTGAACTCATCGCGGTAAAAGTGCTACATACCTCATTGCTGAATACCACCGTGGTCATCTTCAAAGTACTCCCCTTTGGAAGCTATACACCAATGCCAGTGCCTAGTCCACCCTTCAAAACAATTTTGGAACTGGTTTTGTGGAATGGCCTTCAGAGCTGCCGTTGTATTACTCCTGATGTCATCACTGTC
>Ga0209628_10002589_pt1 | contig 12357 bp, 6 predicted proteins | sample TergutCu122P4_FD_187285 | JGI IMG/M metagenome (GOLD analysis project Ga0209628, IMG submission 187285) | Cubitermes ugandensis P4 segment gut microbial communities from Kakamega Forest, Kenya - Cu122 P4 (SPAdes) (version 2) | ecosystem: Host-associated > Arthropoda: Insects > Digestive system >...
GTGATGAAAGGAGTGGGACAGTGGAGACTGTGATCTGAGTTAATGTAACTGACCTGTGCAGGCCTGCTTGCTCTGTTGCTGTGACTGTGATCGAGGGTACCACATGGGCTGCCTGGAGCCTCCTGCTGAGCGACGTCCCAAAGCTCCTTGGCGATGCAAGCACTGCTTGGCGCATCACACGACAAAGCCGGCCAGGAAACTGGATGCTGCTGAAACTGTGAAGAAAAAGTACTCAAAGGTGTGGGAGAAGAACAGGGACGTTAGAAGTTCCAAGTATGTATATGATGATATTTTATTTCTTGTGAACTGTGATGCAGTGCAGATTGTCTGTGTTATTCTGCAGATATTGTTCAGATGTTCACTGTTGTGTAAAGAATGTCATTTGTGTTTTGTGCCTTCAGCATCTTACTTCCCAGCACCTCAAACTCATTCTGTCTTGTTGGACATGGGTAGTGCACAGCATAAGTGGTCTGAAATTTATCATGGAATACTGCAGTAAAATCCTTGCAGGGATAGATTACCCCATATGTGTCATTTTGATGTATGTTGTACTTTTATCAATTGGTTCCCTAAAAGTGCAGCAGGTACAGAGCAGTGTACTTCCATTAATGAAGTCCAAAGAAGTCTCACACATGAGTATTAAACTAATTTTCTTTCTTGAATAAACACCATGACTGGATACAAGAAGCAGTGACAGGAAATAGTGGTTTTCATTAGCAGGTGATGGATATGAGAAACACAGCTGAGGAAGTTTATGGATATCAAGGGCCCATACATTCCATGTATGCATGTGGACTAATGCTAAAATGCATTTACATCTTGATGTACTGGAAAACTGAGATTCCACATTGTGTCTTGTCTACCTTGTGGATGAAGTTCACTCTATGTCAGTTGTAAATGCTGACTTTGAAGGATCATACTTAAAATGAACCGTTTGATTAACAGCCTTCAGGGGTGGACTGTGCTAGAAAAGTTAGGCACCAAACAGTTGTCATTGTAAATCTATTAAAAACTGATTACTAGTCAGAGTATAAAATTATCAATCTCTGTTGCTAGTGGAAGATCCACAGTGTTTGTTCGTGTGATTGCTGCTGCATTTTGTGGACCACACTGCGCTTTGACACATGTAAGAAATGTAGCTGATAGGTCAGTTGGCATCATGACATTTGAATGCACATGGGGCTGACTGCTGAACCATCTGGCATAAAAAGGGTTGACATAATTAAAAACAACAACAGCAGCAGCAGTAGCAGCAGCAGCAACAACAATTTAGTGAAATGGTATGGAAGTGTAGTGTGAAAATTCACATTGCTGAAATTGCAGGTCTTAAAATGTGAGAAGAGTGACTTTGGATATGTAGCTGTAAGTGCTGATGGTGACATGGGTATGTAAAACAGCTGAACATTTTAAAGCACCATGGTAACTATGCCTACCACTTGCTCTAACTGTAGGAAACTCTGCATTTTATCACTCAGTGTATTTATGCATTTCGTACAGATCATAGAACAAATGGATTATTTCTGTATACAACATTAACTGATCAGTTTTAATAACCAACACACAGTGTTGTGTTTACAGTATGGAACAAGCTGAGTTTCTTAAGTATAATCCAGGCTATGCCATGTCTTCAGAGGGTTAATGCTTGTTTGTTAGGTGTGGCAAGATCCCACTTACTACACAGGGTGTTTGATAAGTAACATGTGAAGGTGTGTTACATGTATTGCTTAGATATAGATATTAAAAAACCCAATGAGGACTAATGGGACAACCCTCAGTTATTCCATATAATCACCGCAACAGTTGAGGTGTTTGTCCGGAATGTGCTGTGTGTCTGATTCCCATGTAGAACCCTGGACCCTGTGTTTTCATCCACTGGCACACCTTTGCTTTCAGCTTGTCATTTCCCCAGAAGTGTTTTTTCTTTGGATTTCGACACAGTCCATGTTGGTTGTCTCCAGATGCAAGGTCTGTGGTGAAGGACAAGATATTTCCAGGGAAACTGCTCCAGGAGTTGTGTAACATGTGATATTGGAGGGTGGGCCTTGGGGAAGAGAATTACTATGTCTGAGCAAACCAAGACTGTATTGGCTTCTCTCAGGTGTCCCATTGTTGTGGAATAATGGTATGCATTGATTGTTGCCTCATGGATTAAAACTCTGCAGACTGTTTTGTCTGGAACCCTTCTCTTGGGTGAGGTACAATGTTTTTCTCGTTCTGTTGATGCTGCCATCACTGTCAGGGTGAAGTGACAAACACATTTAATCACTGGTGGTGTGTGACTGGACCAAACTATGCACTGAGGGGAGCCCTTCTGATGGCATTTTGAAATGCAGAAGGCTTTCTCCATGTGTACCAGGACCAGATGGCAGTGGGGAATTCGCACTGCTGCAGCATGAAATCGCAGCATCTGCAGGAAGCCATCCGGATGAAATGCCATAGCTTGCACCCAAAGATAGTGAAACCTTTCCATTATGATGCTTCCCTTGGTGCATCTTACGTTAAGCCCAGTTCTTGTAGCAGTTACGCTGGGAATGCCTTGCTCATTTACCACACAGCCTGTTCTTTGTGCCTGATGAATATTTTGGGGTCACTAAACAAGTGCTTTGAAAGAAAGCACTTTGGAATGAAGGTGGCAGAAACTTCTGCTTTGTGGGAATTGCACAACGAGAGTATTGTATGGGCAATTTCTCACTTGCTGTCATTATTATGTGGATACGAGTAATATGAGGGTAAAACACACACTAAGGTATTATTTCCAGAACACCCCTAGCATTTGTGACATCTGCTGGTAGCTGTTCCTGGGTGTGTGTATCTTTTTATTTGGTCGTTTTTCTCGTGTAAACAAAATTGACCATTGGCTGTACAGTACTCAGCAAGAAGCAGCAACCTGTTGTAGCAATTAAAAAGTCACAAGAGGATTGTGTGTCCAAAATATGAAGCAGATGCTGCTGAAAGTGAAGTATTTCACTATATTCATATGGACTGCAATCAAGTTACAGTGAAACTAAGACAACAAAATAGTTTCTGGTTTCAGTCAAACTGAACAATATGTTTTATTTTTATCTTGACGACATGTTTCAGTCAATTGATCATGAGGCCGACTGAAACATGTTGTCAAGATAAAAATAAAATATGTTGTTGTGTTTGACTGAAATCAGAAACTATTTTTTTGTCTTTTAGTTTAATAAACACACCGAGATACCCTCTGCAAACATTTAAAAGTGGGTTTGTGAGGATTAGCCACATCAGATTTTAACAGATCCTTATCAGTCAAGTCAGTGTGCTGCAGAATTTGCTAATATGAATTGATTGCTATAATTTGATTGGAATGACAACAGCTGCCCTATTTCAATAAAATTGTCCAAAGCCACATATATGCAGGGAATAGAGTTGAATTTATTGCTTTCTCAGAGGTGTGGATGGTGCAATATTGTTTTAGGTACACATGACATTTATAGTCAAAAAGAAAATTTTAAAAACACGTTTGTTACACAGGTTGACAGCTGCACGGGCAGTGAAAGAGTCCAGTGCTGGGACTGCCACTCCAGGCAAGAAAGTGAAGAGGACCAGCTCATCAGCAGCTACACCTGCAGTTGTGCACCAAGACAGCAGTTCAAGCTCTGAGGAGGGTAATGATACAGCCGCTACCAGCTGCTACTCCTCTTCCTTCCTCTCTCAAATGTCTGGTGGCTGCGGTGGTGCGGGGGTTAGAGGCCAGGGCAATGGGGACCAACAGAGGCTTGAAGAAACAAGTGATCGCATCTCGAAAGAGAAACAGAAATTCTTTCGTCTGAGTGCTTTTTATGCAGATCACAAGTTTAAGCGGGTGGGTGGATTGGGTACAACAGTGACGTCAGCAGCAAATGTGGGGAAGGGAAGGGGGGCTACTGTCACAAGCAGTAGCAGCTCGAGTAGCAGCAGGGATGATTCGGACAGTGCCACGAGCACGGAGGAAGGGGTCAAAAAGGTAAAGAGTCCAGCTTCAGCCAAAGTGTTAGAATGTGCACCAGCTTTGCAGCATAAACAAGAAAGTAGTACTAGTAATAATAAAGTGAAAGTGAGTGCATCTTTATTTCACACCTTGCCAAGCCGGCAACGGCCCAGGCCTGTGAGGACTATGCCATTGTCAGTAGCAAGCTTTCCCACTGTGTCCATGAGTTCCATTGCTCCAAGCACTGTAGCTGCTGCAGCTGCAGAGTCTGGGAACTCACCCTGGGGATTTGCAGCTGCAGCAGCAAGGAACAAGAGTGACGGAATTTTGGCTTCCTTCAGTAAACCTGCTCCTGAGGCCACAAAGTTCACACAACTGCTTGGTGGCCTTGAAGGTCATCAGAAAGGGAAGAAGCCTAGTGGGGGCTCCAGTATTAATACCCCCACATTTGCCTCTCTTTCGGCTAGTTGTGGGGCTATGAAAGTGGGCAGTGGCAATAGCAGCAGTAGCAGCAGCAACCTGTCGCAAAAGGAAGAGAAGACAACTTGCTCATCATCATCCTCCTCCTCCTCAAGTAGTTACAAATTACAGCCTGGTTTTGGACAGTTGAAGGGCTTGTTTGATGGTCTTAGTCATTTATTCACCACTCCTACACATAATCGGACTCGTACTGGTAGCGTAAATTACAATCCTAGTAGGAGGAAGAAGCAGAGAAGTCCTCAGAAGCTGCAGCAAACTCAGGAAACGAGGAAGCCCGCAGCTGGTCAGACTGTATCTTCACTGGCAACCAATTCAGCCACTCCCTTTGCTGCTTCTGTATCTGTTACGGGAAGCATGAAGAGCAGTGATTGTGGAAGTACAAGCAATAAGACTGTGCCTCCACCGTGTTTGACAGCAGGAAGATCAGGCAGAGTTGCCACATTGCAGCAGAATCAGTCAAGTGCAATTCCCAACATTGCCAGACTTAAGGAAACGGTCAAGACAGAGACCCCACTGTTTCAAACCGGCCCTGTACAGTCACCCGCACCCCCTGCCAGCAGGAAAGTGCCACGCCCTGGTATATTTGTGCCTAGTTCTGAAACGGACTTCCCATCCTTAAACCCTCCGGCACCTCCTGAGCCAGAAAATCGAATGACTCCCTCGCGCCTGGTGAAGACTGCAGTGAACAGCAAAAAGCTGGAGCAGGAAAGGCGTCGGTGGCTGAAGGGTGACGGTCCACCATTTTTTGGAGCAGGAGCCGGTGGGAGTTTGGGAACACTGGGTTACATGATGATGGGACGTTCCCTCCCACACCCATTTCTCCCGACAGGCTCATTGCATTCTGTCGCTGATGATCCCAAGCTGAAAAAGAAGCATCTGATTGCAGAAGCCACCCAGACCCACCATCGCTACCACCACCACCACCATCACCACCACCACCACCACCACAGATACCAACACCCGCTACCGCTACCAGTGCCATCCACATCTATCGTGCCAACACTTGTGCAGACGGGTAAGAACCCACCATTCCTACTGCGGGTTTATTTTGCCTCCTGCTTCTTATAATACACTGACTCCCTTTAATTACTGCTTGAAAACCTTCCGTTATTTACATTAGAATGATTGGCTGCAGAGTAATAGCAACCTGCAAGGCGTGTGTGAGTTGGTCCGGTCCGCCTGATGTGTGAATGTGTGGACGACTCCCCGGAAGCCTAGCATGCTGTGGTGTGACAGCATAGGACCCTTCCCCTCACCCTCCTATCACATCTCTACAGTGGAAACACACCGCAAGAAGCTGTAGTAACTCCATTAGTCAAACAAAGAGCAAACAGACAAGGCAGGCATGTCATGGGCAATTGACTGGGCTGGCTGCTGGCAGGGGAATCGGACTCAAACAAAACTATGATCTCTTCCGATGTGCTCGTGCGTGCGTGAGTGCGTGGCTTGACTTGTATTGCTTTTTTTTAAATGTTTTTTTTAATTTTCCCTAAAGGAATAGGAACTGTTTTATGCTGTACTGCCACAGTATATTGGGGCTAATCAAGATATGAAAATTGATATTAACACAGAAAGTATTACTGCAATACTAATAGCACCATACACTCAACATGTTTGCAGCCATCGATGTTGGTTTGAATGCTGCACTTGGCACCCCCCCGTAACTCACTCCACTGCCTGCACCAGAATTTGGAGATTAAACTTGATGTACTTTGTGTCTTGATTGTTCTTAGTTTTGTGACCATTGTCGTGTGTTGGTTGCATGAGATTTTCCTAGACAGTAGGTTGTAATTTAATTACTTGAGTTGTGTTTTTGTTACATAATGTGTTAATAAACTATATCCTTACAACTGTCTGATTCTCTTACTTATTAAAGTATGGTTTATTGTATTTGTGGAGGCATTTTATGGAGTAGTATACTGGGATGTCCTTTGATGAGAAAAGTGAATATACTCTGCAAGTGCTATTTTCAGGCAGTACACAGCGTATGGCATACTGACACCCTTCTCACGAGACACGAAAATAGGAACTTGAACTTTCTGGTTTAGGATTTTGGTTTATTTTCATGAAGCAACTATTCCCCCCATTACGTACGAGCATTAAATATTTCTTCTTTTTCCCTGCCACTGGCTACAGACCCAGCATGCCAAAGAAGAACACGTACGTTTTTCTGTTGCAACCAGTGATATGTGACTACATTTACATTTTATCATCTGAGGACCTTTCCCATGTGTTTATATGCTTGTGGTTATGGGTATATATATATATATATATATCATCTGGGTCATGAATACCCAAAAGGTCAACTGCTAACAAAGAGCTTGGTTTGTGCATGCAAGTAAGGATATTATTTTTCCCAAGGTGTTTCTAATCACTACTTTGGAATCACAGTTTAACATTTACAGCATTTTCAGAACTTGCCTGTGTTAGAAGAGTTTTCCTGTCAAACTAAGTAGGTTAGTTTGGTGGCGTGAAGACATGCACTTCATATTTGGTATGTAGGTGCTGTGATGTAGAGCAGTGCTTTTCAAACTTTTTTCTTGTGCACCACTTTCAAGATACAAAACATGCGTGCTTACCACTGGGTACTGCAAATATTAATGCCAGCTGTCAGGATACTGATTTTCGGGATATTTCTCGAAACAACATTGCTGTGGAAACCTCACATTTTGCAGTTGCTGCTTTTCTCATTTAACGTGATCAGATGACAGAGGATATTTTGTATTTATATTCAAGCAGTGAAATAGGATCTTAGTGTACACTGTAGAAATGTTCTTCTCTACATTTAAACACATTTAAATCAAATTTAATAGTGCAATTTATGTTTATAAATTTTAATTATTAAAAAAAAAAATTTTTTTATGTACCACCAGCAACTGTACATATACGGCCAGTGGTTTGTGTACCGCCATTTGAAAGGAACTGACGTAGAGAAATTTACTGCCAGCATTTTCAGAGGAAACTAACCTGAACACAAGGCAGCAGGTTTCTATCAATTTTGTATAATTGTCTGTCAGACTGTAGCAGTGTCATATCCTGAGGCGGTTGGTGGCAGGGTCTACCAAAACCCTGGTGCCTGTCTACAGGACTACATTGTATCATTTCCTAGAGTAGAAGATTGATTCACGCATCACCTCTCAACCTCAGATCTCAGTTGTTACTTTGGTATTTCAAAATGCAAGGTTGTTTACCTCCTCATATCTGATAAGCATTTGACATGTAGCTGTGCTGTTGATCTTGGTGCACGGAACAACCAAGTCAGATCTTGTGTCATACAATAGTGTATGTGGTATCCAAGACTTGTAAGTGGGTTCTGTGTTGTTGATCTGTAACGTAGGCCATCACTTGTATCTCAGGTGATTTTGTTTAACTGTGGAGTGCATGGGTACCATAAAATCACAGATTGGCTTCTAGTGAATCCAAATCTAACTTGTCTTAGACCATCCAAACACGGCGTGTTCAGATCCTGGTGGTCATGAGTGTATTCGTCAGTATTCTGAGATACATACTCTTCAGTCTTCAACTCAGCAGTTCTGTCACTTGTTTGGTGACAGGTTCATGGGTTTGTTGCCTTTCAGCTGCTGGTATTGTGTAGTGAGATTGTTGTGAGCAATGAATTGGTCGCTGTGGGAGTGACATGTGGTTTATCTGAACCTACTGTCACAACGTTTGCCACAAAAACCTCAGAATTGCCATTGAAAGTCCGCTCCTGTGACTTTGAATATGAAGCAGGAGTTCTGACTGTTTACCCTTCATACGAAGAGGGAGTTCTGACTGTTTACCCTTCATACGAAGAGGGAGTTCTGACTGTTTACCCTTCATATGAAGAGGGAGTTCTGACTGTTTACCCTTCATATGAAGCAGGAGTTCTGGCTGTTTACCCACGTTGTGTGACTACATTAAAGAAGGCTCTGATTGATCACAGGTAGTAGAGAGGAAAGTTGAGCAGAAGCCACACAGTTCCATTGCCATGTTCAGATAAGTTTTAAAGGTAGTGCCAGTGAGTTCCTATTGGAAGATAGTGTGGAAGGCATTATTTGAAATTCAGGTTGCATTGAATATTTCTGTTGCATAGAATGTTTATAAAGTGTATTGGTAACTTGAAAAATGTGAGATTCCCTGGTAGTTGTATCTTCCTTGTTATCAGTTCTTGTAATTTTATGTAGATAAACTTGCCAAGGACAAAATTCCATTTTTTTCTAAATACATTCAATGTTTTGCCTTGCATTTACCTCCAAGAAAACCTGACTACACATTATACTTACAGGTATTCTAATTTCTTAGTGATGTACACATTTATTAAAGAGAATTGCACATGAGGTTTGAGGTTTTCACAGTGGTGAGTTTTTGGGGTTGTAATACTGTGTGTCGTGCAGGTGGATGCTATAATTTTGGAAGAACTTCGTGATTCTATTAGTGAGTACCACTTGAACCTTGAAGATGGTGGCAGCTAGTTGCTCTGATTTGTGTCCACAGTCAAGACTGTAGTATCTCAACACAGAAGACTGCTGTTATAGTGAAAATATATAATCAGCTTTAATTGTAATCAGAGATGGAAGGAAGAATCCCTGATGATGAAAACAGAAGCAAATGCCTTATTGTTGCATTTTTATTTAATGTCAGTGTTCGCAGTTTGGTTTCAGCTTTTAGAAGCTCTCTGTACTGTGACGTAGAGTAATAGTTGTTGAAAATGTTTGCTACACTGAATTCAAGACCATTAAATCCCAATGTTTTTAGTAAAAAACCTGAAATTGTATCAAAATTATGTGTATTAATAATATGCACATTGAAATCAGTCCCAATGATATTGACATCAGTGATAATGTGCAGTAAAATAAAAGCCCTGCACAACATCATTACTGAAATTTACATTTTATTTCACTCTTTCACCACTGAAATATTTTGGGACATTGTGGTCAGTTACGGAGTACAAAACTCGCTTTAAGTATTATGTGAAAGAAGGAAGTTCATTCACATTATTATTAAAAAATCCCATGAGTCAAAATTTGAAAGTACTTCACGTTTTGATATGTGTGTGAGTCAGTTTCTGGCATTACTCATCAAGATGTCTAATATCTGCAGTACTCTTTGAGCCTGCAAGTTCTTAGTCTGTCATTGAATACATTATTGAAACAGCTGTAGAGTCTTAATGTTTGCTTTTTTTAAACAGATTTGGATCAGGCGTCTCGGATGCTCCCTCCTGGTGTCAATCAGAGAGACGTGGATCTGTTCAAAGAAACCAGGGAACGAGCCAATTCAGTAAGTTTGTTACACTGTTGCATTGGTTTATCATATTCAACTTGTTCTGTGATGAAGAAAACGCCAAGAGTGATACCGTAAATTTTATAAGAAAGCAGGTTGTGCGCGGGAGAATACTAATACCTGACATCTTTGTTTGTACATAGACATCTTTTTCCAAGGACATAAGATCAGATTGAGGAAATATTTATTCTTTAATTTAATTTGGTAGGTTGACATTGGTACTTGCTTTCACTGTATTGCACATTTACTCCATCTATTATGAGTCTGGACAGCTCATTCTGTAGAATGACGTAGTGTTTTAAGGCTTTTGCAACAGGGCAGTTGATATCTCCATTCTGGTGCTGTTTAAGTGGGTGATTGGTGCTTCACGCTACGAGACTGCCTCGTGGGCTCATCTTCAGTGGTCAAAATGTCTGGGAAGAGTGAAGGATAAAGATGAGACTGTCATTGTAGCTTGAAACACCTGGCACCAATCACCCAGTGACATAGCATCATATCCCAGAAGAATGGAGACCTAACTGACTGTTTGAACGGTTAGGGTCCTTGGATGAGTGCCACAGAAATTAATTATTTTTGAGTACATTAGTGGAATGTAAAAAATATTTCTGCTGGATCAGAATGCAGCACTAATTTACACATGAGTGGCTACCAGTATTAAAAAAACTACATTAAAGTATGTAGCAAAAAGCTTTTCATGTGTGTGTGTTGAATGCCCGTCTGTTGAAGAAGGTACCTGAGTTGTGATTGCAAGGGTTGAACTGAGTGTAAATATTTTTGTCACAGACAACCCCTGCAGTATTACCCAACGCAGAAACATTACTAGCATCAGTAGCAGTGGTGTCCCCCACCATTTTATCAGCTACAGCACAGCAGCGGTGTCCTGGTGCCATCGAATTTGGCCAGTATGAGATCCAGACATGGTACTCATCACCCTATCCTCAGGAATATGCCAGGTGAGCCTGTGGTAGACACCCGTTACTATATCGGAAAACACTACCATACTAGTTTTAGTTCTTGTATCATTTGACCAGTTGACTTGCCATAATACTAGACATGTCATGTTAGTACCAGTTTGGGCCATTGGGGTGCCATGGTCAGGTTGGGCATGGTAAGCCTGTGAATGGAGCAGAGATGGCAGTACCATAGAGTGACGTAACAGCACTGCATTTTCCAAGTAATAATGCTGAGTTGTTACCTGTAGACTGATGATCAATGCAGCCAACTTTCTGTGTCTGTCTTGTATGTACTTGTTTCACATTGTCCATAAAACACCAGTCGTATTTGTATTTCCATCTGTTTTAACCATTGTATATGTACATTACTTTTTATGCTTTTTTAGACTACCAAAGCTGTTCCTGTGTGAATTTTGCCTCAAATACACCAAGAGTAAGTCAGTTCTTGAGCGCCATCAGGACAAATGCACATGGAGACATCCGCCAGCAACAGAAATATATCGCTGTGGTGACATCTCTGTGTTTGAGGTAATTTGATTGATTCTGATAAACCGCTGGTTGAGAATCCTTTGTGATGGCCACTCATGTTAAATTGAATTTGTACTATCATGTAACCAAGTCTGCATTTTTAACCCACACCAGACTTGCCAGGTTTCTTAATGTCCCCACAAAACTCGCGAGTGTCCAGTGTTTTCTGTTTCTGGATTCATTGAAACAACTTTATTGTACTAATTTTTGTCAGTATGATGAACCGGTTTTCTTCCCAATTCAGAATTTAAAATTTACTCTTCAACTTTTAGATCTCTCAGATGGCAACAGATTTGTGTTATATTGCTAGTATAGGTATGATGTTGATGTTGGAAGTTGTACTGTTGTATGAATTTTGTGAAATTTCTGTAAAATCTGTGAAGGAATTTTAATGGTATTCATTGTGCATTCTCAGTCAGCATGAAGACTATTTCATAAATATTAGTTGCATGAAGAATGTTTTACACCAGGGCTATGGTGTTGAGCCCTTTGAAGCTTTCTGTGCATCTGAATTATATATAAAAATGTAGTTTCTGTAGGAACAGTGGGTGTTTGTATTGAGAGTGCTGCCAAACACATAAGTTGTTTGTGGACAAAGTGCAGTGGTATTTTAGTGTCAGACCAATGGACTTTAAAAGGTTAAGGGCTAGCACACTGGGCGGTTTTCCAGGCGCATGTAAATTTGGCCACAGCGGCTAAATAATCACAAGTATTTATTGTGTGAATGCATGAGTGGAAAGAAATCACTAGTGAGTGTTTGTCTTGGCAAAAATTATTTGCAAATGAGAATGGATTTTGGGGAGAAGGCTGTTATTTGTGTGCTACTGCTTAGTATTTGAAAATAGAGAAGAAGGAAGATACGGGTTCATCCTTTATTCAGCCAAAGACTGCTTGTAGGATAGTTTTATAAATTTTTAAGTAGTATTTTTATTATGTAATGCTGTTTATTTTTGTGCTTCAATAATCAGTTTCTCGGCGTCAAAATAGTCCTCTTCACATCTTTCAGTCACTGGGAGAGTATGAAGAACCAGGTAGGCTAGGCCCGATAGTTGATGTACATTGTAGAACTGAAAATACTGAGCCATACCCGATGGCTCTTGGTATTTTTTGGTCAAGTTATGTTACTGTGATTTCATGTTGTGTTAAGGTATGCTCGTATGTGTTATTGTAAGCTGAAAGACCTTGGTAGTAGTTTAGTTGAGT
>Ga0209628_10002590_pt1 | contig 12351 bp, 3 predicted proteins | sample TergutCu122P4_FD_187285 | JGI IMG/M metagenome (GOLD analysis project Ga0209628, IMG submission 187285) | Cubitermes ugandensis P4 segment gut microbial communities from Kakamega Forest, Kenya - Cu122 P4 (SPAdes) (version 2) | ecosystem: Host-associated > Arthropoda: Insects > Digestive system >...
CATTGAAGGACAGTAAAACTTCGAAACATGTATCTATTTTGTATCAGTTGTAAATAAATAGTTGCCACTATTAAAGTTCCAACCCTCGTACAAATAATTTGCAAGGTAGGGGGAGGAGTAAGGGGCAGGACGGGTCGTAGTGTAGTTTGTCTAAGCCTGTCTCAGACTCCAGTATCTAATTACGTTAATCCGAAGTTTTGACGGGCGTAGAAAATTATTTTAACAATTTTTCAATCTCCGCACTTATGTACAAGTGAATTTTTTTCTTCTTCTTTGTCTGTGGGAAGCGAATTGTTTTACTACTAGGATCCATTTACAATTTTCAGAAGACCCTATTGGAGTAATGACATGATACTTAAATGTCTGTAGCAAAAGGAGAGGAAAGGTACATTTTAACCATTAAAATTCAATATAATTACTACAAGATTTATTTTGTATATTTCAAATAGTTTGTTACATTGCTGGTTGACATTACTGTGGTTAAAATAAAGTATAAAACCGTATGAAATTGTGTTATAAGATATTTAGTCTGTATGTAACAGAACAGCGCTTGGAATCATTAGTCTGAAATTATTCCTGGCTATATGTCGAGAATCTGCTTGTGGTCATGACACAATATACATAATACTCAGTGAACATGAAGCACGTTATTCATATTCCCATCGATAGATATCGGCTTTCGTGGTACACCCTATATAAACATATACATACAATATTGTATACATAGCAAAGACAACATAAACACTCTCTTCTTACATAAATATCATATTATAGTATATTAAAAATTGTAAAAATGTATTATACCTGCACCTGCCGCAGAATTTTTGATTTTCGTTACTGCAAAACACTCCATACAAACATCACTCAAGTTCTCTCGAATCAAGCCAGCAGTCACACCAGCATTTCATAAACGTCCAACCATATCTCTATAAGGATCGTGCTCATGACCTTGGCACTTCGGGTAATTTATAATAGTAATAGGTCATGAGTACGTGAGTTAGACTTTGCAGCTCTTCAACCTAAGATTAACAAGCATATAGTCACTCTGAAGTGTCAAAATATTTGGCCACTCGTAGTGGACTAACTATTCCCTAAAGTAGGTGAAATGTGTGTAAGTAACCCACCCCCGTCACAACTTGCACATTGCGTGTTCGGTATTAGCAAGAAACTTTCAAACAATCGAAGGAAAATACAATACCGGTTTTATTTTCGCAACAAATTTCTGTGACATCAATCCACATCACTTTGTAAATTACATGTGAGAATGAAAGGTGTTTGAGGAGAATGGAACAACTTTGTTATAGTGACAGTTTCATTAAGATATATAGTCTCTTAATTGTTTGAGACAAATAGAACATACATGTGTTTATGAAACAGGTAACATAGTGTTGCAATAGAAGAACTATATTGTTAAGTCATTAGGTCCATGCCCAAATAAAAAATAATATGAATTATTGTGATATTTCTTTTGATCTCATTCATAAGGCTAATGAATTGGAAGGTACTGGAGGTGGGTTATTTTACTCATACTTGCAATAACATAATCTGAGTGCTTGAGGAACTTTGGACAGCATCACAATATCGTAACTAGACGTGGAACGGTTGACTATATAGTAACCAGTTGGGATATCCTGAGTTAAGAAATCAGGCGATTCTTATAAGAAAACATGCCGCGTGTACAGTGTTTCCTTCCAAAAGCTGTTGTGACTTCAAATATTTTTTACAAACAACCTCTTTTCGCTTAACTGTGTTCTAGCACTCATCTCATTAACAAATAAATCGTATAATTAGACACAGTAGTCACTATTATGCAACGTAATGCAGCATTGATTGTTTCCTAAAAGCAGCTCTAGTCAGCAACCGTAACGATGCTGTGTTACAAGTTGTAAGGAACATTAAAAACTCCATTTAATATTTGTCTACTTGAAACATAATTAGCTTTGGATTACTTGTTCATAATCATTGCAAGAAAAAAAATTGTTCCGAATGGGACGTGACATACATTTTAATTCTAACTTAATGGGGTTATATTAGGTTTAACAAATTCAACGAAATGATAATAAGTTTATGGTTTCACATCATGTGCTAATAAGCCACTATAATCAAATAAATTCCACATATCTTTTCAAGGTTCTTAGATACTCAACACAGATATTAAGACTCCTGATGATGGACATTAAGTCTGTGCGAAACATGTAGAGTTCTTTACCAAAATAAAGTTGAGAAATAGTGCATCTTGTTGGCTTTTATTATAAGAATATAACACGATGTACGGTCCTCTGAATGTCAAATTATTTATTAAAATTAGCCAAATTTGTAATGAATTGAACTTGTAATCCAAAGCTACCAATCTCATCCCTCCACAGAACTCTTAGCAATATGTCCAACAAACATGAAGTGCAACGTTAGTACTGTATAAGAATTGACACAATAAACTAAACACAAATAATCATGTGTTTTTGTAGTTATTTACGTAGGAACAAAATGGCACTTCATAAATTTTATTAGTTTTTGGAAGAGTGATGAAATTATTTGCGAGCCACTTATTAATAATGATAATGGATATTAAGTTTCATAATAAAACATTAGGTAATAACAAAATACATATTTCAAGTTTTAACAAAATATACACTCAATAATCCATTTAAACACAAAGGGTACGATGGTTTTTCTTTCGTGTGCGATCGTGGTCGACAGTACTAAAACACAATTTGCTGGACAGTGATAAACAGTGTATTCCGTAACACCTCACTTTTTAAACAGATATGGAAATTGATATTAAATTATGATTTTTAGTTCACACTCAAAATTGGAAACCAAACATTACAGCACGGAAACATCTAATTTGACAAAACCATGTAAATACAAGAGTAGATAACTTATTTAAATTAATCAAAACTGTACCACTTTGTACACACCTCTTACATTCTCGGTGATAATGCGCCACTGTTATACCCACTCTCTGTTCAAGAATGAACAGTGGATTACTTTGCGCATTTTATGTTGGAATATTTTCGAAATGGACATAGTTTTATCATCGTCATTTGTGGTTGCTTGTAAAATAGTGACTTATATTGCAAGAAATTTTATCTCTGATATTTGTATCATATCTATACAGTATTTACAAATACAAACCTGTTTCATGCACAGTTTAAAAATAAACTGCCACCTATCGCGACAGCATGACACAAAGCTAAGGAACATAAGTAGGAGGAACATGTATATATAACCAAGCACAGCTCAATAAAATATTTATTCATCACATAATGTTGGTTACAATATGATTTTGATTTTCCTCTCAGGTATACTTAACTTAGTCGAATAGGGATTTAATTCTTAGAAATCATAAGTCAAGTTGCATTTGACAAATAAAACTCCTATATACGTAAGCAAGATGTTTGTATAATACCTTCTCCGCCTTATAATAACATTAGCAAACTGTATTGAATATAAGAATAAAATCTATTGTGCAAAATTCACAAACAACAAGTCTTAATTTTCGTTCGTCTAAAGGTAATTTATTAGAATGTATATTTACCTTTTCAACAAAATTTGTTACAATTTTGACACTCGGCTGTCGTCTACACTGAAAGCGCACATCTCTTAATTATTGTATTAAAGATAAAGCTCAACAACAACAGGCATTTCAGTTTAGACGTCAGCCAAACAATTTCGAGATTACTTTCCGATCAGCAAGAGAACTTGAGATGTGGCAGAAGCTTTGCATTACATTTAGTAAATTATGAATACCCCTTTTTAACACTACAACACTAATTCTAATGAATTTAATTAAAACTTGCTAATGTTTCAAGTCTGTTGCCTTAATAAATTTGCGTTGCAAATGTGTGCCTTTAAAGCCATGTAAATAGCGTAGGATTTTCCCTATAGGGAATTTTGATTGCCTTAGATCTGTGTGTGGTATGTGACAGTAATGCTGTGAATGGAAAAATAATTGCTCTATACTCAAACCCACAAAATGGTGTCGCCAATATTTGTTACAACTCAACATGCCACTGTCCTTTATAATTTTGGCACAGATTGTGTGGGGTACGTTAAATGGTTTTTGCAGAAATAATTTTGAGGTTTACGAGAACTGATTAATTGAATATGCTTATTTAATGAGAATTTTCTTTCAATTATTGTAAAATAATTATTCAAATAATGGTTAAATTGTCAATCACGCTACTGTAGTGCCTGAAAAGTTCAGAGTGTAATAGAGTATTTTTTTTATCTGCAAAAACGTCAATGTTGTTACTATAATGGAGCAAGCAGCAACATGTTTCGACATATTTTCTCATATTTAATTACCAGTTAAATTCTTTGTGTCTGAGTTTTTAAAAGAATCCCTTAGCGGAAGCATTAACTGAATCGTTGACCTGCATATGATGGTACTGAAGTTGGTATTCACTTTAAGCTTACAGTATTAAAAAATAAAGTTTTGCCTGTACGTGACATAAATATGTGTAAGGAGAGTGATGTTTAGCATCGCTCATTCCTAACTTTAGGCGTAAGGATGTTAACAGTCTGTCAGAGACAAGTATAACTCCAAAAATATGTTGCTGATTGCTAAAATAAAGTAAAAACGTTATATTTAGCACTTGTATAGATAACAAAACAAACCACACTTTTGTAAGAAAAATACACTTAATGGAACATTGAAACATAACATAGGTTGAAATAAGAATTTCTCATATTTCGTTGCGTTGTTGTGTAAGGAAAGTAATGAGTATTTACACCACTTATCATCTGAAATGTGAAACAATGACGGACCTCGATTTCTAATTTGGTGGAATTCTTATGTTATAAAGTACACGGTCACTTCCAATACTCTTTTCTTTGTCCACAAATTTGTCCATGAAAGCCTTCCAATTTGCCCGAAGTTACAGCTGTCTGCAATTACGTACAATGAATAAGACTCCACGATAACGTTCAGAATAACGTATTAGCCTGGGTAGAAAACAGTCTGCTAAATGTCGATGAATATCAGGAATGCCTTGGACTCATATCAACTACTTAATGTGGTTAAAAATCACACTTCTGCACAATTTTTTTTAATGTTGTCATGGATTTTTTTGGTCTCTCAGTAACTTAAATGGTGCATGCCTTCAGTTTTTATTGTGCTGTGTTGTTAATTCGCAGTCCTAATAATAATTCAGCGAAACTGGTGCATGTTGGTGTCGGAGGTATCACACTTAAACTGGTAATAAATTAAGAACCGCATCTAAATTATATTTGCAAGAACAAGAAATTGATTTTTGTGGATTGGAGCAGAAAATTTCACCTTACCGTCTTTATTGCGACTACGCGTTTCTTAAATTTTAAGGGATGGCATCACCATAGTTTTTCTAAAATACGTAATAAACAAATATAGCCCGTGAATACACAACTGTATGGCAGCAATTGAAGATTGCAGCAGGAGGAACTTTGTCTCTAGCAGATTTGGAGTTTCATTATTTTAAAAAAAAACTATTGATTAAAACAAATACTAACATTATAGTTATATAATTTCCTTTTTAAATTCTGGAATTGATGGATGTATGGCTACGTCATAAAAGATTATAATCTGGAATCTACAATTACAACGTTAAAGTTGCGCATTGACGGATTATATACTTTTACTATACATTCCTAATATCAACCGTGTGGGAAACGAAGCCAAGAATGACGGCCTCAAAAGATTTCTAGGCTGTAAATGGGACCGGTACAGGTCACGAGGCCTAACACGCTGTAAACTACATGACGACGACGACAACGATGATGATGATGATGATGATGATGACTGTACGTTTCTTAAAGTAACTTAATATTTGTAGAATGGCAGTGTCTAAATAAATTAAATTTCTGTGGGCCATTTAAGGACACATGGATATTTCTTTTAAATACATATTTTAATTGATCCTCGCAGACGTAATTCACTGGTCAATATCGAAAGTGAAAATGACAGATGGTTACGTTTATTGTTAAGTGCAGTGATGTAGTTTACGATGTACGGCGTTGTGACACAGACTGTGAAAACACATTTTCATATTTTATATTTCTTTGACCGTGCATTTCGGTATAATTATTGTTAATAACCAACTTGACGCACTTTTTTCGCTGTATTTATTTATTTATTTAACCTGTCTACATGTTACGAGCAACACAGTGCTCCTCATCAGGAGCTTCGAATTGTATTAGTACATCATCTGGTATATATCACTCTGTGTAGGTGACTGCCTGGTATGCCGGTCCTTCAGGACCGGCATACCAGGCAGTCACCTACATAGAGTGATATGTACCAGATGATGTACTAATACAATTCGATACTCCTGATGATGAGCACTGTGTTGCTCGTAACATGTAGAGAAGTGAAATAAATAAATAAATAAAATACAGCGAAAAAAGTGCGTCCAGTTGGTTATTAACAATAATTACATTTTCCTATTCTCACTTTACACTTGTATTCGAAGGCTGTATTGTCCTTAGACACAGTCATTAGTCATCATGCAATTCAGAATACCCTGTGGTGTAAAAAGCGACTTTGAGAAACTGAAGCCGGTATTCGTAAAAGAATATTCCAGAAAAACTATCTTCTTACTTCGTTCTAACATGTAGAAGAAGGCATTAACTTTTTGTTGATCGCCAACACGTGTTTATTTATAAGGTAATCCTTGAGTTGTGTAAAGTAACATGGAGCATGTCCAGACAAAGAAACTTAATGTTTGTCTCTTGTAAATCACTCGTAAGACGATTCTCCTTTGCTTCGACTTTTTGTATTTAGTTATAAAACATTTCCTTCTATTGGCCAACATTTACGCACTATCCTATGTGTACAAGATCACCTATTAATTATAACTCCAACGCGTTTCTGTGATCTAGAGTATATAGGATTGTGTATAAGTGTTGGTCAATAAAGGTGATATGAACATAATGCACCGTGTATACAACGTTAAGATATAAAACATTTGTTTGAGATGCAGTGCTGGCTATGTTGGGAGACTTCGCTATGACTTCACTACGAAATCACTTAAGTAGCTTATAGATCCATTTGTCTCTTCTTTCGTAATTGTCATTAAGGTAAATATCCTCAAAACACTAACATACCAATACATAATTTACGACATTGTAGGTCTCACGAACTGACAAATTCCCAAGCCAATGGTTTATAAACCACTGCAAGTAGGCGTAAATAATCTTAGTAAATATCCTACATCTTTTCCATCATTTATCAATAATGAATGAAATTCTCAGCTTACATTTCCTTGGCAAGAGTATCGGGAGAAAATTTTATCTAAATGATTACATTTTTGCTAATATGATGATAGTGATGATGATGATGATGATGTCAGTCTTAATAATCATCGTTTCCATCATCACAGTAACAGTCCCCATCACTGTTACAAGATTCACTAATGGGGCACGAGGAGCCTAATGGCTTGACTGTAAGCTTGGCGTTATAAATTTGCTAAGACATCGTCTTCAATTGAACTACCAAATACGAGAGTTATAGCTAACATGGCATGGCTCGAGTCAATTGTAGTTCTCAACATTTTCCTGAAGAAGAGAGACAGTGGGCTCAGTTCAGAATTTTTACGAGTGTTTTATGCGATGGAAAACATATCAATGGCTTTCATACCAAAGTAATGCTTCTTGACTTGACACATTAGATGTGTTGTTATGTGATTAAGTCAACACACAAGCATGGGAGATCGGTTGATAAAAGAACAGCACTGGTGGTAGTGGTAATAGTAGTAGTAGCAGTAGTAGTAGTAGTAGTAGTAGAAGTAATAGTAGTAGTAACAGTAGTAGAAGTAATAGTAGTAGTAGTAGTAACAGTAGTAGTAGTAGAAGTAGTAGTAGTAGTAGTAGTAGTAGTAGTAGTAGTAGTAGTAGTAGTAGTAGTAGTAGTAGAAGTAGTAGTAGTACTTGTTTTTTTGGTTTGTTAGAAATGTTATTAAAATATTTAACCAAGAAGCAGTTACATTTATCATTACAAACTGATTAATGCTAATAAATTTGGGGAACCTTATTAGTTCCCAAACTACCAACCACTTTTAGAGTGGCATGGTTCTCCTATCAACTGATATCACCATTTTTATTTATTGTAGTATATTTCTAAATGAAAATCTAAACCCACCATTCTACCAACGATATAACCATGGTAGATGGGTCTCTAATGATTACCAAGACTTTGTCTCCAAATGTAACTCAGTTTCTTTCCGAATTCTGACCATTTAATTCAGAAACAAAATTAAATTAAATATAGATAAATTTAAAAACGTTTGGATTGTTCATTGGCAATAAGGCACCTCGTAGAAATAAACTTAATGATATTTTGATTAATATTAATTAGAAATGTACTTTGTATTTTATAATCATAATAATACGCATCTTCGTGTAAATGAGTCAGTTTATGGCAACTACATTTGTGTTTTAAAGAACGTGGTTTCCATTTGTCTCCCTTTTTTTGCCCTATGTAGTGAGTTTCTTTCCAATACTGATCACTCTGGAGTGAATCAGTCGATACAACGGGCATTCAGGATATTGTTACAGGTAAGGAAGGAAGCGGTTTCGAGATGCACTTCTCTTGCACTCAGAAATTTGAGGAAGAGTGACTAGATAATTATTCCTGTGTAGTCTTCCGCCATAATGTGTGTGCGCAATAGAAATAAAAGGGAATAATTTTTATATTGGACATCCCGTTATGTTATGGTAGTATATTATGCACGATATTTAACAGTGAAGACACAACTTTTGTTCGACAATAAAGTTCATGTGGCTAAAACACCGACATGTTTCGACCTGTATATAGGTCATTTTCAAGGTCGCAGCAATTCCAAACCCCCATGTTGAGGAAAATAATGTATAATTAGATTTATACATTATCTTTATCAACATGGGTGCTGGGAATTGCTATTAACTTGATAATAAACTATATATAGGTCGAAACTTGTCGCTTGTGTAGATACATAAACATCGTTGTCTAATGTAGAAAGGAGTGAACCGCAGTCATAAACACAACAAATCTTTAATTAAATAGCGTAGGTAGAAAAGCTATAACAACAACATGTTTCGGCCCTCAGTTGGCCATCGTCAGGTTGTTTACACTGAAGTGAATCCTTAGTACACTATGCAAGTATTTACGAGTAGATGTTGAGACCTCACACATCTTAACATTATTTGTGTACAGATAGAGACAGTATTGAGCTTAATTCGAGCTCAATACTGTCTCTATCTGTACACAAATAATGTTAAGGTTTATGAGATCTCAACATCTGAATACTTGCATATTGTTCTAAGGATTCACTTCAGTGTATAAAACCTGACGATGGCCAACTGAGGGCCGAAACATGTTGTTATAGCTTTTCTACCTACGCTATTTAATTAAATATTTGTTGTGTTTATGACTGCGGTTCACTCCTTTTTACATTGTAGTTTATACACAACGGGGATGTCGCACCTTAAAATTCGTTGTCTAAATGTAGTTGTGTTCTGACTGGTACAAATTTGGATATTGCAAAACGAAAAAAGCTCCAAATTTCATTACTATTTTCATGTAGGTGTATAATGACAGTTCATATAATATAAAGTGGGATATCAGCTCGTGACTGCTTCTGCATATGAGCGTACTTTAAATGTATTTTTATGGAAATCTGTTGTAACAACTGTCGCATTGATATGAGGGCAAATCTAAATTTATTCCAGTGTACGCCATGAAGGATTTTGAGGGATTTGTAGTAGGCTGCAGCTCCACTTATTCTACACACCACCACTGTATTGAGGTGAATAATAAGCTTCACACTCCGGTCACTCTGCCTACGTTGCCAGTTAAGTAGGAGGCTTGATGGGCTCCAGATTTCGTATGGGCGCTTTGGAGATTAGAAAACGTCGTGCATCTGTGGGGGATCGAACTGCCTGCATATGTACCTGAATAAGGTACACCCGTTAGCTGAGTGTGGAAGCAAAATTTCATAATTCATGCTGTCATTATTATGTATGTTCTTATAGTGTATTTTAAGCTGCAGCGTGATTTTGAATATAAGAACTCATTTAAATTCCAGAAGAGAAAGATGCAGTTTTTAAATTGATTGTTAGAGGACGTAATTTCCATCACAATTCTGAACCCCCCGATTTCAGACACTGAACTTGCCGTTTCAGGATGGGCGTCTTGTAGCCTTTCCTGTCCTCTGTGCTTCTTAATGAATCGAGGCCTGCATTTTAGTGGAATTTTCTTTATTTAAATAACGTTATGAGTTGGGTAATTTTATGCGATCTTCTAGAGAAAAGACGAGATTTTGGAATTGCAAATCCCGTTTCTGGTTTACGAAACTAAATATGGGCGGAGGGGGGAAACTTAAAGCAGAAATCATCTGGAGAGAAAATCTTGGCACAGTTTGCTTTCCTGTGTAGTCGATTACCAGCACCTCTGTAACTTTTCATTAGAACCCCTGAGTCATATTAAATAGTGAAACATTAGGGTACAAAATACTTATACTGGAATCATTACAAAAAATACTCATCATTCGACATTTTAATGATAGATTAATATATAATTCAATGAGTTCCGTTAGGATTTTGTGGAGCATACAATGAACATTGTCTTTCTAGCATAATGATAATACATTTTTAAAGCGACATACACTAACAATATCGTACAGAAAATTTATTATTCCGCCAAATCCAAATGTGAATCACGAACTGTACGTTAGGACATAAATTATACTGAATAATATCATTTTTTTTTTTGCATACACAAATATATTGTCCAGTTAATGCCTTCAGCTTTGGTTTCAAATTTCGTGAAGTCGATATAAATATTACTTTTGTGTTTCTGCCTGATTATTGTGATGTAAATTGAGGTATAATTTAATTACAAGGGCGATAGAGAAGTACGTATTTTCTGTGAGAAGACTTATGTCCACAATTGTGTAGGTATATGGTAGGTTTCACCCTTTCACAGGCCACGAAGGTCCTTAGGGAGAGTAGAGGTATAGCTCTACTCTGTTTTTGACTTCGGCACTAGAAGGGGGTGAGGGGTCAGCGTCACGCCCCGGCAGCACCTTACCCACGGGAAAGAGGCTGGGTGGGCCTAAGGCCGGTCTGGACAGATGCGGAAAATCTCGCCGCGCCGGGATTCGATCCCCGGACCGTCCAGCCCGTAGGCAGTCGCTATACCGACTACGCTACCCGGCCCACTTGTGTAGGTATATAAACAACTTAAAATGCTGATCCATTGTTAAATTGCACTTTATCTTATGTGGCGGGCTTCGCTTCTTTTAATGCTTCTCTACCCAGTCAGAACGACACGTCCTATGTGCAATCAGGAGAGGCAAATATGAGGTCTGAGGGTTTTTACTTCGGTGAAAACCATATTATTGACTTCGTGGTTGTGAAAACATGCAGGTTGATACGTTGGTGCAAACGATTCGAAGAAATATACTGCCTCCCGCTTCAGGGTGTCATGAAGCAAAACACCACAGTATGGAAGAATAGGCAAACAGTGTCTTATATAACCAGTATTTATACACTTTTATTGAGAATTGACGGTATAGCTTTTGGTTCATTTTTCATACTAAAGAACAGAAGTCCATATCCTACAAATGTTTCTGAGAAGTTATTTTAACCTCGAATCGGGGATTTATACCTGCGAAGTTTTGTTGCACATGGCCCATGGACCTTTGCTGCGCATAATTAATGTCAGCCTTCCACTCTGTACATAGTTGATGCAGAATATGTCATATGTGAAATTTGTTTGTTTCAGCGTTTTTGTTTGTACAAATGCAAATCAACTGCCTTAATCCATGTAACACAAAATATGGTCCTACTTTATCCAAATGCCTACATTAGCAGTCATTTCAAGCCGAACTCCGCGGTGTGATGATTGTCCCTCCCAAAAGTATATTCCGGAAGTCCCTGGTGCTAATCTCATCCAAACACAAGTCATTAAAGTTTTGTAGTTTCTTCAAGGGAATAACGTTAGGAGGGAACAAAAGGCTCCTCCACCGCACACTTTTTAGTCCGTATATGATGTTAATCCTCCCTTTCGAGACATTATAACAACCTCTGGAACTGAAGGACACCACTAAACAAAGAATCGATAACAACACATTACGTTTATATTTCACTTCCTTTTCGTCCTCTGCCTAATCAAAAAGGAAAGCTTTACATTCATGAGACCGTCCATCGTAACAAATTTCTTTTTAATAACCAACCAGACGCACTAATTATTCAAATTTATTCTGTTATGAAACCCTACATGTTTCGGGCATCTTCTCTGCCCATCATCAGGAGTTTTGTACTGTACATTCGGCACTGGTAAGTTTCATGCAGGTTTGATGACCGCGGTCATCAAACCTGCATGAAACTTACCAG
>Ga0209628_10002591_pt1 | contig 12349 bp, 7 predicted proteins | sample TergutCu122P4_FD_187285 | JGI IMG/M metagenome (GOLD analysis project Ga0209628, IMG submission 187285) | Cubitermes ugandensis P4 segment gut microbial communities from Kakamega Forest, Kenya - Cu122 P4 (SPAdes) (version 2) | ecosystem: Host-associated > Arthropoda: Insects > Digestive system >...
AGGCGGTCAAACGGCTGTTTGATGAAGGTTGTCTATTAATTATTTTAGCCTGTAATACGGCTTCCGCTAAAGCATTACGCTCAATACAACAAATAGACCTGCCCGATGCCTGTCCTTCCAAGCGTGTACTTGGTGTGATTCGTCCCACGGTTGAGGCTTTAGGCGCTTTCAGCCAGACCCGACATATCGGCCTGTTTGCTACATCAGGGACAATTTCTTCCGAATCGTATCCCTTGGAAATCGCAAAACTTTATCCCGACATGACTGTGACCGGCGAGGCTTGTCCGATGTGGGTACCCTTAGTCGAAAACCGGGAATATGATAGTGAAGGCGCGGATTATTTTGTAAAAAAACACATCGATCGTCTCTTTTCTGCTGACCCGTTAATCGATGTTGTCATCTTGGGTTGCACCCATTACCCGTTACTTATAGAAAAGATAAAGAAATACCTTCCAAATGATGTTTCGTTAATCACACAAGGCCCTTTGGTGGCGGAGCGTTTGAAAGATTATCTTTTACGTCATCCCGAAATATCTTGTCGCCTGTCAACCAATGGCGAATGTCGTTTTTTGACCACCGAAGCCAAAGAGAAATTTACCGAAACCGCTTCCCTCTTTTTAAACCATCCCATCCATGTCGAACAGGTCTTTTTATAGTGTTTGTTTGATTCTGTTAATATCGTCAAGCCATGCACAAACCAACCGTAATGACCTGTACGACTGGGACAAACGGATGAAGGATATCGGTTTTGTAGACGTCTGTTTCTGGGAGCCATCCATCCAATACCACCTGTTCTACGCCACCGCCAATAATTTTCTTAAAAAACCAATCTACAATTCGAAATTGACTAAAGTGTGGCTTCATCCGCGCGCGGCTCAAATGCTGATTCATGCGCAGGATCTGTTGCAAAAAGAACACCCTGAGCTGGCTTTATTCGTCTACGATGCCGCCCGTCCGATTGAAGCGCAACGCATCATGTCGGCATGGGCCAAGCAAACGAAAAATGATAATTTTGTGGCAGACCCGTCCAAAGGAGGCGGGCAACACAATTACGGCATGGCGGTCGACGTGACGCTTGCCAATCATAAAGGCGAAGGACTCCCCATGGGAACGTCATTCGATTTTTTCGGCCCCGAAGCGCGTACCGATAAAGAAAATGATTTGTTGAAGAATCGTCGCATCACCCCCATAGAATATAAAAACCGCCAATTATTACGACGAATCATGGAATCAGCCGGATTTACGTCAATCCGAAACGAATGGTGGCATTTCAACGCCTGTACCCGCGAAGAGGCGATGAGTAATTACATCTTGATTGACCGTTAGACTTGAACAGCAGATTAGTTTATTGGTGTTTTTGTAGAATCAGTTCCATCTCCTCACGAATTTCATCAATGGCTTTTGAATTGATTTTCACCTCTTTATACAGTAAATTTCGAGCGATAGACTTCGCTTTTTCTATTTGTCCGGTTTCGTCATACAGTTTGGCTAACAAATATTTTGGATAGAACCGACTGGGGTTCATATACCAAGCTATGAGGTACGACTGTTCAGCCTCATCTGGTTTTCCCAATGCTTTGTAGCTATCACCCAGTGTAGTAAGAACAACCGTATTAGGGAAAAAGAGGACTGCTTGTTGCAATACAGGTAAGGCACGTTTAAATTCACCGGCCATGCATAATGCTTTACCGTAATGGGTCAGATAATCGCCGTTTGTTTTCAGCACCGGCCACGCCTTTTCATAATCAGGCAAGCTACCGGCATAATTACCTGTTGCATATACACGATAAGCCCATTGCCAGCTATTCCATGCTTTTTGGAAAATACTCAGATGGTTGACGCCCAATAAGACACTTGCAATAGCGCCTGTTATCAAAAAACATTTCAAAGGGATATATAATGCACGCAACGGTTGAAAAACTCTTTTTTCTGAAATCGAAGCAAGGCAGGCTAAATAAAAGGTTAGTGTCATCTTGATCGGTAAAATTTGCGCGGGATAAGAGAAAAAAGAAAAAACAGCTATGCCTATTATTCCTGCTTTAGCTATAACTGCCAAGACATTGAAAGGCTCAACAGAAACACGAAACGCTACAAACAATAGGGTTAACATCAGCGCCAGCCCAACTAACCCATTTTCGGCTGTATGTTGTAGAAACTCATTGAAAGCAAAATTGACATCGCTTGCAAACATCGTTTCTGGTGATTGGGTCATCTGTTCAAAATAAGCCGCTTGTCCGATCATGTAATTAGCTTTGAACCGGTCGAAGCCTACGCCATTAACAGGATGTTCGGCGATCATCGTGCTTGTTACTTTCCAAATCAAAAACCTACCGTTAACCGAATCGGTCTTCAATTGAAAAAATCCAAATATACCCATACTAATCAATACACAAACCGACAACAACATTAAACCACGCAGGAGCCGAGATTGCTTTTTAATCCATTTCATTACGGGATACCGTGCTATCAACAACACCGAAGAAGAAAGTACCACAGCAGTCCACGACGCCCGCGACTGTGATGGCAATAGAATCAACAAAATGACCATTAAGGCAAAAAAGGCAATCCAACGAATAATTAACGGGCGCATCTTGAACAAGCAAAAACTTAATGCAATAGGAAAAACGCCGGATAAATAACCGGCAAAAGGGCCTGGATTGTAAAAGCTCCCGGTGATCCGAAACAGGATGTGATGCGAAGGGTAATATCCCCATAATTGCAAATTACCATAGACAGCCTGAATAGCTCCGCCCAAAAGCATGGCCGTCAACAGAATCCACTGCTTTGATGGATCAACCTGACGTACTAAAATATAAAAAACGATCAAACCTAACAACTCATAAAAACGGTGGGAAAAAGGCATCTGATGAAAAAAACCATTCCACAGGATGTAAAAAACCCAGATCAACGAAAATACGTCAATGATACTGAAACGGAAACAAACTGTGGATTTGACCACAATTTTTATAACTACCAAACCTATGCCTATCAGCATGGTATAAAGGAAAAAGAACATTTTTCCACAAACAGTTCCCTGCATCATTTCAGTTGAGAAAACGGATGGCAGTACGATCAAAAGCGTAGCTACTGTCAGGATTATCAGTTGATCGGGAAAACGTAAAAGTATTGATTTTTCCATTATTTTGGTATTATTATCTCATTATCATAAAAATAGCTTATATCTTGATGGATATTTTTTAGTAATGATTATGCGATTTTTTTCAACATTCTGTTCCATCTTCGTTTTCCGCTAAATGGGTCTTTGGAAGTCATGATTATCAATGCTCTACCGATGATATAAGATTCAGGGATCAGTCCGAAGTAACGCGAATCCTCTGAGTTTATCACTTTGTCTCCTGCAACGAAATACCAGTTGCTACGAAAAGTATAATGCGTAGTGAGCTTATCATCAATATATACAGCCGAGTCTATGTTACGGATCATTGCATTGGTCTCATAAATCATCATTTTGCGATATAAGATGTAATTTGTTGGCGTCAGCGCGATGATTGACCCAACAGCAGGAACAAACAGAGGTCCAAAATTACGTATGTTCCAGGGAATCATGCTGTCGTATGGAAATGTTTGCATGAAGTCGGGATCGAGTTTACCTTTGTTCGACGCTAATAGCCGTTGTCCCATACGGTATCCTACCGGGTCATCAATTCCAGCAATCCGATAATAACCATTTACAATTGAAATACTATCGCCAGGAAGACCAACACATCGTTTAACGAGCGTTTTTTCGAGATTCAGACGGATTGTATCCCACCCATTACGATAGGGAAAATTAAACACTATCACATCATTCCTTCTTTCACTGCGAAGACCTGGAACATGTATCATTGGAGGGTCGTTGTCACTGTCGAATCTGAGCCTTGTAAAAATACGAGAACCATAAGTAAATTTTTCAGCAAGAATAAAATCTCCCGGCAACAGCGCAGGTTCCATCGAATCAGATGGGACTAAGTAAAAGTTAAACAATAACACCCGAATCACCAATGCCAAAAAAAGCGACATTGCAACATATAAGAATATTTTGAAAAATATTTTCATCTCTTAACGCACATCAATTGTTTCGACTTGCCGGATAATTTGGCCGGTGAATGTCAGTCCTTCTATCACCACTGAATAGGTTGTGGAAAAATCGGCTGAATAAAAATCAAATGACGCCTTCCCGTCGTCCGTGGTGATGATGTCAGGTTTCCAGTAGATGGTTGTGCGGTAATCCGGCATACTGCGATTTCTCAATTCGGGCGTATCATATTTGGGGGCATAAAATTCGACCGGCTGCTGATAACCAAACGGCGCAATAGTCTTGTAATTAGGATCAGGTAGTTCAGGTTTGTTATTCCCAAGCCTTGTGGTAATACTGATAACGCCATAGACCCCTTTCAGCCCAAACATAGCTCTCCCTCCTCTATTTCGGTGAAAAATATCTATTCTTTCAATATCTAATACATTTAAGTCGTTGATTCCAATCAAGAGAATATTCGCCGGTATGCCGTCTATAAACAAAGTTCCACCAGGTCCGATTGCTGCATCGTACATAAGCAGCAGGTCTGAAACCCTGACGGGGTTTTTTTTCTCAATGTCTTCTCGATAAATAACAAAATCACCGCCGGTAGCCCAATTGGTTCGTCTCACTTCATCTTTTTTATCAACCATGCGAGCCGTAACAGTGACTTCGCTAAGATTTACAATTTTCATGTCTTCATCGTATTTCGAGCGCTGCTCGGCCTTTTCTATAAAATTGTAGGCGCTGTCGGTTGGCTGGTATTCATTACGCTTGCTGGCAAGTGTTGATGGTGAAAGGTTCGGAGCATATTTTGGTTTTGGGAATAATTCATCGTTAATAACCAACGCTATGCCTGTTTTCCCTTTTTGTGTTTTAGCCTGAACGATGAATTGGGCGCTATCCGGATAATGAAGGAAAAAACGAAATGTGCCGGTATTGTCCGTCACTGTTTGATCGAACCCTCCAGTTTTTGCGAAAATCTGCACTTCTCCGTTCACAACAGGTTTACCCAACCACAAACTCTTTACCGACCCTGCAATCTCTTTCAACACTTCAAAACTTTTTTCAGGAAGCGAATGATTCCCTTTGATCGCTTCTGCTATCTCATACCTGCGCCACCCATGTGTCATCATCAACAGGTCGAGCGCCACCTTAGCTTCTTGATGATCCTGTAAATAATATCCCGGCGATTCGATAACGCCCTTGAGTTCGGACGACAGCAGAAGGCTTGATGTAATCGTGTTAAGCGCATCGATGGCGATGTCTCTGTCGTCGGTTACCGCTACCGAGACATGACCGGCAAGCGGATTTCCTTCCGAATCAGTCACATGGATTTCAGCAGTTATTTTTTCCCTTTTTTGATAATACGGTTTGTCTGATGAAAAAACCAATTGGGCTTGATCGTTATTCCTGTTGAAAATCAACCGTTCACTGACCGGATTCATCTGCTCGTCCAACAACAAAACTTGTACGACGCCGGAAGGCAACTGCTCGTTTGAAAAAGAAATGCCCTCACTTCGTGGGTTCCATTCGCTGAAATAGAAAACTTCGCCCTTACAATGAACAAGCAGATAGTGTAGTGTTTCCGGAAGTTCAGGCGAATGGATGACCTGAATGAGATGACGTTTATTCAGTGAGGACGTTTTAACTGAACAGGTTTTCCGAGCCAGTGGCAGTTTGAAACGCTTTTCTTGACCGAGACCGTTTTTGCACAGTAAAAAATAGTCATTCCCTTCTTGCGGGATAAAACTGAAGGACCCCATGCCGGCAAAAACCGTTTTCACTTCCGCTATCAGGGTTCCTGTTTTGTCAACTACCTCTCCTGTGATGTTTTCCGAAGCGCCTTGTCGGTTCAATGCTTTGAAAGAAACCCGACTGACCACACCTTCTGTCAAATAGCCGCCTTCCGGGAAGAATGAAACATCATAATCTGCTCTGGGCTGTCTTTTCACCGGTTTGGCCTCTGCCTTCAGATTCTCAATCCGGATGTTCTTCTTGAAAAAATAATCGTCGCCCAAATTTTCCATGTAGCGCGTATACGCTCTGATTGTATATTCGCCTTCCGGTATGACGTCCGAAAGAAACAGATGCCCGTGTAACAACTTCATCCTGCCCTTGCCGTTAATGTTATCGTCTCTGTAAAGTATCAACGGCATCCTGCCGTTGTCTTCAATTTTATTGTCATAGCTTACCATCACTCGATGCACCAATGAATCGGCTGAATTGATCAGTTCGACATAGACATAGTTGCTGAGTGTTGGTGATTGATGCGTAAATGCATCCACTAAGTATGCTTTGAACCAGATTTTCTCGCCCGGCACATACCGTGTCCTGTCCGTATGAAGATGGATTTTCTCCTGCGGATAAAGCGCCAACAGCTTGCTTAGACTGTCCTGAACAGCATCCAGCGTCATCTTTTCCTGCGCATCAACAAGAATGCTAATAGTCAGAAAAATAAGAGATAACCGTTTCATGAGCGGATTAGTATTTCGTTTGCACGACAAAAGTAAAAAAACCAAAAGGTGTTTGAAAACGATTCATTAGACATGCCGCGTTAGATGACACTGATCAGCGCATTGGCGACATCGACCGAAGTAATTTTGAAGGAGATTAATCGGCTGTTTATGGCCATACGAAGCAAGTCATCATCACTGCTGTTGATGATTTTTAGCATCGCATCCCTTAATGAGGCGACATCGCCTTCATCGATTAAATACCCGTTGTATTTATTAACGACAAACTGATAAGCTGCGCCGCAATTTCTTGTTGCAATGACGGGCAGTCCGGCTGCTGCCGCTTCATGGAGGACCAATCCCCAAGGTTCATATAATGAAGGAACTAATGCGCATCCGGAATCTTCCATAATTTTACCTATTTCACTTTGTGACAGGAATTGCTTCAATTCAATATCCTCATAGTGTTGGATTAGCGATTCTAAATTCCCGCTGCCGATGATGGTCAATTTCCATTCTTTTTTATCGGTTATGGTTTTCCAGGCTTCAAGCAAGATTTTGATTCCTTTAATTTCAACTAATCGACCGGTAAAAATAAAGCGTCTGGGGTATTTTTTTTCTTTATGTTGAATGTTTACCTGAAGAAATAATTCGTTGTGAGCGCTGACATACGGCGTTAAAAGCTGCTCTCGGCGAAAGCCGATTTTTAATGCATACAAACATTGCCATAATCCGGCAGCAAGCACGTGTGTGTAACATTGCTTATAAGTTATTCGGAAGAAAATCTTTTTCATCCAATTATTGCGACTGCCTTTCCATTGGGCATCACTTCCCAATACAATCGGTAGACGTTTATTTCGTTTATGAAACGTATAGGCTATTCGCCAATACCAAAGTTCCTTGACCTCACAAACCTTGATTAGTACCGGTTCGCATGCCATACAATAGTTGGCAAAATCAGTATAACTCTTAAAGGTTGAAAGGTTTACAATTTCTACTCCGGATGTATCGGCAGGGGTGTAAGGTGTGATTTTATACTTATCTAACTGCACGACCTTGACTGAATACCCGTTTTTGACAAGTTCTTCAAAAACAGGTAAATTATAAGGCATCACCTCTATGTATAAAATGAGAATGTTCATAAAAAGCCGTTATTTAAGTTTCTTTTTTTTTGAAAAAATATTTTCGGGATGTCAGCAGAAAATAGCAGAGCAATACGATGGCAATGCATAGAATCACATAGTCGATGGCCTTGTTTTGTGTGTAATAGAAAAAAAAACCACCAATCAATAGCCCTGAAAACAGGAATAAAAATGACTTATTAAGCCGTATCATCATTGTTGATCGTGTTTGTATTAACCTGAATATAAACATATAGATGTACGCGATGGATAATGCAGCCAAATTGCCCATCAGCCCGAAGTATTTGGTCAACACAAAGGTGAGCAGTGGGGCGAAGGCAGCGCACGAAACGATAGAATAGAGTATCTTTGATGTTTGTTTCGTGCATTGATAGATGACTTCAAAAAATAAGGATAAGCAAAAGAAAACGGAACTGATGCAATAAACGAAAATTAAGTCGATACTTTGATGATAAGCCGATCCGATCAAAAGACCTTTGAACGAGCGTAAACCAAACGAGATGATCAGAACGAGTAAACCGAGTGTAACGGCATATTTATTAAACACTTCCGAAAAGAATTTTTCACTGCCCTGTGCTTTAAAATGCTTAACGGCTGTCACTTGCCAAGCCTGATAAAACGCTGTGCCGAGTATTAACAAAACGACCATGTATTTTTGAGACGCGCCAAGGATGCCGCTGTATTCGTTGCCGTAAAGGTAATTAACAACAAATTTGCCGGTCGACGTAATGATGGCGAATGCAATGGCTGTCCCCAATAAAGGTAACGAATAATTAAATATCTCTTTGATGTATTTTTTTGTGACGGCGCTCAGGGACAGACAACCGGTTATTCGACGGCGGGGTAGCTCAATAATGAGCATGCCCAGCGTGCGCGAAAGAATGTTACCGACAAAAAGCGCTTCAATCAGGCCTCTTTTTAGTACAAAATAGAATAAAAAGACGAAGGTGAGGGTGAAAAATGACGTAATCAGATTGATTAAAACAAAGTGGGTCGACGAGTAGACCGACCGGACAGCCTGGATGTAGATCTCATACAGGCTGTAAATATAAATCGACAGGATAATCAGCGTGAGGTAGCGAATCGTGAAGAGAAAAGGTAATATCGAGGCGATAATCAGTATGATTATAAAAACGACGACTTCGATGAACAGGGTCGTCGATAAAATGTGCTTCTTATAGGTCTCATCGTTAGAGTCAATCAACAGGCGAAAAGTTGATTCACGCATGACTAATGTGGAGAGGGGCAATATAAAAAGAACGACTTCTAAGGCGATGTCATAATAACCGAATTCTTCGCGGGCGGCGAAAAAAGTCAGGACAGGGAAAAGCAGGAAGGCTAAAAATTTACTCCCAATAATGCCGACACTGTAGATGGCAATGTCTTTCGCTAATCGTTTGTTCCGTTCTAAACTCATCTCTTCTTTTTTTCAATAACGGAAAATTAACTTTTTAATTGCATATCTTCTTTTCTTATGGTATCTTTGTCCGTTATTAACCATATAAATCATTATTAAATTAAGAATTATGAAAAGAATAGGTTTTTTTGTGTTATTATCGATTTTTATTATCGGCGAAAAATCGCTGGCTCAAAATGCGAACACCGCACGTATAAAAATTGACATCGAACGCCGGATCGGCGAAATCGACCAATTGATTTATGGAAATTTCATTGAGCATCTCGGTCGTTGTATCTACGGCGGCGTTTACGAACCCGGTTCGCCGCTTTCGGATGCAAAAGGCTATCGAAAAGATGTCGTGAAAGGGACATTAGCGCTGAACACCTCCATCGTGCGCTGGCCAGGCGGAAATTTTGTATCGGGTTACCATTGGGAAGACGGAATCGGACCTGTGGAAAAACGGCCTACGCGCATCGACCTTGCCTGGGCAAACTATGAAGACAATAGCTTTGGTACTGACGAGTTTATCGACTGGTGCCGCGTAGCGAAGACAGAGCCTTACATCTGTATCAACCTTGGGCTCGGCACCTTGGACGAAGCCCGTAACTGGGTGGAATACTGCAATATTGAAAAAGGGACGTATTATTCAGATCTTCGGATTAAAAACGGTCATCCACAGCCCCATAAGGTGATATATTGGGGTCTGGGTAATGAAATCGACGGCCCGTGGCAGATGGGGCATAAGAATGCGGAGGATTATGGCAAGTTTGCCTTAGAAGCCTCCAAACTGATGAAGTGGATCGATAAGGACATCAAATTGATTGCCGCCGGTTCGAGTGATTACGGTGGCGATTGGATCGGGTGGAACCGCACCGTTCTGAATTACCTGCGTAACGAAGCCGACTACATCGCACTGCACCATTACGCCCGAAAACCTCGCGGTGAAAATAGCTTTTATGACTTTATGTCAGAGCCTGCTTTTGCCGAGAAGACCATCAAAATCACCGAAGGGCTGATTCGGGAGACGTTGTCGCGTACACCGCGCCGGACGACCCCGATCTACATCGCTTTCGATGAGTGGAACGTGTGGTATCGCGCACGCGGCGATGAAGGCAATGAGGAAGTGTATAACCTTGAAGATGCGTTAGTTGTCGCATCCTACCTGAACGCTTTTATCCGTAATGCCCACATTGTCAAGATGGCAAATATGGCGCAGTTGGTCAATGTGATCGCACCCCTGTTCTCCTCAAAGGAAGGATTGTATTACCAGACGATATTTTATCCGTTAGAACTGATAGCTAACAACTGCTCGGGTATAGCCTTGGATGTTTTTACGGATTGCGGGACATTTAAATCGCGACAAGGCAATCTGCCTTATCTTGATGTGTCTTCTTCTTACGACAAAACGAAAGGCGAAGTGGTGGTCAGTGTGGTTAACCGTCACCTGACCAACGCCATCAAAACCGATATCATCTGCCAAACCGGACGATTTAACGGACAAGCTACAATCAGTGAGGTCAATGGCAAAGACCTGACAGCCGAAAATTCGTTCAATACCCAAAATGTCAAATCGGTTTCGCGAACGAACCCTGTTAAGGGTGATAAATTTACTTACGATTTTCCGGCTCATTCGTATACATTGATACGGATACCTGTAAATAATTAATAATTAACAATTAACAATTAACAATTATTTTACGGTCTTACGGTCTTACGGTCTTACGGTCTTACGATCATACGGTCTTACGATCATACGATCTTACGGTCTTACGGTCTTACGATTTCAATTATTCATAACACATAATTATTTTGTCATATGAAAAGGCGTGATTTTGTTAAAAAGACAGCGCTATGTGGATTGACTCTATCCGCTGGGATGCCCGGTTTTGCCCGGAATACGCGTGCCTTTGAGCCCTCGACCATCACCATCGATCCACAACCGCAATTCGAGTTGTCTCCCTGGCTTTATATGCAGTTTATGGAGCCTTTAGGCGTTACCGATTCGTCTGTCGAGGCGGCATGGGACCATACCAAACACTGTTGGAAGCCGGAATTGGTCGAAGTTACCCGCGAACTTGCGCCGGGAATGATGCGTTGGGGGGGACTTTTATCTGCTTATTATCGCTGGAAGGAAGCCGTCGGTCCGCGTAACCAACGAAAACCCCTGTACAATATCGTCTGGGGTGGCTTCGAAACGAATCAGGTGGGTACAGCGGAATTTGTCGATTTTTGCCGGTTAGTTGGCGCAGACCCACTCATGTGTGTCAATTTTGAGTCTGAAGGGAATCCCCGGTTTCTTAAAACACCCATGGGCGACGACCGCTGCGGCAATGCACAAGAGGCCGCCGAATGGGTCGATTACTGCAACAACCCCGATAATGCCTTGCGCAAAGCGCATGGGTTTAAAGATCCGCTTCGCATCGATCTCTGGCAAATCGGCAACGAAACAACATACGGTAAAAACCAGTTCGACCGTGATACTGCCGTCCGTAAGACGATTGAGTTTGCTGATGCCATGCGAAAAGCCGATCCAAGCATCAAACTTATCGCTTGGGGTGAAGATGATGGTGATCGAACCGGTTGGGCTAAAGGGATGATCAACAACTTGGGCGATAAGATTGATTACATCGCCTTCCATGACATGTTCGATCCCGGACCGCCAATCCGTGATAATGATTACCGTCAGGATCCTGCAATGACGTGGGAGGTTTTGATGAATGCATATAAAGTACACGAGCAGACCATCAACAGGATGCGTGAACAAGTGGCCCCCTATTATGTGCCGTTAGCCATGACCGAATGTCATTTTGCCGTTTCCGGACGCAACCGCTGTGAAGTCCTCTCCTCTTGGGCTGCCGGTTGTTGTTATGCCCGGATAGCCAATTTGCATGAACGCAACGGCGACCTGCTCAAAATTGCGACGATGGCCGATTTTTGTGGGACGCGATGGCAGGTAAATGCCGTGATGATCCCCGTTCCAGGCGGACGCCCGTTCTTGATGCCTGTGGCTAAAGTGATGGCGCTTTACCGTAAATATTCCGGAAAAGAGTTTCTAAAAACGGTCTCCGCATCCAAGGTGTTGGATGTCACAGGTAGCCGTACAGGCAATACCTACTATCTCCATATCGTAAATACAAGTCGCAGTCAGGCCGTGCCGGTGGAGTTCCGTATCGATGGAAAGGTGATTTCTTCTGCAAAAGCGTTTGAGATAGCGGAAGACCCAACCTATGAAATCCTCAAAGATGAAAACGACCGGATGCAAACGAAAACGAAAGAGGTGACTATCGGGAAGTCCTATACCGTCCCTCCGGCTTCGGTGACGGCGGTACAATTAACA
>Ga0209628_10002592_pt1 | contig 12349 bp, 3 predicted proteins | sample TergutCu122P4_FD_187285 | JGI IMG/M metagenome (GOLD analysis project Ga0209628, IMG submission 187285) | Cubitermes ugandensis P4 segment gut microbial communities from Kakamega Forest, Kenya - Cu122 P4 (SPAdes) (version 2) | ecosystem: Host-associated > Arthropoda: Insects > Digestive system >...
CGTGCTCGACCGTGACGGTCGCCCCGCCCACCCAGATGGTCGGTTCGCTGGTCACGGCCACGATCACCGTCAAGGACGCCAACTACAACCTGATCCCGGGCCTGACGGCTGCTGATATCCAGATCGCCGGCAAGTCCGCCGGCAAGCCGGACATGACGTGGCAGGGCTTCCAGGAGACCGCCCCGGGTGTTTACACCTTCGACGGCACCTCCACGAAGGTCGGCGAGTTCGAGGTCTCGGTTGTGGCATCGGGCGTTCCGCTGGACCAGAAGCCGCACGTGACGTTCACCCCGGGTGACGTCTGCGTGGTCAACTGTGTGGACCCTGAGTCCCGTACCCGTTTCGAGATGATCCAGAACGACCAGCTCGCCGACGGCATCGCCCAGGACAAGGCGAAGGCGTACGCTTTCGACACCTACGGCAACGTCGTCCCGAACGCGACAGTGGTCGTGACAGACCAGACCACGGGCCCGCTGACCGGCAAGCTGACGCCGCACACCGCAACCGCGACCACCGGTACCGACGGAACGGCGATTGTCTCCTGGACGTCGACGGTCGCCGGTGTCTACACCGCCGAGGGTACGATGAACGGCCTCAAGCCGCCCGCCACCGGTGTACTGAACAACATCCGGTTCACCAACGGCGCGGTCGACCCGTCCAAGTCCGACATGGTGATCACCCCGGCGTCGCCGATCGTGGTGGGCAACCAGTACACCGTGACGGTGACCGCCCGCGACAAGACCGGCAACCTGGTCAAGGACGCCTCGATCTCGTTCTACCTCGATCCGGCGAACCCGGCCGAGCTGAGCGAGGATTCGTGCCAGACCGGCGCCGACGGCACCTGCAAGGTGTACGTCACCTCCAAGCTGGTCACGAACGTGGCGGTCCACGCGACCGTACCGGACAACACCGGCAAGCCGACCGACCTGGGTGGCAACGGCAACCCGGCGAAGGCCTCGCCGCAGACCGTCGGCTTCGGCCCGGACGAAGTCTGTGTCGTGAACTGCACGCCGGTCGACCCGACCCACATCACCCGCGTCGAGGTGACCAAGGACGGCGTCAAGGCCGACGGCAAGCAAACCGATGAGGCCGTGGCGTACGCCTACGACCGCTTCGGCAACGCCGTACCGGGCAAGACCGTCGCGTCAACGCCGAAGGACGCCCAGATGCAGGTTTCCGGGACCATCCCGAAGACCGGCGCCGACGGCACGTCCCTGATCAAGTACAGCTCCACGGTGGCCTCCGCCCACGTCGCCGATGTCACCATCGACGGCAAGGTGCCGGCTCAGGCGATCTCCATGGGCAACGTACGGACCACCAACGGCACGATCACCCTCCACTTCGGTTCCGGGGACGGGAGCCCGGCCAATTCCTGGCTGACAATCTCCCCGACGACCGCCCAGCAGGTTGGTTCGAGCTTCGTTGTGACGGCCCACATCGCGGATGTCAACGACAACCCGGTGGCGGGTGCGATGGTTGTGTTCCCGTCGGTGCCGAACCTGACGTTCAACATGTCGTCGTGTGAGTCGGTCATGAATGCGGCCGGTACGGATGCGACCTGCCCGGTCACGGTGACTTCCACCAAGACGGGTACGTACGACATCTCGGCCACCTTGAACGGGGCGCCTTTGCGCAACACGGTCAAGGCCCAGTTCACGCCCGGCCCGGTCTGCGTGACCGGCCCCGGCTGCCTGACGCGGGTCGAGGTGACCCAGAACGGCATGAAGCCGGACGGCAAGGACCGCGACATCGCCAAGGTTTACGCGTATGACCAGTACGGGAACCCGGTTCCCGACCAGGTCGTCACGTCGACGCAGGCTTCCGGTACGCCGGATCTGACGATCCAGCCGGCCATTGCGCCGACGGGTGCCGACGGTACGACCACCATCTGGTACACCGCGACCAGGGCCGGCGTCTACAAGGCCGACGTCACGGTTGCGACGCTGACCCCGTCGGGTTCCCCTGTGAGCCTGGTCTTCGGCTCGGGCATCGGTGACCCGGATCACTCCGAGTTCGTGGTGACCCCGGCCGGCCCGCTGGTTGTGGGCGAGGACCCCGCGAACACGTACACCGCCAAGGCGACCGTTCGCGACGCGATGGACGTCCCGGTGGCGGATGCGGCCGTGACGTTCAGGGTCAACCCGAACGGGCCGGTGTTCAACAACAACGAGGAAACCTGTACGACCAACACCGCCGGTGTCTGCGAGGTCAAGATCCACTCGACCAAGGCGGGTACGTACGGCATTCAGGCCGATCTGGTGAACGGGCACGTCCCGGTCGCCGGCACGAGCCCGAAGGAGTACGCGGTGGCAGTGGCTTGGAAGGCCGACGCGGTCTGCTCGCAGCTCGAGGGCTGCGACCCGGTTGACCCGACCACGCCGCCGGAGCTGCGTACGCGTGTCGAGGTCATCGTGAACAACCAGGTGGCGAATGGTTCCGACCAGGATGTCGCCAAGGTGTGGGCGTTCGACAAGTGGGCCAACCCGGTTGTGGGCGGCCTGGTCAAGTCGGAGAAGGTCGTCGCGACCGACAACCTGCGCATCCAGACCGGTATCAGTGCAATCGGCAACGATGGTTCTTCAACGATCTGGTACACCTCGACGAAGGCCGGGGCGCACCAGGCCTCGGTGACCGTCGACGGCTTCCGCCCGGTGGGCACGCCGATCACGCTCAACTTCGTGCCCGGCCCGGTCTGCGTGGTCGAGGCGGGTTGTGACCCTGAAGAAGAGGGTACGAAGCCGGAGAACCAGACGCGTGTCGAGATCACCGTCAACGACGCCCAGACGGGCCAGCCGAACACGGTGAAGGCGTACGCGTTCGACAAGTTCGGCAACGCGAAGCCGGATGCGGTGTTCGACATCGTGACGGTTGATCCCGCCCTGCTGCTCGGCCCGGCCGGGACCCAGACCGCGAAGATCACCACGGGCCCGGATGGCACAGGCACGCTGAACGCCACGTCGAACACCGGCGGGCACCATCTGGCCACGGCATCCGTCAACGGGACCGAGCTGATCAACCACGGTTCGCCGCTGGATCTGAAGTGGCTGGCCAAGCCGGTCATCACTTCCCCGGCGCCGGGCTATGTGACGACGGCCAGGCCGGAGATCAAGGGTACGGGTTCGGTTCCCGGCTACAACATGACAGTTACGGATGGCACGGACGTGGTTTGCACCGCGACCGTACAGCCTGACAAGAGCTGGTCATGCACGCCGAACAAGGATCTGAACCAGGGTCCGCACACGCTGGTCGCGACCGAGGACAACAAGGGCGGCAAGGTGTCGCAGCCTTCCGATCCGGTCCAGATCAACGTCGACTCCATCAAGCCGAAGGCGCCTGTCATCACCGATCCGGTCAACGACAAGCCGGTCAAGGAGAACAAGCCGGTGATCAAGGGTACGGGTGACGAGCCTGGCAACAAGATCATCGTCCGCGACGGCGACGACCCGATCTGCGAGGCGACGGTCGCGCCCGACAAGACCTGGCAGTGCACCTCGACCAAGGAGCTGCCGGATGGCGAGCATCCGATCCACGCCAACGAGGTCGACCCGGCCGGCAACGTGTCCGACCCGTCGAACGTCGTGAAGGTTGTCATCGACACCAAGGCGCCGGATGCCCCGGTCGTGAACCCGAGCAATGGTTCGGAGTTCAACGGTACGGCCGAGCCGGAGTCCAAGGTCACGATCTGGGACGACAAGGGTCAGCCGATTCCTGGCTGCATCGATGTCCCGGTTTCGGTCGACGGCAAGTGGAGCTGCACGCCCAACACCAAGGTCCCGGGTGGGAAAGAGGTGACGGCAACCGCCAAGGACGAGGCCGGCAACGTGTCGCCCCCGACCAAGGTGACGATCCTGGAGCTGGGTATCAAGGTCGCGTACACGACCAGGAACCCGCTTGAGGAGCAGGTTGTCACGGGTACGAACTTCAACAAGGGTGAGAAGGTCACCCTGACGTTCGACACACCGGGCTTCGCACCGATCGTGGCGACGGCGGATGACAACGGTAATGTGACGATCAAGTTCACCGTACCGGCGGATGCCGCAGTCGGAACGCATTCCGTGACATTGACCGGTACGAAGTCCGGCTCGGTGTCGGCGACGTTCCAGGTGACGGCGCCGCCGAAGCCGGCGGTGATCACCGGTGGTGACAACGCCAACCATGGTGCTCTCGGTATGGAGGGCATCGCACTGACACTGCTGATCGGAGCGGCTGCCACGCTGGTGGCCGTGCGGGTCAGGAGTCGTCGGGCCTAATCGGTAATAGAGCGCTCTTCCCATACTTTGGCACCCCAATCCAAAACGGGAAGGCGAGCGTTGGGGACCGGAAAATAGTGGGCGACGCCGGCGCCGGACGGGAAACTTTCCCCTGTCTCGTCCGAAGCCGCCAGCCTCAACCACTAGGCCGGTCCCCAATGCTATGTTATGAGAAACAACTAAACTACGTGAGATTTCTCATGATAATTAGTTGCGGGCTTGCATCGATACGATACCGACTCGCTAGAATGGCCACTAACCCGCACGCAACTGGGAGGATGTGCGACCTGGGAGGGTGGGGGGAGAGTTAATTACGTATCTAACTGGCGTAAGCGCCGGAGGGGGTTCCATTATGCATGACAATCGTGCTGATGATCCGCAGTTGTCTGATGGTCAGGGGAAAACGAGATCAGTGACCGGTGTCGGTTACCGTCGTACACCCAGTAAATCTGTACTTAGGAAAGGGGGGGTGGCTCTGGCCACCGCTCTCATGCTGTTCACGGCCTCGTTGGGGTCCATGGTGCCGCAGGTCAACGCGGCACCGGGCCAAGAGGTCAAGAGCAAGGCCGATGGTCTTACCGACACGCAGCTTGTGCAAGCGCTGATCGGTGATAAAACCGAATTCAAGGATCCGGTTGTCACCGGCAAGCCCGAACAGATCGGGACTTTCAGCGGCTTCACCAATCTTGGGAAGCGGGAGAACGGCGACAATGTCGGCTCCGGCCTTGTTATGTCCACGGGTCTGGTGAACGGCACCGTTGACGACAAGGCTGCCAAGACCGTCAACGGTTCCGCGGTTCCGGGTCCGAACAAGAATTCGTCCACGACCGGGGTCACCGGCGGTCCCGGCAGCCCCACGATCGATGCCATGCTGGCCGAGACGTTCGCAAGTCCGGCCCCAACCAAGGATTCCATCACCCTGGACTTCGATTTCAAACCGAAGACCACGAAGCTGTCATTCGATTTCATCTTCGCCTCTGATGAATACACCAGCTACGTGGGTACGTACTTCAACGACGCGTTCGCCCTTGTGATCAACGGGACGAACTGCGCAACGGTCGGCACGAACCCCGCCACGGGGAAGCCGTGGCCGGTCAGCGTCAACTCGATCAACCCGGGCAACAGCATGACGTACCCCAACCCCACGGCCCCGACGAATGAGAACCTGTACAGGGACAACGCGACCACTGGCACCAGCAGCCCGATCGACACCGGCTTCAATGGCATGACGGTGGTTCTGAGCTGCAAGGTCGACGTCACAAAGGACGCGTGGAACCACGCGCGGTTCGTGATCGCCGATGTTTCGGATTCGATGCTGGACTCGGGCGTGTTCATCCCGGGCGGCTCTTTCAGCACGACCGGCGTCACCTTCAAGGGCACGCTGTACAACGATGCCAACCGCGACGGCCAGATCCAGCCGACCGAGACCGGTATCGCCAACCAGGATATCGGTATCTATGACGAGACCGGCAAGCTGCTGGCGAAGACCCAGACCAAGGCCGACGGCACGTATGAGACCGATATTGCCTGGACTCCCGCGACTGCAGGTGGTTCCGGAACGTTCTACGTGCGTCCGGCCCAGGTGACGCTGCCATCGACGGGTGGCGCGAAGGTCGATGCCACCCAGACCTACGGCAAGGGCGAGTCCGTCGACGGTTCAGACACCCTGAACAGGGCGGTCAAGAACACCGTCGACATCGAGTGCGCGCTCGGCAAGGAGATCCGAGAGGTCGGCGGTAAGTGTGACCCGAATCCGATCACAGGGGCCGAACCCGCCGTCGGTAACATCGGCGACGTGGTAAACAAGGCAAATTGGCCCACGTACGCCAAGGTGGTCGCCTACGGTGACAACACCGCGACCGCCGACTTCGGTTACGCCGCGGCAGTGGACGTCACCAAGTCGACCCTGGTGGTGAACCCGTCAACCGTGGAATTGGGCCAGCCCATCACCGCCACGGTAACAGCCAGGGATTCCGCCGGCCAGGCGCTGGCGGGCGTCGAAGTCACCTTCTACAAGGTTGACCCCAATAACAAGCTGAACGTCACACCCGACAAGTGCACCACGCTGGCGAGCGGGAGTTGCGAAGCCATCGTGACGGCGACCGAAAAGGGTACGTACCAGGTGGGCGCGAGAGTACCTGTCAACGGTACCCCGACTGATGTAAAGGACTCTCCCGCGACTGTCACCTTCGGCCCGAAGACTCCGTTCAGCTACGAAAATTCGTACTTTACGATTAGTCCGACTGTCGACTTGGCTGACTCGAAGACCTGGGTGAAGGTTGACGACACGGGCACGAGCTACTACACCGGTACGCTGAATGCCCGTAACGATGACAACGAGCCGATTGACGTTCCTACAGACAAGATCGCTTTTGCGGCGTCCAGTCCAGACATTCAGATCACAAGTGTGGTGCCTGGTGCTACGAAGGGGCAGTACACGGTCCACTACTCCACGACGAAGTCAACGGTTGGTCAGGCGGCCCAGCCCACAGCGTCGCTGAAGTATGATGGCCAACCGGTACATGTGCAGTCAGACAAGAACACGTTCGAGTTGCCCATCCCGTTCAAGCCGGGCGATCCCAGCGACGACTGCACTGATGGCGACCGGAAGACCCAGCTGACGGTTAGCACCAACGCACCGGCTGTTGGTGACCCCGTTACTGCGACGATGCTTGTCAGCGACAAGTACTGCAACCCGGTTCCTGACGTGAATGTCAATTTCTCGGTCGGCCCGGAGACCGGAACCGCCGCCGTTTCGGCGACGCTGGACCCCGCCGGCACTGTGAAGACTGGCCTGGACGGCACGGCGATCGGCAAGGCCGTCACGACCATGAAGGACGAGAAGGCTGAAACTGTGAAGTTGACAGCGGTTGTGCCCGACTGGCCTGGGATCAAGCCGAAGGAACAGATCGTAACGTTCCACGAGACGGACTTTTGCGCCCCGTGCTCCACCTTCGAGATCATCCGGAATCCTGGTAATACGCACCCGACTGCGGCTTACGCCGATGAAGTCGACTTCTACACCGGGAAGATCACTGCTAAAGACCAGTTCGGCAACCTGCTGAAGAACGAATCCATCGACTCGGGAGTCTTCCAGGTGGCTCCTGCCGGTTCGGTCGACCCGAAGGGAGTGCATGTGTCGGCTGTTACGAACAACGGCGATGGCACTTACACGGTGAAGTTCACATCCAGGAAGTTCGGAGACTTCACTGTGTCTGCCACTTACCACGGCAAGGTTGGGGGCGACGAGCCCATGAAGTTCGTCCCGAAGATCGGAGATTGTGGTGGTCCGGACAGGACCCAGTTGAAGGCCAGCACTCAGACCCCAGAAGCTGGGCAAGACGTCAACCTGACCACTTTGGTGACGGACATCTGGTGCGTCCCGGTTCCGGGTGTCAAGGTGAACATGACCATCGGCACTGGTACGCAGGCCAAGCTGACGATCGTCAATGATGTGACGGATGCCAAGGGCGAGGCCAAGGCCACCTTGAACGACAAGAAGGCTGAGCCCGTGGTCGTGACCTCCGTACTGCCGGATTTCCCGGCGGTCAATGTCTGGAATTCGCCGATGACAATCACCTACCACGCCGGCGAAGTCTGCGTGATCGAGGCTGGCTGCGACGGGGACCCGGAGCACCAGACCCGCGTCGAGGTGACCACGAATGACAGCAAGCCCGGCGGCAATAACGTCGTGACTGCTTACGCGTACGACAAGTACGGGAACCCGAAAGAGGGCGCTGTGTTCGACATCGCGGCCCTCGATCCGAAGCTGAAGCTCGGTGCGGGTGGCGGCCAGACCGCTCAGATCACCACCGGTCCGGACGGTACGGGCACGCTGAACGTGACGTCTGATACCGGCGGCGAGTACCTGGCCACAGCCAAGGTCAAGGGCGTCGAGTTGACCGAGCACGGTTCTCCGATGCACATCAAGTTCTTGGGCAAGCCGGTTATCACCTCGCCGCACGGCGGAGACCTGACCAAGAACAACAAGCCGGAGATCAAGGGTACGGGTTCAGTGCCCGGCTACGAGGTGGTTGTGACCGATGGTGGGAAGGAAGTCTGCAAGGCAACTGTTCAGATCGACAAGTCCTGGAGTTGCACGCCGACGACCCCGCTGTCCGAAGGACCGCACACGATCGTCGCGACGGAGAACAACAAGGCTGGTAAGACATCCGATCCGTCCGATCCGGTGACCTTCACGGTTGACTCGGTCGCGCCCAAGGCCCCTGTGATCACCGATCCCAAGGGTGACAAGCCGATCAACAACCCGAAGCCGCCGATCTCCGGTACGGGTGACGAGCCCGGCAACACGATCACCGTGCGCGACGGCGACAATCCTGAGCCTGTCTGCACCACCACGGTGCTGCCTGACAAGACCTGGACGTGCACCCCGACCAAACCGCTGGCCGATGGCGAGCACCCGATCCGCGCGACCGAGACCGACAAGGCCGGCAACGAATCCGGTCCGTCCAACACCGTGAAGGTTGTCATCGACACGGTGGCCCCGAGGCCGCCGGTGGTTGATCCGACCAACGGTTCGGAGATCGACGGCAAGGCCGATCCGGGTACGACGATCACCGTGACCGACGACCAGGGCAAGCCGGTTCCCGGCTGTGTCGACGTGCCGGTCGACAAGGACGGCAAGTTCAGCTGCACGCCTGAGAAGAAGATCGATCCCGACAAGGAGATCAAGGTGACCTCCAAGGATCCGGCCGGCAACGTGTCCGAACCCACCGTGGTCAAGGTCCGCGGGTTGCTTATCGAAATCAACCCCACGGTCTTGCACGCAGGTGATGACCAGGTCGTGACCGGCCGGAACTTCAACCCGGGCGAAAAGGTGACCATGACCGTGAAGTCGGAAACCTACACGGCCGAAGGAACCGCCGATGCCCAAGGCGTTGTGACGTTCAAGTACAAGGTCCCGGCTGGTTTCACAGTCGGCGATCACACCGCGACGCTGACCGGTCCCAAGTCCGGTTCGATTGCCGCCGGCTTCAAGGTCATCGCGACCGAAGTCAAGACCGGTGGTGAAGTGACACAGACAGCCCCCGGCGGGCTGGCTGGTCTCGCCGTACTGATGCTCCTGGCTGGCGCCGCCAGCCTGGGCGCAGCACGAGTTAGGAGCCGCAAGGCATAAAGAAGCAATAAAGACGGCCTCCCCATTAGATGGCACCCCAATCCACCGGGGAGGCGAGCATTGGGGACCGGCTCGAGTGAACGACGCCGGCGCCAGACGGAAAACTTTCCCCTGTTCTGTCTGAAGCCGCCAGCCTCAACCACTGACCCGGTCCCCAATGCGGGTTTTTGGGGACAGGTCACAGAAACATCACCGTAACACCCGGGTCCACCAGGTGGCACAAGGCTCGCTTGGGAGACCGCCACGCGATATGATGTCAGGGTCCAAACCCCGTACTGGCCGGGTGAGTGCCTGACGGTGTATGGCCCGAGCGAAAGTACGATCTGATGGTAACTGAGCGCGATTCTTCGGTGGCGGCGGTAATTCTGCTGGCGGCAGGGGCTGGTACGCGAATGAAATCCCGAACCTCCAAACTCCTGCACACTCTTTGCGGGCGGTCCCTGTTGTCCTGGTCCGTGGCGGCGGCCGAGGGGGTGGCACCGAACCAGATGGTGGTCGTGGTCGGCCACCAGAAAGACCAGGTCGAAGCCCACCTGCTGGAAATCGCGCCGGGCGTCCTGCGGGCCGTCCAGGATGATCAGCGGGGCACCGGTCACGCGGTCATGTGCGGCATGGAAGCCCTGGGTGACATAAGCGGTGACGTGGTCGTGACGTACGGTGATGTCCCGCTGCTGACCGGTGAAACCCTCCGGCGTCTCGTCACCGCCCACCGCCAGGCCGCCAACGCGGTCACAGTCATGACAGCGGTCGTTGACGATCCGACTGGGTACGGGCGGGTCGTGCGCAGCGGCGACGAAATCACGGGCATCGTCGAGCACCGCGACGCCGACGACGCCCAGCTGGCCATCAACGAGATCAACTCGGGCATCTACGTCTTCGACGCCGCCGTACTGCGCGAGGGCCTGGCGCACCTGACTCCGGACAACGACCAACAGCAGCTGTACCTGACGGATGTGCTCGGCTACGCCCGCGCGGGCGGCCACCGCGTCGGCGCCTACGTACAGGCCGATGTCTGGCAGACCGAGGGTGTCAACGACCGCGAACAGTTGTCGCGCCTGGCGGCGGAGATGAACCGCCGGATCGTGCGCCGCTGGATGTTCGACGGGGTGACCGTGATCGATCCTGCCACCACCTGGATCGAGGCCGGTGTGTCGATCGAGCCGGACGTGGCACTGTGGCCCGGTACGATCCTGCGCGGCGCCACCTCCATTGCCGCCGGCGCTGTCATCGGCCCGGACACGCGCCTGACCGATGTCGAGGTCGGCGAGGACGCCGAGGTCGTCCGTACCGAAGCCACCCTGTCCGTCATCGGTGAGCGCGCGGTGGTCGGGCCCTTCTCGTACCTGCGTCCCGGCACCCAGCTCGGCCCGGGCGGCAAGATCGGTGCCTACGTCGAGACCAAGAACGCCCAGATCGCGGCCGGGGCCAAGGTGCCACACCTCAGCTACTGCGGCGACGCGGATGTGGGCGAGGGTACGAACATCGGTGCCGGGACGATCTTCGCCAACTATGACGGTACGAACAAGCACCACACCTCGGTCGGGAAACATGTCTTCATCGGTTCCGACTCCGTACTCATCGCGCCGGTGACGGTGGCCGACGACGCGTTCGTGGCGGCCGGTTCCACACTGACGGGAGACGTGGCGAGCGGCGAACTGGCCGTGGCCCGGGGCCGCCAGCGCAACATCCCCGGCTGGGTCGAGCCGTTCCGGCGGCGTACGGCGGCAATCAAGGCGGCCAAGGCCGCGGGCAAGGAGTAATGACGTGTCCGACCTGTCCAAGAAAGATGTCAAGCACTTGATGCTTTTCGCGGGAAGGTCGCACCCCCAACTGGCGGCCCAGATCGCGTCCCTGCTCGGTACCGAGCTGGTCCCGGCCCGCATGGTGACGTACGCGAACTCCGAGATCTACGTGAGGTTCGAGGAATCCGTACGCGGCTGTGACGCCTTCGTCATCCAGGCCCACGCCTCGCCCGTCAACGACCACCTCATGGAACAACTGATCATGGTGGATGCCCTGAAGCGGGCGTCGGCGCGCCGGATCACGGTGGTCTCGCCCTTCTACCCGTACGCCCGCCAGGACAAGAAGCACGCCGGCCGCGAACCGATCTCCGCCCGCCTGGTGGCGGACATGTACCGGCTGGCCGGCGCGACCCGGGTCATGACAGTCGACCTGCACGCGGCGCAGATCCAGGGGTTCTTCGACGGGCCGGTTGATCACCTGTACGGCCTACCGATCCTCGCTGACTACGTAAAAGAGAAGTACGACCTGAGCAACTGCGTGGTGGTGTCCCCGGATGCCGGCCGCGTACGCATGGCGGACATGTGGTCCGACCGCCTGGGCTGCCCGCTGGCCATCATCCACAAGCGCCGCGACCCGAACGTGGCGAACACGGTCGCCGTCCACGAGGTGGTCGGCGAGGTGGAAGGCAAGACGTGCCTGTTGGTCGACGACATGATCGACACGGGCGGTACGATCTGCCTGGCCGCCGAGGCCTTGAAGGTACAGGGCGCGGAAAAGGTCATCGCCGCCGCGACGCACCCGGTCCTGTCCGGCCCGGCCGCCGACCGCCTGAACCGCTCGGCGTTCGAAGAGGTCATAGTCACCAACACCCTCCCCCTGGACCCAAAGGTCCAAATCGACAAACTGACGGTGCTGTCAATAGCCCCGCTGCTGGCCAAGGCGATAAAAGCGGTCTTCACGGACGGCTCAGTAGCCGCATTGATGAACGAACAATAAGTCATCCTGCCGTCTCCCGAAGTCATCCTGCCGAAGGCAGGATCTGCTCCCCCCCAAGCGCGTTGACCTGGGCCGCAGTGCTCCGACACAGCCGGGTAACCTTCTCCATGGGCGTACTTCTTGCCCGTCTGGAGCAATGAGTACGCCCATGGCGTCAGCAGCGAACCATCACGCGCGCGAGGCGGTCACGACGTAGCCCCCAGTCGAGCCGGGGGGCCATTGG
>Ga0209628_10002593_pt1 | contig 12347 bp, 10 predicted proteins | sample TergutCu122P4_FD_187285 | JGI IMG/M metagenome (GOLD analysis project Ga0209628, IMG submission 187285) | Cubitermes ugandensis P4 segment gut microbial communities from Kakamega Forest, Kenya - Cu122 P4 (SPAdes) (version 2) | ecosystem: Host-associated > Arthropoda: Insects > Digestive system...
TATACTCCCGCGTTTGCTTTTCCATCTCCTCATGCGATTTATGCTGGATTTGATTTTTCAACTCCGACATTTGCAGGTCTTTATTTAAAAATTTCAACACCACTTTTCCACGCTCTTCAATATCTTTTATTTCCAATATGGATTGTTTTTCTTCCACTGTTGCCGACAAATTAGAAGCGATGAAATTCATTAAAAATGCGGGGCTTTCTATATTTTGAAGCATATAGGTGGCTTCGCGGGGCACGTTAGGCGACAACCGTAACATAGAGATTGCCGTGTCGCGAATAGAACCTACCAGCGCTTGAAAATCCGTATTGGTTTGTAAATCCGGCGTATATTCCTTCGTCATATATTCACAAACGCGGGCTTTGTAATATGGCTCAGTTTCAATAATTTGCAACAACTCAAAGCGTTTTAATCCCTGCACAATAATAGTAACACCCCCGTCGGGCATATTCATAAATTTGAGAATACGCGCAATGGTGCCCACTGCATACAGGTCGCTTTGGGCAGGTTCTTCCAATTCATTGTCTTTGTGGGTAATCACACCAATAGGCACGCTACTGCGTGAATACTCTTGTGTTAATTTAATAGATTTGTTTCTTCCCACCGTAATAGGGATGACCATCCCCGGAAAAAGAACCGTATTCATCAACGGGAGAATGGGAATAATATCCGTTACTTTCTCTTTTTGTAGTTTTTCTTCGTCTTCTAAAGAGAACAACGGAATAAAATTTACTTCGCTACCAATAACTTCGTTCATAATATCAAATAGTTATAATTTTTTTTAAGGAAAGCAAAAATAGCAATATTATTTGTTAATTGCTATTTGATGATTTATAAAATTATTGAATAATTCTACTTTGATTTTTTGTAATAAACGCTTCCCAGCCGGAAAATTTTTGACCGGTAGCAATGATTCTGTTTTGTAAATGATGGCAAACAGCCACCGCCAGTGCATCTGTAGCATCGAGTGCGTGTTTGTTTTCCCGAATAAGATTCATATTTTTTAACATGGCGGCAATTTGTTCTTTTGAAGCATTTCCGTTTCCGGTAATAGACTGTTTTATTTTTCGGGGAGAATACTCAAACACTTCAAGCCCTTTATACATGGCAGCAGCAATAACCACCCCCTGCGCCCGTCCCAACTTCAACATAGATTGCGGATTTTTTCCGTAAAACGGCGCCTCAATAGCCAAAATTTGCGGTTGATGAAACGCAATTAGTTCTACCGTTTTTTCAAATATGGCTTTCAATTTTTCGGCATGCTCTTTTATTTTATTTAACCTGAAAATGCCCATATCCAGCAGTGTGCCTTGCGAACAGTTTGCATCTAAAAGTGCAAAACCTAAAACGGTGGTGCCGGGGTCAATTCCAAGGATGATTTTCATAATAGTGGATGCAATACTCGGTTTGTGGTTATTGTTCGGTGTTTACTTTATTCATGGTTTGTTGCAGTCCGGCGGTGCAAAATGAGAGGCAGGCATTTGCTGCCTTGTCAATAGAAGCAATAACAGCTTCTAATTCTTCGGGGAAGAATTTTCCCAATACATAATCAATTTGATAACCTTGCGGGTAGTTTTTCCCGATGCCGAAACGCAAACGGGGAAAGTTTTGGTGTTGCAAAATTTCTATAATATGGTTAATGCCGTTATGTGAGCCTCCGCCTCCTTTGGGGCGCATACGCAAAACAGCCACCGGCAAATCAATATCATCCGAAATGATCAACATATTTGAAGGCTCTACTTCCTCTTTTTCCATCCAATAACGAACCGCATTTCCGCTCAGGTTCATATAAGTAGTGGGCATCAGCATTATCAGTGTCCGTCCTTTGTATTTTGCTTCCGCTTTATACGCATATCTTTCCGATGTAAAAGATACCTCCAATCTCTTAGCCAACAGATTGACTACTTCAAACCCGATATTGTGTCTTGTGCCGGCATATTTTTGTTCTGCGTTTCCAAGACCTATAAGAAGGTATTTTTTCGGATTCATAACTCAATTTGCGATAATTATTGTTTCACAAACTTCCGAATAGCAACCTGTTGTTTGTTATCAATTACTCTTATAAAATAAAATCCATTTGCTAACGAAGTTACATTTACGTGTGTGTGATTGTTGTTCACATTTTGTTTAGAAACAACAACACTGCCGGTAATGTCAATAATCTCGTAGGAAATTATTGGGTTTTCTGTTTCAATAGTTACTAAGGTGTGCGCCGGATTAGGATGAATGTTGCAGATGAAAGATTCATTTTGGATAATACCAACCACCGCCGGAATAGAGTCAACTAATACAACTGTACTTCCGTCGGCTTCATAACCTCCACTAAAGACACGGAAAAAAACAGTGATGATGGTATCTCCCTTTAATGTGGGGCTCACTTTACCATTAAGAGTCACTGTTTTACTTTCTTCTGCTTCTATTTTTTCCAACTCTATTTTAGCCATCCATTCAAAACCATCCAATTCAATACCTTCTGCCACAACATTGGCGATGAAATTGTGCCCCATATTTTCCACTTCAAAAATAATTTCAATCTCATCTCCGGGGAAAATAGTGTCTGAGCCGGAAAGATTGCCTACTGTTGCATTTCCCACTTTCAATATCGGTGCCTGAATCACTGTTTCCAACTCTTTTTGAAAACTATTGTAATCAGAAACAACATTCATCGTAAAAATCACAGGAGTTCCATCTACTACATATTCATTTATAGTGGTTTCAAACACTCCAGAAATCACAGTTTCGTCTCCCGATGCAAGAGCAGGGACAATAATAGTATTCTCATTTATAATTACATCTTCAGATTCTGTTGTAAGGGTAATTTCAATCTCAGAACTACTGTCCACGCCAACGTTTACAAGCGTTACATCGAAAGAGATTTGGGCGCCGTTTAAAGGAACGGAAATGGCAGCGAGTCCAAAATTTCCGGTAATATAACTTCCTGTTTGAGCAACACATTGAATAGTTTTAAAATATTGGATATGCTTTTGTGCCCAGGCAGCAAATTCATATTCACCCTCCTCAATTTGGTTTACATTAAAGGTGATATTTCCTTCTGCGTCAGCAAAACCTGTACAAATCAGTACTTTTTCACTGTTGGTTAAAGCACAATAAGCATAGGGAGCCACTTTTGCAGTTAGGGAAGTGTTAGTCCCAACTATTATCTCATTGGGAACTATTGCTGTCATTGGGGAGGGTTGCGTTAACCAGGTCATTAAGGAGGGGTCGCCCATGAGGTGATAAATTTCCCAATAATATTTTTTATACGTTGAACCCGTGTTAGATTGTTGCACGGCTTCGTTTCCTGCTTTAATCATAGAGCCGAAAGTGGTCATCCATTTATCGTTATTTTCACCGTGAGTATGAAACAGTCTATCGTAGGCACCTAAACGTGTAGCATCGTAGGTTGGAGTAGCAGTAATAGAACTTCTTGCACCAATTGCCCAATAATAATCTTCGTCCCAATAGGTATAATCTGAGCCGCCTATATAACCTACTGCTCCTTTTCCGGCTGCCCGAAGCAACGCCTCTCCAAAACATTCACTATCGCTAAATTTGTTTGAAAAACAACAACTACCAATCATCAACCCATATTTGTTCAAATTATTCATAGATGAAATGTGGCTTTTTAAAAAAGATGGGTCACTCCAACCGCTTGCATCGCAGTGTGCTGTGTAGTTGGCAATTCCCACACCTGCGCCAATTTCGGCACGAATTTGAGCAGCCTGATTTGAGCAGGGATGAGGATGGGCATAAACATTTGTGTATCCGTAGGCAGCAGTTGCATAATTTTGTGTAGTATAATTAACAAATCCGTTTCCATATTTTGGGGCGTTGGTGGCATCGTTTCCTGCAATTACACAGATATTATTCAAATAACTTGGGTCGGGCATGGTAAACTGCTCATATTGTAGTGTCTTTTCAATTTGAGGAGTTAGATGGGTTAAATTTTGCGCGGAAAAACGTCCGTAATAGCAGCAGGGCAGATTACCGCCGTTCCATGTAAAGTAATACAAATCGGTGGGGTGAGGGTCCAAAGTGGTTACTTGATAAGCAGGAATTTGCGGAGTGTCTCCCACCAACAATACATAAGTAGGCGCCGGGTTTGCCGGTGTAGCATTTGTGTAATGAGATTTGATATAGGCAGTAATCGAAGTGGTGGTAGTGCCAACATTAGGGTCATCTGTATAAGCAACCTCTACCATAAATCCTTTTCTTTTTTTCCATGCAATAAAGTCATCTAATTGGTTTTTAAACATCTGATGCGCAACAATTAAGTATTTCACGGGGGTACTTGAAAACTCTGCCCTGCCTTCATCTATCGGATTAATAATATGTGAAGGACGGAATAAAGGGCTCTTATGCAACTCTTTGAGGGTTTCTGTTTTCACAAATTCCACTTTTTTAAACAAAATCTCAACATCAATAGTAGAGTAAACTTTAACTTCATGGGTTACAGGATTGTATTGTACCGGAGACACATAGAGTTGCCCCAAATTCAGATTACGCATTATGCCCACTTCCTCAAATTTTGCTAAGGGTAGCGCAAAAAAGGCATCGGTTTGATACGTGTTATGGTTTTTAATAAACGCCACCGGACCTTGATGAGATTTAGAAACAGGGGCTTGGGCCGGGTAAACAGGATGATTGATTCCCAATGCTTGGGCATCATATATCACAAAATCTTTTCCATATATATTCAGTACATAATCTCCAAAAATGGGAATTTCCAGTGTGCTTACCGATACCGGCAGTTCAGGGTTACCAACATCGTTACTATGATCACACCCATCTATATAAATGCGCGAAAAAGTGCCTTCATCTGTAATTATTTCAGCAGTTTTTACATCTCCAAAATTAAAAGAAATGCTTATTTTTTGATGACTGTTTTCATGGATTTTGTAGGCTACCTGTGCTTGTAACGAACATAATGGTAAAATCAAAAAAACATAAAAAGAAAGGATAATTTTTTTCATAATAGTAAGAATTTAATATGCCGCAAAAGTATTTTTTTTTTCTTTGCCACCCCAAACCCAATTATGCGAATAATACAAGGCAAAAATAAAGGAAGACATATTCAGGCGCCGGTATCCCTGCCGGTGAGACCTACCACCGATTTAGGTAAAGAGAGTCTGTTTAATATTTTGAATAACTATTTTCATTTCGATAGAATAACAGTGTTAGACCTCTTTGCAGGCACCGGAAATATCTCTTATGAGTTTGCTTCGCGGGGTGCAATGTTGGTAACTGCGGTAGATAACCATCAGGGGTGTACCGATTTTATTAGAAAAACTGCCGAAAAACTGCAGTTCAACAATCTATCGGTCATTAGGGGTGATGCCTTTTCTTTTGTGGAACGTTCCCGACAAAAGTTTGATATTATCTTTGCCGATCCCCCTTACGATTTGGTGGGTTTGGAAAAAATTGTGGAACATGTTTTTACAAACCAACTGTTAAATCCAAGCGGATGGCTCATTTTAGAGCACCCCCGCGAATACGACTTTTCGCAACACCCTAATTTCTTCGAACACAGAAAATATGGAAAATTGAATTTTACATTTTTAGTTAATTTTGAATAATATGAAAAAAATTTTTACTCTAACACTTTGTGTGTTATTATTTTCCTTCTCCGCAATGGCAGGAAAATTAGTTTTCATTCCGGTGAATGAAACCCAAAATTTAGAAACCCTTTTCAGTAATCATGACCTTAAAATTCATTATCACTGCGATGATTACGTGCTGGCAACCGCTAATGAGGTTGTTGGTTATGAAAAAGTTGTCGTTCTTGATGAAAATGGCTTTGCTGATGGGAAGGAGTACGCTATTGTGTATTGCTTCGAAAATCAGAAAGAGGAATATTTAGCAAAGACAAAAGAGAGTGGCAAATTACTTCACTCCGGCGCTAACTTTATGGTCATGCAAATTTTATCCAAAGAGTTTGGTCCGGCGAAAAACGACGGAATGATAGCGATTCGTGATGTGCAGGCAAGGCTGCCGAACTCTCGCGCTGCATATCCTGTTGTTACTGAGCCTGATGCAGATCTCCTCAATTACCTGTCTCAAGTATCGGCAGACTCTCTGATTTCGTTTATTCAAACTTTGCAGGATTTTGAAACGAGAATGTGTATGCATCCCAACATTTTTTTAGTTCGCGATTGGCTTAAAGGAAAATATGAATCTTTCGGGTTGGAGGTTTCGATACAAAATTTTCCATTTCAGAATAATGATAATGTAATTGCCATTCAACGCGGAACGGAATTTCCCGATGAGTATGTAGTTTGCGGCGCACACTATGATTCATTTACTTATGAATCGTATATAAATTACATGTATGATAACGCTACCGGTGCAGATGATAATGCTTCCGGTACTGCCGGAATTTTAGAAACCGCAAGAATATTAAGTCAATATGATTTTAAACGCTCCATTATTTATTGCTCTTTTTCTGCAGAAGAACTCGGTCTTCATGGAAGTGGTTATTTCGCAGAAAAATGTGCACAGGAAAAAATGAATATTGTGGGTTATTTTAATTTGGATATGATAGGTTTTTTAAAAGAAGGAAGCAGCATTCACATTGATTACATTTTTCCTAACTCTGCGAAATCATTAGCCGATTATGCTATCAATATTTGCAACGTATATCTTCCCGAAGTTCCTATTCGTCAATTTACTTCATTATCTTGGGGAGATAGCGACCACACTTCATTTAATAAAATGGGTTATAGGGGGGTTTGGCCATTTGAAGATATTAATTGCGACAGTCCTCATATTCATCATATTCCGGGAGTTAGTGGCTGTAGTACGCCCTGTTTGGGCAGTGTTCCCTGTTTGGGAGATATTATCGGGCCCAGCGTTAACAATCCGGAGCAAGTTTCTGTGTTTACACAGGCAACCCTAGCTTGCGTTGCCACGTTAGCCATGTACGACCAAGAGATGCCACCCCCTTCGGCTCCTCCTACAAACTGTATAGCAGAACCCTACAACAAGACGACAATCAGAATTAAATGGAATGCGCCGGCAGGTGAGAAACCCGATGGATATTATGTGTATAGAGATGGAGTAAAATTATTACAGAATTTAATCCCAAATTTAATTTATTATGACGCTAAAGTTAATGACAACAAAGTACATTGCTATTCGGTGAAGGCTTTATATGATGCTATTTTTGAAAGCGACTTCAGTAATGAATCCTGCACAAGCCTTTCGAACAGGATTACCGAATTTGATACTAAATTCTACATTTATCCAAATCCGGCGAATAATGAATTACGAGTTACAAGTTACGAGTTACAAGTTACTGTGGTGGAAATTTTTGATCTATTAGGAAAAATGCAGAAAGCAGAAAGCAGAAGGCAGAAGGATGAAAATGAAATTATTGTTGATGTTTCTCATTTAGCCCCGGGAATCTATTTTATTAAAATTGATAACAGGATGGTGGGAAAATTTGTCAAAGAATAACTTTTCCCTTGCTTTGCATGGCACAGAACAGTTTGTCCATTGTGTATGAATACGATAATGCGGGAAACCGTGTGCGGCGTAAAGTGGTTACATTAAACCCACCTGACGAACTGCCCCCCGCACCAACCCCGCCCGATTCGTTACAAGTTACAAGTTACGAGTTACAGGAGGTAGCGTCCCCTGCGTCCTTTGTGTCCCCCGAACTTACTACCCCAGATTACTTCGTGGAAACCATTGCCCAAGTGGAGATGAAGATTTACCCCAACCCCATAACCGAAAATATTACGCTACAGATTTCCAATATGGAAACTTTGCAAAAGGGAATATTGCAACTGTTTACCCTAAACGGGCAACTGCTGCAAACTCGGTTACTGAGCGAAGCCGAAGTAATTGTTTCGTTGGCAGGACTTGCCAAAGGCACGTACATTTTGAAAGTGCAGATTAATGAAATTACGGAAGACTGGAAAATCATTAATCATTAATCATTAATAATTAATAATTAAAATTATGAACTTACAAATAATTAACAAACAGTATAAATGTGCATTATTAATTTTATTTTTGAACATCTTAATGATGAACATTTGAACAATTTAACGACTACCTTTAGAAAAGTAACAGTGAATGATATTTTGCGCGGCGTTACATCTTACAAAGATTACGATGCACTGGAAAGAATTGTTAACTACCGCTACGCTTACAACGAGTTGGGATTGATGACCTCCCGCTCAGAAAGTGTCTTGAACCGCATGGAAGAATACACTTACGATAAATTAGACCGGCTCACCGGTTTCAGTTCCGGAAAAATTGGACATGTGAATCCGCCGCTGCAAACCTTCATTTACGGCAACAACGGCGTGGTGGCGCTGCACATTGAAACCATCCTTCCTGATACCACCGGCGGCGGTGGCGGCGGCGACGAAGGCCAAACATGGTTGCAGAGCAATGCCGGCATCGCCAACGGCATCTACTACATTCACACCGACCACTTAGGCAGTTACTGCGCCCTGACCGATGGTAACAAAAAGGTGAAGCAGCGCAACTATTTTGACCCCTGGGGTAATTTTAAATGGATATATGCCACCGGCGGCAGAGAAGACGGGGTTGAATTTGAGCTTGAAGAAGAAGCCACCATAGACACGCTGGGAATACAGAATATGTCTGCCATAAACTTTGCCCTCACCCGCCGCGGCTTTACGGGCCACGAGCACTACCCGCAATTTAAAATCATTAACATGAACGGCCGCCTCTACGACCCCGTAATTGGAAGATTCTTCTCTCCGGACAAGTTTGTGCAATTGCCCGAATTTACACAAAACTACAACCGGTACAGCTACTGCCTGAATAATCCATTAAAGTATGTGGACCCAAGCGGAAATAATTTTAATGACGGTTTTTTCGCTGTAATAACTTTGCCGGCTAAACTTACGACAGAAGCATTTATGTGGCTAAACGACAAATTGAACGGATATACCCGCCCGAGTGGTTATTTTAATATAAGTTATCTAACGGGGCGAACGGAGCCTGGGATGTGTATGAATCTTAGCCCCTCGGGAAGAATACCCTACGGACACCCACTATACACCCCGCCCTTCTTTTTTGCCGATTTCAGCAGTTCACGTTTTGGAACAGGATGGGCTATGGGAGCGGATAATGAATGGTTTAATGTTACAAATAGACCTATTCTGATGAAATTAACGAAATATTTTTTATATAGGGCTGCTAAAAAACTTGGTGTTGACCCAGGAAAACCAATACCTGAAGATTGCAGAACCAGTGCTTTTGCATCTTTAGCCAAATATTTATGGTTTAGATACGCGCCGGACCCAAAATGTTTAATAGTCGGATTATTCGAAGGTGGTAGTGGTCGCGTTGATCCTTGGTTCGATAAAGGTAAGTTTTTAGGCTGGTCGTCAATGGCACTTCATAAAGAAAAAGCTTTTACAAGTTTAGAAGATTTGTTCTATACTCTTGGACACGAACTTGTGCATGTTTCGCAGTGCCTTGCATTAACAGGAGAAGATGAAAAAATATATACAGATAAAAAAACCGGTCCCAATTTTAGAGCTGCAATGGATTTTTATGCAGAAGACTATGAGGGTGTTTTAGGAGGCAAACCACAGTACCCTCATTTCAATAGTTCTATAATTAATCATGATATTTTGGATAAACTTCACCATAATAATTTTTTATGGACAAAAATGTTTGTAAAACCATTTTAATATGAAAGCAAAACTATTAATAATCACAGCACTTCTATTTTTGCAAGGTTATTGCCTCTTTTCGCAATGTGTAAGTGTTGAGTTGTCTATTACTTACAAACAGGGGTATGATGTTTTTAAAAAAGATTCAGTAGTAAGTGTTCCTTTTCTAAATATTACTTATCGAAATAATTGCGATACAAACTACTATTTTTTAAAATTTTGTGGAAATGATTGTGGAGGTATGGTATTATGCCGTTGGTTGGTTCATTGGGATACTTTCGACCTGCTTGAAAGAGCCAAAATACATGGTAATTACAAAAATGAAAATTTTAGTGTGAAAATCGGAGGAAAGCCTTGGTATAATAGTGGTTGGAGGATTGAAAAAGATGGCATTGATACTTTTTCATTACTTTCTAACCATATCAGTTGTTGTTTGGAAAATATTTATGAATATATCTATTGGGGTTCCGGTTGTAAAAAGCCAAAACATGGTTATTTTAGTTCATCAATAGTAACTTCCGAAAATATTTTATCCGGTACCGTTCAAGACCAATTTGTATTCTTAAAACCCAATGAAACTTATGTAGATACTTATAATCTTATTGGTTATAAAATTGTGGAAGGTTGCTTTACTTTTTTCATTGACCGAAAAGAGATTAAGAGTTTTGTATTAGGTTATGAGGGGAGTAATTCAGATATAGAAATTGAACTACCCCCTGTCGTCGGTGAGTATCAACTTTATTCCGGCCCTTTTAATACAAACAAGGTAACTGTATGTTTTGGGGATAAATAATAAACAAAATTACAGAAATATGACTTCCCGTTGCCTTCTTCCTGCCCACATTTCTTCCGGTTTTTTCGGTGAACAAAATGTTTTTTTAACGCAAAGACGCGAAGGTTTTACGCAAGGGGCGCAAAGAGGGAATGGGGCAGAATGGAGTTCTACCATATTTAAACTACCCCGTCGCCTTATGGCGACACCCCTTCAAAAATTTGAAGGGGATTTTAGCCCCTATGCACGCGGGCGACAATGTCGGCAGGCGATGCGAACGCGACTGTGCGGGTTTTCTCGTATTCTTATAATGATTTTTAATTTATTGATTGTGTCCTTATGTCCCTTTGTTAAAAAAATAAAAATGATATAATAAGGTTGGAAGCTTCAAAGTATAATGGTTTTCTTCTATTTTTGCAAACCTTTATTTATTCGTTATTTTTAGGACAGTAAAATAGAAAATGAGACCTAAAACCAGTGATGACCCCCGAAAAAACCATCCGTTCTGAACTCCTGCTTGGGAAAGCAGCCATAGAAAAGTTGCTGCATGCTCACGTGCTTGTAGTTGGGCTGGGCGGCGTAGGTGCTTATTGCGCAGAGCAACTGTGCCGCGCAGGAATTGGAGAGATGACTATCGTGGATGCTGATGTAGTAGAATACTCGAACTTTAACCGGCAACTTCTTGCGTTGGAAAATACCCTGAAGCGTCCCAAAGCAGAAGTGATGGCAGAACGATTACTCCAAATCAATCCTGAAATAAAACTGCATGTTATCCAAGAGTTTGTGCGCGATGAAGGTACCGAAATATTGCTGGCTCGCGCAAACTACGACTATGTGATTGATGCCATTGACTCGCTTTCGCCAAAAGTGTATCTCATCTATTTTGCTCTGAAGAGAAATTTTCGCGTTATTGTTGCTATGGGCGCAGGCGGAAAAAAAGACCCCTCACTGATTAAAGTAGTGGATATAAAAAAAACTTACCAATGCGGCTTGGCACATGCTATCCGAAAACGTTTGCACCGGTTGGGAGTGAAAAGCGGTTTCAAAGCCGTGTTCTCTCCCGAAATAGTACCCGAAAATGCCATTGAAATTGACCCAAACCCAGAAATTAACAAACTGTCGGTGGTGGGAACTGTTTCTTATATGCCCGCCATGTTTGGTTGTTTCATGGCAGCAGAAGTAATTAATGATTTGATAAAATAAAAAAAATATGAAAACAAAACACTATTTAATGACAAAAATATTTTTTGCAATTGGGCACTCCTAATAATTAATACACTGATATTCAAAAATATATTCTTTGTAAACACCGGAGGTGTTTAATGTTGATAACCCCGTGCAAACCGCCGAAGGCGGTGCAGCTCGGGGTAGGAAAAATGCGTGTATCCTCTCACAACCCCGTAGGGGTTGAACATCAATCAAATACTTGATATTTAGAAAAATAAGTGTATATTTGCCGCAAAAAAAAATTATGTCAGTATTTCAATTCAAACAAACCGGTCGTATTAGTTTATTCGATAAAAATGAAACATCAGAGAAACTGTCAAAACTTGGCAATCCATTAGAAAAATTACATAATGTTATTGATTTTGAGATGTTTCGTTCAATTCTTGAAGAAAATATGCTTAATAAGGACAAAAAAAGTAATGCCGGACAAAAGCCTTACGATGTTGTAATGATGTTCAAAATCATCTTGTTAAAACGATTCTATAATTTGAGCGATGAACAAGCAGAGTATCAAATCAATGACAGATTGAGTTTTAAGGAATTTTTAGGATTGTCGAGTGGCGACCGTATTCCCGATTCACGCACAATATGGCTATTTCAAGATAATTTGATACAAAAGAATTTGGAAGAAAAACTGTTCGATATGTTTCATAGGTATTTGGATGATTTAGGTTTGTTTGTTA
>Ga0209628_10002594_pt1 | contig 12347 bp, 8 predicted proteins | sample TergutCu122P4_FD_187285 | JGI IMG/M metagenome (GOLD analysis project Ga0209628, IMG submission 187285) | Cubitermes ugandensis P4 segment gut microbial communities from Kakamega Forest, Kenya - Cu122 P4 (SPAdes) (version 2) | ecosystem: Host-associated > Arthropoda: Insects > Digestive system >...
TTATGGCAGGAAAATTCCAACTGCAACCGCTACCCGCAAGAGAATAATCTTCTATGGCAACTCGCGGGTTAGAGATGCTACTAAAATCAAAATTATCTCTAATTTTACTGCAATTTACTGCAAATAAAGCAATTAGCACACATAAAGAGGCTATTGCTACAATTTTTTTCTGGTTATTTATTATATGCTTTTTCATGATATATAATGTTTTAATTTATAATTTGCAAATGTACACTTTTTTTAGTTTTTAGTTGTTAATTGTTAATTGTTAATTGATTTATCTACATAGACGTAAAGAATTGAAAAAAGTTGTCATTTGGTGAAAATTTTTTTGTTTATTTTGTTACATTTACTTAAACGGAACTCATGTAAATATTTTAAAATTTGCCCTTTATTTTATTTTCTTACAATTTTCCACCATAAAATGCAGTCTATTAAAAATATTGGCATCGGAGGTGCCACCGTCAAAGTCTAAGGAGAGTAAATTAATTTTGGGGTAAACTTTCTTTCTTTTTTTTTTGTATTTTGTATAAAAAAAATTGTATCTTTGCAAGCCGTATAAAAAAATGTGATAATTATAAAATTTCGTTAAATGCAACTATCCATTATCATCATCAATTATAATACTTTCACGCTTACATGCAACTGTATTCAATCTATCCACGATAAGTTGAACGGTTTATCTTACGAAATTATTTTGGTAGATAACGCTTCCGTAGAATGCAACCCGCAACTTTTTTTAGAGAAATTTCCAACTATAAAATTGATTACAAGTCCTGAAAATACAGGATTTACCGGTGGCAACAATATGGGAATCGAATCCGCTGAAGGTGATTATTTGCTCTTGCTTAACAGCGATACAGAATTAATCAACAATGCCCCGAAAATTACGTATGATTATTTAACCGAACATCCCGATACGGGTATGATAACTTGCAAATTGCTCTACCCTGACGGACGCGTACAGCACAACTGCCGGCGGTTTCGAACAATCGGTTGGGAATTGCTCGAAGTATTTCCTATCTATAAATTATTGAAAAAAGAAAAAAGAGAAGCTTTAATGCTGCATCATTATTTCGACCACAATCGTTCTTTAGACGTTGATTGGGTTTGGGGTGCCTACATGCTATTTCCAAAAAAAATAATAAACGAATTACCCAAAAAGAAACTGTCCGATGATTTCTTTATGTATTGCGAAGACGCTTTATGGTGTTGGGAGTTTCACGAATTAGGCTATAAAATTCATTTTTTGCACGAGGCGCAAGTCATGCACGTACACAAAGGCAGCGTAAGCAAAGATAAATGGATTAAAATAAGAACGCTTTCCATTAAAAACCATGCGGCATTTATGAAAAAGTTTTATCCCGATATACGGTGGTATGTTTTTGCCTCCATTTATTACACCAAACAATATGCAGCATTAGCACTATATAAATTATTTCGTCGAAATTAGCGAAAAAAAATGTATCTTTGCAAATCAAAACAAAATTACTATGAAATTGTTGCTAAGGCATATCGGTTTAGTGTTAATAGTTGCTTTTTCGTTGAAAGGATTTAGCCAAGTTACTGTTACGCCTCAAGCATTGCAATACGTTGCCTGTCCGAATGCAACGGTGGTTTTGGGCGTAACTGTACAAAGCGGAACGTCTGTCTATTGGTACACTGCTCAATCTGGCGGAACGGCACTAAATCCATCATCATCAAATACTTATACGGTTACAAATGTATCGCCGCCGCAAACATTTTGGGTTGAGCCAAGAGTCGGTTCGACCGCTTATGCAAGAATACCCATTACGATAAGTTTAAGCCAAGGTTGCGGCGGTACGCCTGTGGATTGTGCCGTGAACGGAACACTTTTGTTTAAAGAAAATTTTGGCGGAAATAATCCGAGCGACCCCGATATTAAACCTACGGGAATACCACAGATAAGTTCCGTATATCAATATGTAACCACTCCCATAGGTATTGCAGGTTACCCAGTTTATTCTATAAACAAATATAGTTTGCCCAATGGTGCTTGGGCTGCTGGTTGGTATAGGATGGATGACCATACTTACCCTTCGGATATTACAAGGGGGTATATGCTTCAAGTAAACGCAGCAGCAGAAAAAGGACAATTCTATGAAGTTCAAATAGACGGATTATGTTCGCAATCAAAATTATATTTTTCGGTATGGTTGGCAAGTATACTAACCACTACAGGAACTCATAGAACCAACCAAATTTTTACTTTGGAAGACAATTTGGGAACAATTATTGCACAATATTATACAGGAAATATTCCAGATGTTAGTCCTACGTGGAAACAATACGGTTTTGAGTTTACAATTCCTAATAATATAACTTCTTTGAAATTACGTATTTTAAATAACGGAGAAGGCACGTCAGGCAATGATTTCGTTATGGACGACATCGAGGTTCGTCTTTGTTCTCCGCCCACCATTACAATTTCCGACACCATTTGCCAAAATAATCCCTATAAAAAAGGTAGATTTGACATTCCCGCCGACAAACTACAAACCGCAGGAGTATTTGAATTTAGAGACACTATTTCAAATCCAACGGGCTGCGATAGTATTATTATTTTGAATTTAACTGTTAAAAAATGTTGTAGTGTTACTCAAACAACGGTAATATTCAAACCTGATGCAACAAAAGGGCAAGATACATATATTTATATGAATCAAAGTGGTCCCTGCTCTGCGTGGCAAAATACAAATAATGGAAGTAGTCCCGAAATTACAGCAACAACTTGGACTTGGAATTCGGGTGGTTGCGGTACGGGAATAGCTCGTTCACTAATACGATTTGATGAATTATCAACAATTCCTACAAATGCTGTAATACTAAATGCAAAATTGAAATTATATGGTATGTCGTTTAACGTAGGAGGTTATTTTCCTCAAGGAAATTCCTGTTATTTGGGTACTCCTTATGGTGCTTCAAACCAATCATTTATCCAACGAGTTACAAATTTTTGGAACGAACAAACCGTAACGTGGAACACCCAGCCAAACACAGATACAAGCAATCAAATAACTATTCCGCAAACAACAACCCAATGGAATTGGAATTTTACAGACAGTTCGGCAAATTTGCTTGCTATGGTTCAAAATTGGGTAACAAATTCCGCCGCAAACTTTGGTTTTATGATAAAATTAGAGACGGAAACCATTTATCGTTCATTATTATTTGCATCAAGTAATCATTCCAATTCCGCCTTGCACCCCGAATTGATAGTAACGTATGAGGTGCGGGAAGGAAATGCCGATACAACTATATTAAATGAGTTTATTTGCGAAGGAAATACATATAATAAAAATGGTTTTAATGTTTCTGTTTCAGGTACTTATGAACAAAATTGGCAAAACAGATTTGGCTGTGATAGTGTTGTTATTTTGAAACTTACTGTAGTTCCGCCTGATGATACTACCTTTATTTCCGCTGAAATTTGCGAAGGAGAACGATACACTCTAAACGGTTTTAATATTTCAGAATCAGGAACTTACACTCAAAATCTAAAAAATAAATTCGGTTGCGATAGTACGGTAATTTTGAATTTAACGGTCAATCCCACTCCTGATATTGAAATCATTGCAATAACGGATAATTTTTGCGATAAAGACTCTATCATATTGCAAATTATCACAAATGGAGATATTTTTTTGTGGAATACAGGCAGTTCCGAGAACCCGCTAACCGTAACCAAAGCCGGCATCTACTCCGCAACTGCCTTCATCGAAAACTGCTCAAAAACAGCATCGTATATCATAGAAGAATGCCCCTGCAAAATATGGTTGCCCAACATTTTTACTCCAAACGGAGACGGTCTCAACGATGAATTTTTCCCTATTGTGCATTCAACTTTGCACACTTTCTCAATGCACATTTTTGATAGATGGGGACAAGTCATTTTCAAAACCAATTCTTACAAATCTTGGGACGGCACCGTTCGCGGAAGACACGCCGCAGCAGGCGTATATTTTTGTGTTATAACTTATTCCTGCGTCAGCGACCCCACAAAAATACATAGCAAACAAGGAAGTGTAACGCTGGTGAGATAGTGGTTAGTAGTGTAATTCGTAGCAAAAAAAACTTATTCACAATTCACAAAAAAATTGTACCTTTGCAAAATTTTTAAAAATAATATAATTGTATGAAGTATTTTAATTACAAAGTCATTTTGTCGCATGTGGCGGCAGTCGTTTTTTTTCTGGGGCTAACAATCACTTATTTTTCGCCCATAGTGTTTGATAATAAAGACCTTGTGCAAGGTGATATGGTTGCAGTAGAAGGAATGGGCAAAGTCGTAAAAGATTTCCACGAACAAACAGGTGAACACACGCTTTGGAATCCTAACATGTTTAGCGGAATGCCCGAAACATCTAGAGCAATGCCCGCAAATATTTGGTATCAAGCATCAAATCTAACCCGATTAGGATTGCCATTGTATCACATGGGCATATTTTTTGCCTATCTAATCGGTTTTTACATTTTTTTGCTTTGCATGGGTGCTAACGTATGGGTGGCGGTATTGGGAGCGTTGGCTTACGCTCTTGCCTCATACAATCTTATTATTATAGAGGCGGGACACGTTACCAAAGGCTATGCCATGGCGTATCTTGCGCCGATGTTGGGCGGTATTATTTTGGCATTCCGAAAGAAGATAGTACACGGAACAATTATTACAATGATTTTTTTAGGATTAGAAATTGGTTCGAGCCATGTTCAAATTACGTATTATGCGATGCTTATGGTAGGCATTGCCGGAATTGTTTACATAATCAAATTTTTACGGGAAACCAACGGGCTTTCAACACTTTCTAAAACGCTTGGTGCGCTTATGATTGCCGCTATTTTAGCGTTTTTGCCAAACGCTGTGAATATGTTGCCCATGCAAGACTATGCCAAAGACACCATGCGCGGCGGCTCGGAATTAACTATAAAAGCAGACGGCTCACATACCGAAGACGGTTTGCCAAACGCAGGCGGATTAGAAATTGATTACGCATTCTCGTGGAGTTATGGCAAAATGGAAACGTTTACTTTGCTTATTCCAAATCTGTATGGCGGCGGGCATGATATTTTAAAACCTGAATCCGAAACATCACAACAACTTCGTCAAGCAGGAGCAAACATACGAGTCTTGCCCACTTATTGGGGCGGAAAACCCTTTACATCGGGTCCGAACTATGCAGGAGCAGTAGTTTGCTTTTTGTTTGTGTTGAGTTTATTTATTCTAAAAGGTCCCGAAAAATGGTGGCTGCTCGCTGCAACAATCCTTTCGGTTTTATTGGCGTGGGGGAAAAATTTCGGAATACTTAACAATTTTCTTTTTGAGCATTTACCGTTTTACAACAAATTCCGAACACCCGAAATGGCGTTAATCATAGCAGGCGTAACCATGCCGATTATGGCGATGCTTGCATTCAAAGATATTATTGAAAATAAAGTTACGCAAGTTCATCTAACCAAATATTTGAAATACGCCTTTGGAATTGTCGGCGGATTATGCGTGCTTTTCTTGGTTTTTGGTTCTGCCATGTCTTTTACTCCCGAAAATAACGATGCAGGTTTCGCACAGCAATTAGCACAAGCAGGCTTCCCGCAGACGAACATTGAACGAATTTTGGAGATTTTACGCGACCATCGCCAATCTATGTTGCTTAAAGATGCGTTTCGCTCTTTGGCTTTTGTTTCCCTAACTTTTGCAGTGCTTTGGCTTTTTGCAAAGAAAAAAGTTAAAAAAGCAACTTATGTGGTTATAGCGCTGAGTTTATTGGTATTAGTGGATATGTGGGCGGTGGGCAGACGCTATTTAAACGATGATAATTTTACAGATAAGAAAAAAGCCCGTGTCATTCTTCCCTCCGAAACCGATATGCAGATACTGCAAGACAAAGACCCTAATTTCCGCGTGTTTAACGCCGCTTCCAATACGTTTAACGAAGCGAACACGTCCTATTTTCACAAATCAATAGGTGGATACAGCCCTGCCAAGTTGCGGCGCTACCAAGATATGATTGATTTTCACATAACTAAAGAGGCACAGGCGGCATATTCGGAAATTGTGAATGCACAAGGCAATATGGCACTTGTTGATGCCGCTAAATTTTCGGTTCTCAATATGCTGAATACAAAGTATTTTATTCTTCCGATTGGCAATGGAAATACGACTCCCATTTTGAATCCGCATGCGTATGGACATGCGTGGTTTGTGGATTCTATACACTTTGTTGCCAATCCCGATGAGGAGATTTTAGCATTAAACGATTTCAACCCGCAGACTACCGCTATTGTAGATAAATCGAAATTCGGCGATGTTCTCAACAGTTTTGTTCCGCAAAAAGACACCTTGGCAAGCATCGTTCTCACGCATTATCAACCCAATAAATTGAAATACAAAACCTCATCAGGTACAACGCAATTAGCCGTATTCCCCGAAGTGTTTTATCGCTATTGGCGTGCAAGCATTGATGGACAGAAAGTTCCTGTTGTTCGTGCAAACTATATTCTCAGGGCGGTTGTCGTTCCAGTCGGCGAACACGAAATTGTATTTACCTACGATTCAGACATTTACAATATTTCAGCAAAAATCAGTCTGTTTAGTTCCATTTTTGTTGTTTTGTTGATAGGCGGCGTCATCGTTTATTTCGTTAGGAAGAAAAAATAAAACCGTTTGTTTTGTTACCGAAAACATCCATAATTACGAACTATTCCAAATAATGTTTTACCACGTTTTAATCGGATTTTGCTATATTTTTTAGTAAAAAGTGAAACTAAACAGAATTTGGAATTTTTCTAAACATATCAACAATTATTTTTTTTTGAAAAATTATATTTTTTTTCACTATTGTCCGGTAAACATTCCATTTTACTTTTTCAGCACTGATATTCAATATTTTAGTCTCTAAAATTTGCCCTTTCAAAAAGTTACCTCCCCCCGTTTTTTTAGCCGTCAAAAAGTAGTATTTGCACCGCTTGGGGAACTTTATTTTTGCTTTTTGTGCGTTTTTGGTAAGTCCGCCTGCCGTTATAGACGAGCCAAAACGCCCCACTATGTATTAAATTTAAAATTTGTTTGAAAATCGGCTGTCCGATTATTTTTTTTTACTACCTTTGCACATCTTGTATTTTTATTGTATCAAAAACAAAAATACAATTTTGGGGTGAAACCTCAAAGGCTAACCCCATTTTTTTAGTGAAAAGTTAATCGGACAATAGTGAAAAAAATAATAAAATGAATAAACTCGGTAGTGTTGCAAAAATATCCAAAAACAAGGTCGGAGATGAACGATAAAATAACACAAATAGATATAGAACGGATTATCAAGGGTAAAAGTGAAAGATTGCATCGAATTTTGCCTCGTTTTGTCATCAATTATATTCGCCGAATTATCCACGAAAATGAAATAAATGACATTTTAAAACGGTATTATGGGGCAAATGGAATTGATTTCGCTAACGGAGTGATGAAAGACTTTAATGTAGCGTTCAATGTTCATAATGAAGATAAAATTCCCGATGCTGGTAAATTGATAATTGCCAGCAACCATCCTCTTGGCGGATTTGACGGGCTTGCCCTTATCAGTTTGATTTCCAGATACAGAAAGAATATCAAATTTCCTGTCAATGATTTTCTTATGCATATTCCCAATTTGCAGGATATTTTTATTCCGATTAACAAAGTAGGAACTAATTCGGTCGAATTGGCTCGTAGGTTTGATGAAATTTTTTGCTCCGATAGCGATATTTTGTATTTTCCTGCTGGAATTTGTTCCCGCAGAATAGACGGAAAAATACAAGATTTAGAATGGAAAAAAACCTTTGTTACCAAAGCAAAACAGTTTCATCGTGATATTTTACCGATTTATTTTAGCGGAAAAAACTCCAATTTTTTCTATAATTTGGCATATTTGCGTAAAAAACTCCGCATAAAAGTAAATATTGAAATGGCATATTTACCAGACGAACTTTTCAAGCAAAAAAACTCGTCATACGATATTTACATTGGCAATTTAATTGATAGTAAATTACTTACGTCAGACAAATCCGATTTTCAATGGGCGCAAGAAATTAGAAAAAGGGTGTACGCTTTGCCTTTGTAAAAAATCTTTTGCCTCCCTTTTTTATCCATTTTTTATGATTTAAAAATTTTATGTACCTTTGCAGAACGGCGTATTTAATAATTTGTAATTATGGATGACAATCATTTTCAAGGGTATACATTGGATAAAGAAAGAAAAAAATATCACGCAGAGGTGGGACATTTTCAAATAAACCACGAAGGAGAAAAAATCTGCGGAGATGTATTTTTGTCTCAAAGAATTCACGAAGAAAATCGGATATTATGTGTTTTGTCTGATGGCATGGGACACGGAGTACGTGCAAATGTATTGGCAACGCTTACAGCAACTATTTCGCTCAATTTTTCCATAGAACACAAAGATGCGAATGCGCTTGCAGGCATCATTTTGAAAGCCTTACCCGTTTGTAGCGAAAAGGAAATCAGTTACGCAACCTTCACTATAATAGACGTTTCGATGGAATATGATACCGTTTCCATTTTGGAATATGACAACCCGCAAACGCTAATTATGAGAGGAAATCAAATATATGAACCCGAATGGACACACGTAAAATACGAAGGTGATATTGCAGATAAGCGAGTTATGAATTTAAAAAAATGTTCTTTTGTTCCACAAATAGAGGATAGAATTGTTTTTTGTTCAGATGGTATTACCCAATCTGGCTTAGAAAGAGGAATTGCAATGGGCTGGGGAAGAAATAATTTAATAAAATTTGTTAGAGAAATAATTGAAACAAGTCCAACTATTTCGGCTGCTAATCTCGCCCAAAGAGTTGTAAAACACGCATCGGCAAACGATTTACATACTCCAAAAGATGACCTTACTTGCGGTGTAATTTATTTTCGGCAAGCGAGAAAAACAATAGTGTGTACAGGTCCTCCTTTCAGCCCAGAAAAAGATAACGAATTTGCAAATATTTTGCAAACATTTAACGGTAAAAAAATTATCAGCGGAGCAACTACAACAGAAATTATTGCAAGAGAGTTAAAAAGAACAGTTACAGACGAAGAACGAACAGATACAACCTTACCTCCAAGTTCTAAAATGGAAGGTATTGACCTCGTTACAGAAGGAATTTTAACATTGAGCAAAGCCACTTACCTACTAAATACGCTTGATATTAATTCAAACACACAATTTGGAAAAGGTCCTGCCGATGAGATATGTAAATTATTGTTAGAAAGCGATGAAATTTATATTTTAGTTGGTACAAAAATTAACGAAATGCACCACGACCCAACGCTGCCTGTGGAAATAGAAATTCGTAAAAACTTAATCCATCGATTAACTAAGGTATTATCAGAAAAATTTATGAAAGTTGTTACGGTTAAGTATATGTGATACAGATTATTTTTTTTGAAGGTTATTTGTAATAAAAAACTCGTCATTCATAATTTTTAATTTTAAATTCTTAATTGAATAAAAAAGTGTACCTTTGCGTTTTATTAAAAAGAGTAGATATATGAGAGCATTTGTATTCCGGGACAAGGTTCCCAGTTTACAGGGATGGGTAAGAATCTGTATAACACAAATAAAGCAGCAAAAGAATTATTTGAAAAAGCAAACGATATACTTGGGTTCCGAATCAGTGATATTATGTTTGATGGAAGTGAAGATGAATTAAAGCAGACAAAAGTAACGCAGCCTGCCATTTTTTTACATTCAACAATTTTGATTGCTACACTTGGTACGCTTTCTAAACCTGATATGGTAGCGGGGCATTCGTTAGGAGAATTTTCGGCACTTGTTGCCAATAAATGTATTGCTTTTGAAGATGGACTACAATTGGTTTATAAACGTGCAACATTGATGCAAAAAGCCTGTGAAAAAACGCCTTCTACTATGGCGGCTGTTATCGGTTTAGATGACAATAAAGTAGTGGATATTATCAGACGAGCTACACAAGAAATTGTGGTTGCTGCTAATTTTAATACGGTGGGTCAGGTAGTTATTTCGGGTTCGATTAAGGGTGTTGAGGAAGCAAGCGAGGTACTAAAAGCAAGCGGTGCAAAGCGTGTACTTCCTTTAAAGGTGGGCGGTGCGTTTCATTCTCCTTTTATGGAATCAGCATCTGTAGAATTGGCTGATGCTATTCAAAAAGTTGATTTTTTTAAGCCTATTTGTCCAATTTATCAAAATTGTACGGCAAAACCAAGTACTAATACGACAGAAATAAAGAAAAATCTTGTTTCACAACTAACATCGCCCGTTTTGTGGACACAAACCGTACAAAAAATGCTTGCAGACGGAGCAAGCCATTTTACAGAAATAGGTCCTGGAAGCGTACTGCAAGGTCTAATCAAAAAAATTGCCCAAGTGGAAACGGCTGGGATAGATGGAAATAATTAATTTAGAATTTTAAAATTAAAATAAAAATTTATTGTATGAAACTTTTATTGATAAGTAATTCGACTAATTTTGGAGAGCCTTATTTGGCTTGGTGTCAAACACAAATAGATTTTTTTTGCGAAAAAAGTGGAATTTCAGCCGAAAGCAATATTTTATTTTTTCCCTTTGCTGGCGTAAACATAGGCGGAAAAGTTTATCCCGAAAGTTATAACGCCTACGAAGCGAGGGTAAAAGACGTGTTTTTGAAATGGGGATACAAAAATTTACATTCCATTCATCAATACGAAAACAAAGAGAAAGTAATAGAAAAAGCCGATTGTATTGTAGTGGGAGGTGGAAATACGTTTCATTTATATGCAGAAATACATAAATTTAGTTTAAGTGAAAAAATTTATAAAAAGGTGACAGGTGGAACGCCATATATTGGATGGAGTGCGGGGTCTAACTTGGCTTGTCCAACACTCTGCACGACAAACGACATGCCAATTATTCAACCTGCAAGTTTTAACGGACTAAATTTAGTGCCATTTCAAATCAACCCGCATTACTTAGACCCGACACCAGAGATTGATAAAATGATTAAGCACGGCGGCGAAACCCGTCAAGACAGACTAAATGAATATTTAGCGGTTAATCAAAAAATGATGGTCGTAGGTTTGCGAGAAGCATCTTCATTATGCATAGACGGGAATAAAATGACTTTGCGAGGTGGAAAAAAGATGGTTGTTATGCAGTACGGAAAAGAAAGTTACGAAATCGAACCGGGAAGCGATATAAGCGAACTACTGAAGTTATAGAAATATTACGCAAATTTTACTGTAGCCGTCACAGCAATTTATCCCGTTATATGCCATGCGTATGCGATTGTATGTTGGTTATCAGAGTAATAGAACGAAAAGATATAAATTTAGCAATAAATAATAATAAAAAATGAAGAAAATAATTGCGACAGTATTTTTGGTAACCACGGTCTTGGTTGGTTATACACAGTCATTTACATTGTTTGGAACGGTAGTTGATGAAAAAAATAAGCCGTTGAAAGACGTTACGGTTTATATTAAGGAAACAGGAAAAAATGAAATTTTTACCAATTTGGAAGGTAAATTTAAACTTTTAGTGTTTGATACAGCAAAACAAAAAACGCTTGTATTTTCGTTTTCGGGTTATAAAACACAAGAATATCCGATAAATAGTAAAGAAAATGATATTCGGATAGTGATGATAGAAGGTGTTGATGTTCCTAATAAAAAAGAAAATATTGACGGTGGTGTAGCAGGAGAGGGTGTTAAAAGTAAATATATGGTGGCTGACGGCGTTTCTGATATGGAGGAGCGTGCGATATCTGTAAAAGAAGTTTCCTCAATGTCATCGAGAAGTTTAAAATCTCCCACTGCGACAAAGAAAGAAGGTTATATATCTTCCCCAAAAAACGATATAAACGCAGGCACACTTACTTCCGGCGAGGTAAATGATTTTGCTAAATGGCACTTGTGGGGCAATATTCTTAAAAATGATTTTCAACAATATACAAAAATGTGGAATTTTTTCCCGCTTCGCCGCTACATTGCACAACTCACCAACAAAGCGGGAATGCCGTTGGCAAATGCACAAGTAACGCTGAAAAATAACAGCGGAGAAATCTTCTGGCAGGCAAAAACCGACAACACAGGCAAAGCGGAGTTGTGGCTCGATTTTTTCAAATCGGAGAAAAAAACGAATGCAAATAATCTAAAACTCGTCTTTGAATACGAAGGAAAAACCACCGAAATAAGCAAAATAACGACTTTTGAACAGGGTATAAACACTGCGACAATAAATGTCGCTTGCAAAGAACGGAACAAAGTGGACATCTTTTTTATGGTTGATGCAACAGGCTCTATGAGCGATGAAATACGTTATTTGCAAGTG
>Ga0209628_10002595_pt1 | contig 12343 bp, 8 predicted proteins | sample TergutCu122P4_FD_187285 | JGI IMG/M metagenome (GOLD analysis project Ga0209628, IMG submission 187285) | Cubitermes ugandensis P4 segment gut microbial communities from Kakamega Forest, Kenya - Cu122 P4 (SPAdes) (version 2) | ecosystem: Host-associated > Arthropoda: Insects > Digestive system >...
GGTTGCATATTTTGTTAGCTGATTATTGCAATATTTGTATTTTAGGTGTATATTTTTTGTATCCTTCAGATAGTGTATACGCAGTTTTAGAATCAACAAATAATAACACCTAATGTCTTATGTTTAATGGTGTTTTGGGTTTTGTCTGACAAAATCGTTACTTGTAGGCGTGAGTTTGTGTCAAGTTTAGTGGCAAGTGGTGGGTATTGTTATTTTGAAAGTTTATTTGTACTGTTTTTTGTAGTGTAGTTTTTGTTTTTGTTGTTGTTCTTTTAGCTTAAAATGAATTCAAGTGTTTTGGCGCATTTTAGGTTTGTAACAATTATGTCAGGTTTTTCTTTTTTTAACTCGTTTCTGCTGTAAGCACCTGTGGTGACGGCTATGCAGTGTATGTTGGCGTTTTTAGCGGCTTTTACTCCAAAAATGGAGTCTTCTATAATTACGCATTTTGATGGTGAACTGTTTAATTGTTGGGCGCTTTTTAGGAAAATTTCTGGATGTGGTTTGGATTGTTTAACTTCATTTGCGGTTATTATTGTTTGAAAATATTTTTCTAAACCTTTAGCGTTGATTAAGGCATTTATTACTGCTTTGCTATTCATGGATGCTAAGCCAATTTTAATTTTGTATTGTAGTAATTTATCTAATAGTTCAATGGCGCCTGGTAAAAGTTGTACTTTGTCTTTTTGTTGAATTTGTTTTTGACTTTTATTTTCAACTAGTTGCTCAATTAATTTTTCATTAAAAGGCGTTTTTGTTTGTGTGAGTATTTCACGAAAAGTTTTTGCAGCACCTATACCTATACAGCGTTCAATATGTCTGTCTGGAATGTTTATGCCAATTTCTTTTAGGGTTTCTTGAAAAGAAAAAATTATAGTTGCGTGTGTGTCTGCTAATGTTCCATCCCAGTCAAATATTACTGCTTCAAACATTTTTTAGGTAAGGTTGAGTTTTTCACGGATTTGAGCACTTTTCTTTGTAGCTTCCTCTATAGCGCGTATCATTGCAGGTCTTATTTGACTTTGTTCAACTTGATAAATAGCTTCAATAGTTGTTCCGCCGGGCGTGGTTGTCATGTCTTTAATCTTTGCCGGTTCCTCATTTAAGTCAAGAACTAGCTTTGCTGTACCAAGAACTGTTTGAGCTGCACTCTTTAAAGCGATGTCTCTGGGCAAACCCACTTTTAGTCCCGCATATGTTAAAGCTTCTATAATTATTGACATATACCCCGGACCGCTTCCACTAACAGCTGTGATAGCATCCATATATTTTTCATCTACTTCATCGTATGAACCCATCATGTTTAGTAATGCTTGAATTTTCTGTTTCTCCTCTAACGTAACATTTGACTCACAACAATAAGCCGTATAAGCTGCCTGCACCATAACACCCAAGTTTGGCATAATACGCACAATTTTAGCATCCGACACATACTTACGCAAATATCCTAAAGGAATTGTCGCAGCAACAGATACTACCAATTTACCCCTAACTTCTCCACTTATCTCTTTGAGAACTTTCCCAACATCACCGGGCTTTACAATAACAAAAATAATATCAGCCGCTTTAGCCGCTTTCTGATTATCTGAACCAGTTTCAACCCCTAACTTTTCTAACTCTTCTAACTTCTGAATCTGAATATCAACAGCAAAAATTTGACCCTTATACCCGCCTTTAATGAGACTTTTAATTATGGCACTTCCCATCATACCTGTGCCTATAACCGCAACTTTATCATTTACCATACTACTGCTCACAGTCCTATAGAAAGAAAAACATTGTTTGCTTTAAACTTTTTACCTACCAACTTAAAATTTTAAGCTCTACTAACTACTAATTGCTTAAGCGTATCCTGCATAACAGCAGCTGAAGCATCCGTTTTTATACCTCGCGTATTAAAATGCGTCTGCACAACATTATAACCACTTTCATGTAACGCCGCAACAAAAGCCTGCACAGACACCGCCGGCAAACCAACCTTTTTACAAACATTATCCAACACAAAATATGTAATAGGTGCCTCTGCCTCAGATTTAATCAAAGACAAAAGCTTCTCAAGCCTAACCTTACCTCTAAAACTAGCCATGTTATTTTCAGCAAAAACACTACTAACAAATGATTCATCATTAATACTGCCAACCCACAAAGGCCCAGCATAATCCATTTTCTCACCACATACCCTACAAACTAAACCACCATATAACTGACGCACAGTTTCCCTATGTAAACAATTAAAACAATGCAAAATATACCCCACACTTTTAAGACTAACATCTGCCTTCTGACAACCATAACCCACTTGAGCATAAACACGAATATAATGATCACTACTATGACTAAAAAGAAACCGCACACCCATATCCTGCCTAGCCGCTACCTGCACCATACAACCCGCCAAAAGCCTAATTGCCAACTCATGACAATACTCCGTCCGCATAGGTTTACCCCCATACTTTCTAACACAAGCCTTTGCATGAACACCACAAAGAGGCGCCAAATCCGTAGCTGTAACCGCAATCAAACCCCTATTCTTAAGTGCCCTAAATGCTGAATCCAAAAAAGGAACAGGAGTACCAAAAGGATCAATATCTACAACATCAAAACGCTTCTTAGGCGCAGCATTACAGTTCAACACACAATTAGCATCACAATGCTTAAGAACAATCTTATCCTGCAAATTATTACGCTTCACATTAAACTGCGCAAGCTCATACGCATGATGATTAATATCACTAAGCAAAACCCGACTAACCCCTTCAACCTCAACAGCATAACGAATACCCCTAACACCCTGACTAGTCAAAGGCTCACAAATACTAATCTCACGTTTAACCAGCCGCTGATACGCTCTACAAACCAAAACAGACAAATCCCTATTAAACTCCATAATAGGATTATAAAAAACCGGAGCCCTCGACGGAGCATAATCCGACGGCACAACACCAAACGCTGACAACTTTGGTACCAAAACCTCCACCATGCCCTCTTTAACGAGTTCACTTGGAAAATCAGTCATGTACCCTTCAGCCATCGAGCATCAATCCAAAGTAAATTAAAAAACTTTAATTTACAATATTTTAGATTTATGGTATAATTACTACAAAACGTGTTGTTCAGGTTTTACTTATTTATGCTTACAAACTATTTTGTGAAAATAAAAAAGGTTAGTTTGTTGTTTTAGGTGTTGCTATTTTTTTCTTGTAGACTATCACGATTGCGATTGATATGACCGTTATTGCTATTACTGCTAGTATTATTTGGAGTGTTTGTGATGTTTTTGAGATTGTCCAATCATCAACGCCAGTAACTGCTGTAAGTTTCCATGTAACTTTAGATGTGCTAGTGGGGTTTTTGGTGTATTCTGTTATGTCATTTTGTTCTACAAGGATGCCTGTTTCTTTGTCAAAATATAAATCTCTTGTTCCTTTATAGCCGATTGTTGAGTCTTCGCTAATTATACGAACATGATTTGTTTCTCTTGAGCTGCTTCCATAGTTTCTTTTTGTTGTATCTAGTACTCTTAAACCGTCATTTCCGTTTGGATGAATTAAATCGCCTGCTTTAAGATTAGCCGCTATTATAGCTACAAAGTCATGGCCGTCTCCTGTATAGAGGTTAACTTCTCCTCTTTCTAAAACAGATGTTCCATCTTTAAAATACCAGGGATTAGCTGTTTTAACATGAGTACTGTTTACTTCACTGATTCTAACTTCAACATATGTTGTCTGGTTCATTATGAGGAGTTCTTGTGGAGCTGTGTTATATGCTGATTCAGATGACCAGTAACTCGATAAACTGTACTCAAAAGTCATGCCTGGTTTAACTCCGGGAGTGATTGTTTGAGCTTGAACAAATCCAACAGATACCAATGATAGTATAGTAATGCATAATATTGTGCTTAGCGCAAACTGTTTAACTCTATTTTTATCCAATTTAACACCTACCTTTAAAATGTCACTGTACACTTTTAAGTTTATTCCCAAATACCTCCTTCTGGAAAAAATGTGCAACAAAAAACAACAGTTTTACCATTAAATTACTGACAAAAAAAGATGCAAAACTTAAACTGTCCAATTATGTGTTTAAAATTAATTAGAAAAACTATTGCAGCACCTCGAGAGTCTAAAAGTGCCAGTATACAAGTGTGATTAGGCATCTTTTTCTGAAGGGTCAATAGTTTTGTCTACATGCTAACTAATGTGTAGCTTGTCAATATTTTTCAAGTACACGTTTTTTGTTTACAGGTTTTTTCTGATTGATATTTTTAGCTTTTGACGGAGTGTTTTTACGTGATGTGAGTAAAAATACAGCCACTACAACCGCTACCACAGCAATGATAATTATGTATATAGTGTTTCGGTTAGATGATTGATTAGAACCGTTTAGCCCTCCATTGTTTTGTGTTCCTGTTGAAGTTCCTGTTACTGGAGCAGTTACCGTTGGAGCGTTTCCATCAATTAAGGGTGACACTGCTTCAGCAAACAAAGCGTAACTATTAATAATTCTATTTTCGTGCTCATTAAATTGTATATAATAGAACGCGCCAATTTTAAATGTAACAGTTCCAGATGGCGAAATGCTGTCGGTTAGATAGTTTGTACGTCCTATTGCAACTACACAACCTGACGAATTATAAAAAACCGCGGCTACCGCAAGTTTTGTGGCAGTCTGCGATCCAACATTTTGAACAAACCCATTAATCCAATAAGCTCCCTTATCATTACCACTTGGACTAACACCAGCAGAACTAACAGTTATCTTAAAATCAGAATACAAATGACTCTTCGTTTCTTTTGTTTCTTTTACAGAGATTTCAACTTTTGATATCTCAGTTAATTGCCAATACTCCTTATCTATAGGCTTTTCTATTTCAAGTAAAAACGGCGATTTTTGCTGTGGAGCCATATAAGACAACCATGCATAACCCGTAACACTTCCTTGCATAGACCCATCTGAATCATAAACAACAGCTGTAAGAACAGCTCTCTCAATTGTAGATGTTCCTACATTTTGTATTTCGCCAACTATACCTAAAATACCTAAATCGTCAATATAGTGACTATAACTTAAAACTTTAATGTCCTGTGTTTTACATGATATATTATGAGGAACTAACGATAAACATAAAGCTGAAAGCAACAACACAACTATTATGTTAATTATTACTTTTCTCAATTCCACTTTCTCCTTACCGCAACTTTGGCAACATAGTAAGCCTTAACGCTATTTTAGAGTTTCTGATAAAAACTTTGATAAAATGGTTTGCATAAAGTTTTCAAAAACTTAAAATTCAAATGAAGCTACAAAACAACACATAATTCTTAAACCAACTACATCATATGCCTAAATTAAACGAAATTTTATAAACGGTTTTTATGGTTAAGTTTATTAAATATTATTTTAACTTATTAATTATGGAGGAAATAAAACATTAAAAATTTTAAAAATAAAACATTTTCTTTATTTATCGCAGTTCTGTTGCTAGCTTCTACTGTAACAATACTAACAACAAGTACGCCAAGTAATGCACAAGACACGATGACCGCACAGACACAAACTTTTCTTAGTGTTAGACCTACTACTGTGGGAGTCGGACAAGAAATTCTAATCAACCTGTGGATTTCGCCTGCACCTGGTGCACAACGTCAATACAAAAATTTGGAACTAATTATTACAAAGCCTAATGGTGCCACAGAAAAAATTCCTGGTATCGATACTTATGTTGCTGATGGTACAATGTGGATGACATGGGTTCCTGATCAAGTTGGTGACTGGATATTCAAAGTAAACTTCCCAGGACAATATTTCCCTGCTGGGATATATTTCAACGGTGATTACTATGAACGCATGGAAGACGTACCCCCACCACCACCTGGTGTCAATGCGTATGGTGGTAACACTCCTGTGAACCATGCTACTTCAGTTACAGCTCCAGCGGAGGATTCACTCCCGATTACGGTACATGTACAAGAAGCAATGGTGCCCTCATGGCCTGAAGCACCACCACCAACTGACTACTGGACAAGACCCGTAGACGAAATTCACCGTGAATGGTGGCCATATGTTGGTAGTTATCCTTGGTTTGGACCTGCTAAAGATGATCCAATGTGGAATATATTATATCCTAATACAAATCCAACATATAATGATGCATACGGTTTTGTTCCATGGGTTACAGGACCTGAATCTGCTCATATCGTCTGGAAGCGGCAATACACCTTTGGCGGTCTTCTGGGAGGTGACCAGGGTTTGACATCTTACTTAACTGGAAGTGGAGCAGTACGAGAACCGCAAATCATTTTGGCGGGAAGAGGTTACCATTCTTATACAAAAGTTTCTGAAAATAATCCAGCTAGTCAAACATACTGGCAATGTTATGATATACGTACTGGCGAAGTATTCTGGGAAAGACCACTATACGCTGGAGAAACAGCACCTAACCTTATTGAATATCCAGCAGGGACATCTGAGGTTGAGGGCGGTCAAGTAAACGCTGTAACACCTTTACTCTTATCAATAAGCAATGGCTATATGAGAAAATACAATCCACTTACTGGTGTCATGACGGCTAATGTTTCTATTGCTCCGTTTACTGGTATTGTTATTGGAAATGGTGCTGTTACTGCTAATAATTGTATATATTACAAGAATGGCTATTTGTTAGGTGTACAGGATCTTGGTGCTAACGCTAGTACAGAAAGATATCGATTAATCAACTGGACTACAGCAGGCACCTCTGGTAACTTTACTACTCGTGTAGTAAGCAATACAACGTATGCAAGAAGTGCTTTACCTAATGAATTCTTAATTGATTGGAACGTGGGTATCGGTTGTAACATACAAAGCATACGACAAGGTGACATTATAATTGCAATGAATATTACAGGCTTTAACTTGGATACTGGCGTACAGATTTGGAACAGATATGTTAATGCACCACAATACAGCGGTAGTGCTCAAGTGTCAGATCATGGTAAACTAGCGGTTGTTAGCTCTGATGGTCGTGTTTTAGCATTCGATTTAAAAACAGGTAATGACGCATGGCAAACTATACAACTCGATGAACCGTGGGATGCAACTGGTTTTGGAAGCTACTCTATGGCATCAGCTTATGGTCAACTGTACTGGATGGCTATGTCTGGAATATATGCGATTGACTGGAATACGGGCAAAATCAATTGGAAGTTTGAAAAAGACGCACCACCATTTGAAACCCCATATGTTGGTCGTGAAGGACAGACAGTTTATCCATTTCTCTGTGCTGGAATGTGTGCGGATGGAAAGATATATGTATACAGTAATGAACACACACCAGATTCACCATTCTTTAGAGGACTACCAACTGTATGTATTGACGTCTTTACAGGCAAAGAAGTATGGTCCGTAGGAATTGCTGGTGGTAGCGACTTGTGGCGTAGAAACTTACAAATGGCTATAGCAGACGGATACATGACAATGGGCTCACGAGATGGAAACATGTACGTTTTTGGTAAGGGCCAAAGTGAAACTACAGTTTCAGCTTCACAGGTACCTTTGACGCTAGGTCAGAAAGCACTTATAACTGGGACTGTTCTTGATTTGTCTCCTGCTCAGCCTGGTGCTCCGTGTGTTTCTAAAGAATCAGTAGCTGCACAAATGGAACAATACCACATAGGCGCACCAGTCGGTGGTGTTTTTAGCGGTGTTATGATGTCTGATGGTTCTTATGGCGATGTTATGATGGTTGGTATTCCGGTGTCTCTTGATGTTATTGATCCTAATGGTAACTATTACAATATAGGCGTGGTTACTTCTGATGGCTATAGCGGTACTTTTGCTTTCGATGGCTGGACTCCAAAGGTTGCTGGGTTGTACACTATTACAGCTACGTTCATGGGTGACGAATCATATGGCAGTTCATTTGCAACGACATATCTAACAGTTGCTGAAGGTTCTTCAGATACTGGCACAAGCAACGCGGTACTGTATGCTGTCATCGGTGCAATAATCGCGATAATTGCTGTAGGCGCAATTCTTGGCTTCTTGATTATCAGAAAAAAGTAAACACCCTAAAATATCCATAAACCCTTTTCTTTTTTTTAAGTCAATAAAGCGATAGTTGAAGGCGCATTTTTAAAAACTGAAAAGAACCGTGATTTTATGTATTCTGTTTTTCCATAGGCGTATTTACTAAAATTATTGGTGCGATTGCTGTTTCTGATGATGATCATAGTCATGGTGAATTATCTTTTTTTCAAGATGTAGTTGAACAAATATGGGTTTGTCATTGTTTTAATATTTTGTTTGGTGATGGGGTATATGCTCACAGGGTGGCTTGTGAGTGCTAAAAGATACTAGAGTTACTTTTTATTGGTGCATAAAACTTGCATGATATGTGAGATTTTGGTGTATAAAATTTGCAGAACTACTGACAAGATATTTTAATTTCATTGCACTATTAGCGAGGTGATAAATATGTTAGAAAGAAAAATCTTGCAGAGCTTGATTGCGTGGAAAAATAATCCTAACAGAATGTGTCTAATGGTTAAAGGTGCAAGACAAGTTGGTAAATCTACAACTATACAAGAATTTTGTAAAAAAAATTACAAACATTTTATAGAAATGAACTTTGTCGCAAATGAGCAATACAAAGAAATTTTTGCAGGAAATTTAGAAAAAGAGAACATTTTAAAACAAATAACTCTCTACTTTCCTGATGCTGAATTTATCCCCAATGAAACTGTCATATTTTTAGATGAAATACAAGATTGCCCTCGGGCTATAACAGCTTTAAAGTTTTTAGCACAAGATGAACGATTTGATGTTATTACCTCCGGCTCAATTTTGGGGATAACATATAAGTACGATGAGAAAAAACAGCCTCCAAGCGTTCCTGTTGGGTATGTTGAGCATCTAGAAATGCATTCGCTTGATTTTGAAGAATTTCTTTGGGCAAATAAAATCCGTAAAGAAACTATTGCTGAAGTTAAGGCATTTTATAATCAAAAAACACCTGTTTTGCCTGCAATGCACACAAAATTGTTAGAATTGTTTAGAGAGTATATTGTTGTTGGCGGTATGCCACGTGTTGTGCAAAACTTTGTTGATACTCATAATTTTGGCACTGTGTTAAAGTTACAGCGTGATATTTTGGAGGATTATAAAAAAGATATTGCCAAATATGCGGAGGGCATAGAAAAAAACAAAGTTAGAGACTGTTTTATCTCAATCCCTAATCAGCTTGCAAAAAAATATAAAAAATTCCAATGGACTATTGTTGAAAAGCACGGATCAGCTCGTAAATATAAAGATAGTATTATGTGGTTAATTGACGCAGGCATTGTTGAAAAATGTAATAATCTCTCTATTCCTGAACTCCCTCTTACTGGCAATGTTAAAGATGGTGAATTTAAGATATATATGAGAGATACAGGGTTGCTTGTTGCAATGTTAGAAGATGGTTCGCAAAAAAATATCATAAATGGCAATTTGGGCATTTATAAGGGCGCTTTATATGAGAATATTGTAGCGGATGTTTTTAGAAAGTCAGGGAAGCAACTATTCTATTTTGCAAAAGATAATCGTTTTGAGATAGATTTCATTGTGCGGGCAGATGATGTTGCTACTGCCGTTGAGGTTAAAGCGGGTGATAATACCAAGGCGTGGTCTGTTGTTACTATGGTTGATAAATATAGCGTGAAAAGAGCTGTTAAGTTATCAACTAAAAATGTGAGTATTAACGGTAAAATTGAAACACTTCCTCTTTACATGTCGATGTTTATGTAGCTGAAGTGTTGACTTAAGCCCTGACAGGCCCATTATTGTTGACGCAAAACGTATAGTTTTTTGGGTGTCTTTTGTTTGTAGAGAAAATGCCTTTTCTACCGCTTGTTGGTTTTTAGGTTTTTTCACAGTTAGTTTTTGTTGTTTTTCTGACATGGTAACCTTGGAATAGTATTATGTTTGAAGTGCTATTTTGCAGTATTGTGACAAATTTTTGTTAATAACTGAAAATTATGCTCCATATAAATTCAGTGTAATGGCGAAAAGTGTTTCGTTACATTCAATTTTGTAGTTAGGCGGCACTTCTATACAGAAAAATGACGAGCTATTTAAATAATTTTATGTAACGCCGTTTTTATGGTTAAGTTTATTAAATCTTATTTTAACTTATTAATTATGGAGGAAATAAAAACATTAAAAACTTTAAAAATAAAACCTTTTCTTTGTTTGTTGTTGTTCTGTTGATGTCTTCTGCTTTTCTGATGTTTGCAAATAATGCTGAGGCACAAAATCAAACAGTTAACGTGAAGACGTTTCTTAGTGTTAGACCTACTGTGGTGGGTGTAGGACAAGAAATATTAATTAACATGTGGATTTCACCAGCGCCTGGTGCACACAGATTGTATCACAATTTGAATGTAATTATAACAGATCCTGATGGAAAACAGTTTGAATACTCTGTGGACACCTATCATTCTGATGGTACAATGTGGATGCCATATGTTTGTGATAAAGTGGGCGAATGGACTTTCCGAGTTGTATATCCTGGCGAAACTTTTTTGGCCGGAACGTATGTTGACGGAAAATACTATGCGCCCGGTGACCCCTTCAACCCGGGAACTCTTGGATCTACCGGAAGTGCTTACCAGACTTATACTGGTGATGCTGTTGTTAAACCTGCTACTTCAGATGTGGTAAAGATAACTGTGCAAGAAGGAATAATTCCATCGTGGCCTGAAACACAACCGCCAACTGACTACTGGACAAGACCCGTAGATGAAATTCACCGTGAATGGTGGCCGTATGTTGGTAGTTATCCTTGGTTTGGACCTGCTAAAGATGATCCAATGTGGGATAAATTATATCCTAATACAAATCCAACATACAATAATGCGTATGGCTTTACTCCATGGGTTACAGGACCTGAATCTGCTCATGTTGTCTGGAAACGTGAATACACGTTAAGCGGTCTTATGGGTGGCGACTATGGTAGTTCATCATACATGGCTGAACTAGCTACTCTTCGTATTATGAGGCCAGACATTATTTTGTTGGGTAGGGCTTATCACAGTTATACAAAAGTTGCTGAAAATGGGCCGGGTGCTCAAACGTATTGGGAATGTTATGATATACGTACTGGTGAAGTATACTGGGAAAGACCTCTATACCCTGGTGAAGCAGTGCCTACACTTGTTGCTTGGTCATCTGGTGCACCTCGAGTTATAGGTGGTCAAAGCAACCCAACTTCGCCAGAGATTATATCGATAAGCAATGGCTATATGAGGAAATATAATCCGTTTACTGGTATTATGACAGCTAATGTTTCTATCGCTCCAATGACTGGTAATGGTGGAACTTATTACATGAATGAGTATGTATTAGGCATACAAACCCTTGGTAATGATGTTCCTGTAGACGAACGTTATCGATTAATTAACTGGACTACAGCAGGCAGCTCAGGTAACTTTACTACCCGTGTAGTAGGCAATACAACGTATGCGAGAAATGCTTTACCTACTGCTCAATTTATTGATTGGAACGTGGGTTTAGGTGCTACAATAAGTAGTTTCAACATCGGTGGACTCTATGTTGGGCAAAATATAACTGGTATTGACTTGTATACTGGTAGAACACTTTGGACTAAGTATATCGAGGAACCTCAATATAGTGCATCAGCTTGCTTGGCTGATCATGGAAAACTAGCGGTACTCTCTGCTAATGGTTATTTCTTATGTTTTGATTTAAAAACAGGTAACCAAGTGTGGCAAACTAGAACTCTTAATTCTCCATGGGATGCAACTGGTTTTGGCGCTTATGCTACCTTGTCAGCTTATGGCCAATTCTACTGGAGTGCTCAATCAGCAATGTATGCAGTTGACTGGGCTACAGGCGAAATTAATTGGATGTATGAAAAAGAATCGCCACCATTTGAAACTCCATATACTGGTAGTGGAGGAAAGCCAGTTTGGGGAATAATGAATGCTGCAATAATTGCGGATGAAAAGATATACATATACCTTAGCGAACACACGCCAGAAACTCCTTTCTATAGAGGACAACCAATGGTATGTATTAATGCTATTACAGGTGAAGAAGTTTGGTCCGTAGCGATTCGTGGTAACAGCGATGCTAGGCGTACAGAATTGCAACTATCGATAGCAGATGGATATGTAACAATGGGTGCACTAGATGGGTATATGTACGTTTTTGGCAAAGGTCCAAGTGAAACTACAATTTCAGCACCACAGTTGCCTTTGCCGTTAGGTCAGAGGGCTCTTATAACTGGGACTGTTCTTGATTTGTCTCCTGCTCAGCCTGGTGCTCCGTGTGTTTCTAAAGAATCAGTAGCTGCACAAATGGA
>Ga0209628_10002596_pt1 | contig 12343 bp, 11 predicted proteins | sample TergutCu122P4_FD_187285 | JGI IMG/M metagenome (GOLD analysis project Ga0209628, IMG submission 187285) | Cubitermes ugandensis P4 segment gut microbial communities from Kakamega Forest, Kenya - Cu122 P4 (SPAdes) (version 2) | ecosystem: Host-associated > Arthropoda: Insects > Digestive system...
GCTCGACGGCGGCTTTGATGGCGACGGCGCCCAGGTTGGCGGCGGTCAGGCTGGAAAAAGCGCCCTGGAAACTGCCCATCGGCGTGCGGGCGGCGGAAACGATGACGATCGGGTCTTGCATGGCGTTCTCTCCTTGCAGGTTGTATAAATCAGTCTTCCAGGGCCTCCATCGCGGCCGCGTAGCGGGTCGGCAGATCGCCGAGGGTGTCTATGGTGATGCCGAGGTCGTGCATGTGGCCGTCCTTGAGGCCGTAGATCCAGCCGTGCACGGTCAATTTCTGGCCGCGCTGCCAGGCGTCCTGGACGACGAGGTTGTGGCAGACATTGACCACCTGTTCGAGCACGTTGAGTTCGCACAGGCGGTCGTGGCGTTTTTCCGGCGGCAGCTTGGCGACGGCGGCGAGATGCTTGTTGTGCACGTCGTCCACATGGCGCAGCCACAGGTCGCCGACGCCGACGCGGGTGCGGTTGAGTACGGCCTGTACGCCGCCGCAGCCATAGTGGCCAACGACCATGATGTGCTTGACCTTGAGCACGTCGACCGCGTACTGGATGACCGACAGGCAGTTGAGATCGGTATGGACGACGACGTTGGCGACGTTGCGGTGGACGAAGACCTCGCCGGGCAAGAGGCCGACGATCTGGTTGGCCGGCACGCGGGAATCGGAGCAGCCGATCCAGAGGAATTCCGGCGCCTGCAATCGGGACAGTTTGTCGAAATAGGTCGGGTCGATTTCGCGCATCTGGCGCGCCCAGGCCCGGTTGTAGTCGAACAGGTGGGACAGGTTCTCGTTGCGCATTTCCTCCTCCGACCAATTGTCGAGATCCAGAGTGAGAAACATGGCGCCCTCGACCGGCGTCGGGCAATAGGCCGGCGCTTCGGTGAAACCCAGTTCGCGGTATAGCTTCACGGCCATGCGCATATTCGGCAGGGTGCTGAGCAGCAACCGCTTGTAACCGATTTCCCTGGCCGCCTTGATCGCCGCCAACGCCAGCGCCCGGCCGACGCCGTGGCCGCGCCGGGCCGGGTCGACATAGAGGCGCTTCATCTCGCAGATGCCCTCGGAAAAGGGGCGGACGCCGACGCAACCGGCCGCCTGGCCGTCGATCTCGGCGAAGAACAGGCGGCCGGCCGGCTGGGCATAAGCGCCGGGCAAGGAAGCCATTTCCTGATCGAAATTCTGGTACGACAGATCGGCCCCCATCCAGGCCACGTAATCGCGGAAATACTGGCGAACCTGCTCGATGGCTTCGCTGTCGTTGGCGGTGAGGGTACGCAGGGTCAGGGTCATGGCGGTTCGATTCTTGGGCGGGTTTCGACGAGTGCGCATCATGCCGTTTCCGCAAACGGTTGACGGCCGATTGGCGCGCGATGAATTTTAAACCAGAGCGGGAGCGGGGACGTTTTTCAATCCACGACCCTATGGTAACTTGCCGGTCTTTCAGCAAAGGTCACTCCATGTCCCTGCGTTATCCCCATGCCGAGCCGCCGGCCGCCGGCGAATGCAACGAAGTTGCTCCCGGCGTTTTCTGGCTGCGCATGCCGCTGCCTTTCCAGCTCGATCACATCAATCTCTGGCTGCTGCGCGACGGCGATGGCTGGGTCATCATCGACACCGGCTTTGCCAATGATGCCGTGCGCGCCACCTGGCGTCAGGTCATTGCCGGCCTTGACGGGCCGGTACGGCGGCTGATCGTCACGCACTTCCACCCCGATCATCTGGGGCTGGCCACCTGGCTCCAGGAGGAAACCGGCGCCGCCCTGGCGATGACCTGCGGCGAGTTTTTGACCGCTCATGCAGCGTGGAATGAAGTCGGCGGCCATGGCGCCCGCTTTCTGGTCGAGCAGTTCCGCCAGCACGGGCTGGACGAAGCGGGCCTGGCCAAGTTCGAGCAGCGCGGACCGGTTTATCGCCAGGCGGTGCCGGCTCTGCCCGAGCATTACCACCGCCTGCGCGCTGGCGACGTGGTCGCCATCGGCGGCCGCAACTGGCGGGCGCTGATTGGCCATGGTCATTCGCCGGAGCATCTGGCGCTTTACTGCGCCGAACTCGGCGTGTTAGTTTCAGGCGATATGTTGTTGCCGGCCATTTCCACCAACACCTCTGTTTTCGCGGTGACGCCCGATGCCAATGTTCTGCTCTGGTACCTGGATTCGCTCGATGATCTGGCGCGCGAAATCGCCGACAACAATACTCTGGTGTTGCCTTCGCACGGGCTGCCTTTCTACGGAATGGCGACCCGGGTGCAGGCGCTGCATGCCCATCATGCCGACCGTCTGCGGGCGCTGGAGGATAGCTGTCAAGACGCGCCGCAGAGCGCGGCCGGAGTGCTCGACATGCTGTTCCAGCGGGCGCTCGATACGCATCAAACGATGTTTGCGATGGGCGAAGCGATTGCCCATCTGAACTATCTGGAACAAGCCGGCCGGCTGTTGCGCACGACCGACGCCGACGGCGTGATTCGATTTCGGCGGCCGCCTCGGCATGCCGCCATGCAGTGACAACAGGAAGGGATTGACGTATGTCGCAACAAACCGAAGAACAGGGCGCCAACCTGCCCAACCCGGCCGAGATGGCCAAGACCTATGCCGAGGTGGCGCAGCGCGCCTCGCGGGTGCTGACGCAATTCATCGAGAAGAAGGCCAAAAAGGGCCTCGACGCGCCCAGCGACGAACTCGGCGTGGCCCGGGCCTTCATGGATCTGTCGGCGCGCCTCCTGGCCAATCCGTACAAGATGGCCCAGACCCAGATGAACATGATGTGGGACTACTTCTCGCTGTGGCAGAACACCTCGATGAAGATGCTTGGCGTCGCGGTTCAGGCGCCGGTGGCGACCCCGAAAAAGGGCGACAACCGCTTCAAGGACGAGGAATGGGAGGAGCATTTCCTGTTCGATTTCGTCAAACAGTCTTACCTGATTACCGCCCGCCACATCCATGACACCGTCGCCGGCGCCGACGGTCTGGATGAGCAGACGCAGCAGAAGGTCAATTTCTTCACCCGGCAGTACATCGACGCGCTGTCGCCGTCCAATTTTGCCTTGACCAACCCGGAGGTTTTCCGTGAAACCGTCAAGTCGAACGGCCAGAATCTGGTCAAGGGCCTGAACAACCTGTTGCAGGATGTCGAATCGGGCGACGGCCAGTTGCGCATCCGCATGACCGACGCCACAGCCTTCGAGATGGGCAGGAATGTCGCCACGACGCCGGGCAAGGTGGTCTTCCAGAACAGGCTGTTCCAGTTGATCCAGTACGATCCGCAGACGCCGGATCAGTACAAGAAACCGCTGCTCATCATTCCGCCGTGGATCAACAAGTACTACATCCTCGACCTGCGCGAGAAAAATTCGCTGGTCAAATGGACGACCGATCAGGGCCACACGACCTTCATCATGTCCTGGGTCAACCCGGACGAAAAACTGGCCCAGGAAACCTTCGAGAATTACCTGCAAGATGGCGCGCTCGAAGCCGTCAAACAGGTTTGCCTCCAGACCGGCGAGGACAGCGTCAACATGGCCGGCTACTGCCTGGGCGGCACGCTCTTGATGACCATGCTCGCCTGGATGGCGGCCAAGAAGGACAAGCGCGTCAATTCCGCGGTGTTCTTCGCCTCGCTGCTCGACTTTTCCGAACCCGGCGAACTGGGCGTTTTCATTGACGAAGGCAGCGTCGCCGGCCTGGAAAAGAAAATGAACGAGCGCGGCTATCTCGAAGGCTCCGAAATGGCCGGCACCTTCAACATGCTGCGCGCCAACGACCTGATCTGGTCCTTCGTGGTCAACAACTACCTGATGGGCAAGGACCCCTTCCCCTTCGACCTGCTCTACTGGAACTCCGACTCGACACGCATGCCGGCGGCGATGCACAGCTACTATCTGCGCAACATGTATCTGGCCAACAAACTCAGGGAGCCGGGCGGCCTCACCATTGGCGGCGTCAAGATCGACATCGGCAAGGTCAAGACGCCGTGCTACTTCATCTCCACCATCGAGGATCACATCGCGCCGTGGAAGAGCACCTACATGGGTGCCCGCCTGCCCTCCGGCCCGACCAAGTTCGTCCTCGGCGGCTCCGGCCATATTGCCGGCATCGTCAATCCGCCGGTCGCCAACAAATATGGTTACTGGACCAATGAGGCCACCGACGGCAATCTGCCGGAAAGCCCGGAGGATTTCCTGGCCGGCGCCACACAGCATGCCGGCTCATGGTGGACGCACTGGAACGAGTGGGTAACCACGCTGCCAGGCGGTTCGGCCAAGGTCAAGGCGCGCCAGCCGGAGGCCGGCCCGCTGAAAGTCATCGAACCCGCGCCGGGCAGCTACGTCAAATTCCGCCTGGATGCGAAGAAATCCGCCTGAACAGGGGGTTCTTCGTCAAGACAAAAGGGAGGCCGAGCCTCCCTTTTTTTAGGTCAACTCCTATCTTGATCTGTCCATGATGGATGTCTAACATGGACATGTTCAGGTTTGAGGAGCAGGGCATCATGGAATGGAATATTGCCAGCGCCAAACAACAGTTTTCAGAGGTCGTGCGCCTGGCAATGCGCGAACCGCAGGTGATTTACAACCGCAATAAACCCGTCGCCATGCTGATTTCGGCAGACGACTTCGCGGATTATCAACGGTTGCAGGCGCAGCAACAAAAGTCCACGCCCGCCGCGCAGTTCGCCGACATTCGCGCCATTTTGGCGGCGGAAGGAACGGACGGCATCGATACGCCGCCGCGCGTTGACCGTCCCAACCCGTTTTCCGATTTTTAGCTCGATGCTGCTCGTCGATACCAACGTCATCAGCGAACTGATGCGCCAACAACCGGACGAAGGCGTGATGCAGTGGGTGCAATCCCTGCCGCAAGGCGAGGGATTTTTTTTATCGGTCATCACGCTTGACGAAATTTTCTTTGGGCTGTGCCGAAAGCCACACGAAGCCAAGCGGCGCTGGTTCGATCAATTCGTCGCCGCGCATACCGTCGTCGACATCACCACTCCCATCGCGCGTCGCGCCGGTGAAATGCGGGCGATGTTGGGGCTGCGCGGTCAAATACGCACGCAAGCCGATATGCTGATCGCCGCCACCGCCCAAGTTCACGCCCTGACGCTGGTCACGCGCAATGTGTGTGATTTTGCTGGCTGCGGCATTGCGCTGCAAAATCCCTTTGGCGCATAGGGTGAAGGCGGCATGACGGTACGAAAAAGCCCCGCGCGCGGCGGGGCTTTTCGGTCAGGCGACGGGGCGAACTTACATGCCCATGCCGCCCATACCACCCATGCCGCCCATGTCAGGCATGCCGCCGCCGGCCGGCTTGTCTTCGACCTGTTCGGCGATCATGCACTCGGTGGTCAGCATCAGGCCGGCGACCGAAGCGGCGTTTTGCAGCGCGGTACGGGTGACCTTGGTCGGATCGAGCACGCCCATCTCGACCATGTCGCCGTATTCGCCGGTGGTGGCGTTGTAGCCGTAATTGCCCTTGCCGCGGACGACCTTGTCGACCACCACCGACGGCTCGTCGCCGGCATTGGCGACGATTTCGCGCAGCGGCGATTCGAGAGCCTTGAGGGTCAGCTTGATGCCGGCGTCCTGGTCGTGGTTGTCGCCCTTCAGCGCCTTCAACGCAGCGCGGGCGCGCAGCAGGGCAACGCCGCCGCCGGGGACGATGCCTTCTTCAACGGCAGCGCGGGTGGCGTGCAGCGCGTCTTCGACGCGGGCCTTCTTTTCCTTCATTTCGACTTCGGTGGCGGCGCCGACCTTGATGACGGCCACGCCGCCAGCCAGCTTGGCCACACGCTCCTGGAGCTTCTCGCGGTCGTAGTCGGAGGTGGCTTCTTCGATCTGGACGCGAATCTGCTTGACACGGGCCTCGATGGTCGCGGCATCGCCGGCGCCGTCGATGAGGGTGGTGTTTTCCTTGGCGATTTCGACGCGCTTGGCCTGGCCGAGATCCTTCAGGGTGGCTTTTTCCAGACTCAAACCGGTTTCTTCGGAGATGACGACGCCGCCGGTCAGGATGGCGATGTCTTCGAGCATGGCCTTGCGCCGGTCGCCGAAGCCCGGCGCCTTGACGGCGACGGTCTTGAGGATGCCGCGGATGTTGTTGACCACCAGAGTCGCCAGCGCCTCGCCGTCAACGTCCTCGGCGATGATGAGCAGCGGGCGCGAGGCCTTGGCGACTTGTTCGAGCACCGGCAGCAGGTCGCGGATGTTGGAAATCTTCTTGTCGAACAGCAGGACGTAGGGGTTGTCGAGCAGGGCGATCTGCTTGTCCGGGTTGTTGATGAAGTAGGGCGACAGGTAGCCGCGGTCGAACTGCATGCCTTCGACGACATCGAGTTCATTGGCCAGGGACTTGCCGTCCTCGACGGTGATGACGCCTTCCTTGCCGACCTTTTCCATGGCATTGGCGATGATGTCGCCGATGTCGGCATCGGAGTTGGCCGAGATCGAGCCGACCTGGGCGATTTCCTTGGAGGTGGTGCACGGCTTGGAGATGCCCTTCAATTCCTCGATGGTGGCGATGACGGCCTTGTCGATGCCGCGCTTCAGATCCATCGGGTTCATGCCGGCGGCGACGTACTTCATGCCTTCGCGGACGATGGCCTGGGCCAGCACGGTGGCGGTGGTGGTGCCGTCGCCGGCGATGTCGGAAGTCTTGGAAGCGACTTCCTTGACCATCTGGGCGCCCATGTTGGCGAACTTGTCCTTGAGTTCGATTTCCTTGGCGACGGAAACGCCGTCCTTGGTCACGGTCGGGCCGCCGAAGGAACGCTCGAGCACCACGTTGCGGCCTTTGGGGCCGAGCGTGACCTTGACCGCGTCGGCCAGGATGTTGATGCCTTCGACCATGCGGGCGCGGGCGGAATCACCGAATTTGACTTCTTTGGCTGCCATTTATGTATAACTCCTGAAAATTGTTGTGTGGTGATTGGGGCGGCGCTTACTTCTGCACGACGCCCATGATGTCTTCTTCGCGCATGACCAGGATTTCCTCGCCATCGACCTTGACCGCTTGCCCTGCGTATTTGCCGAACAGCACGCGGTCGCCCTTCTTGACGTCGGGTTCGATGCGCTTGCCGGCCTCGTCGCGCTTGCCCGGGCCGACGGCCAGGACTTCGCCCTGATCCGGCTTTTCGCCGGCGGAATCGGGAATGACGATGCCGGAAGCGGTGGTGCGCTCGGCTTCAACGCGCTTGACGATCACGCGGTCGTGCAAAGGACGAATATTCATACAAATGGACTCCTGAACAATGAATAGAGAGTTGTGAAAACTGAAGCGACAAACTGAAAGGGATCGGGCCGGAGGCGGCGCCGAAGCCGGAGCGAGAACCGGTGTTAGCACTCATCGCCGACGAGTGCTAATAATAGGGGCCGTCCGGGGCGATTTCAAGAGGCCGGATCACAATTTCGTCGCCGGCCTCGATCAAGGCGTCGCGCAACGCGAGATTCCATTCCCGCCCAGCACTTGCCGCTTTGGCGGCGTGAAGTTCATCATGCGCGCCGCACACGACGCCGAGGGCTGTCCGCGCTACCATTGCTTTTCATGCATACCGTTGAAATCGTCCTGCTGGTACTGATGTTTGGCGCCGTGACCGGCATCGTCGCGCGCTATCTGCCGGCCGTTCCCCTACCCTTGATCCAGATCGCCATGGGCGCGCTGCTATCGTGGCCGCAGCAGGGCTTGCACATCGCGCTCGATCCCGAGCTGTTCTTGCTGTTGTTCATTCCGCCGCTGCTGTTTGCCGATGGCTGGCGCATTCCCAAGCGCGAATTCTTTGCGTTCTGGCGGCCCGTGTTGCGGCTGGCGCTGGGGCTGGTGTTATTCACGGTACTGGGGCTGGGCGTGCTGATTCACTGGCTGATTCCGGCCATGCCGCTGCCGGTCGCTTTCGCGCTGGCCGCCGTGGTGTCGCCCACCGACGCCGTGGCGGTGTCGGCCATCACGCGCCATCTGGGCATGCCGAACAAGACCATGAGCGTGCTCGAAGGCGAATCGCTGCTCAACGACGCCTCGGGTCTGGTGGCCCTCAAGTTCGCGGTCGCGGCGACGGTGACCGGCGCTTTCTCGTGGCAGGGCGCGGTGGTCAATTTTTTGTGGATCGCGCTGGCCGGGCTGGCCGTCGGCATCGTGCTCGGCTGGAGTTATGCGCGGCTGCGCGAGCAGGTGACGCGGCGGCTCGGCGACGTGGCGGCGACGCAGATGGTGGTGCTGATGGTGCTGCTGCCCTTTGCCGCTTATCTGCTGGGCGAGAGCATTGGCGCATCCGGCATTCTGGCGGCGGTGGCGGCGGGCATCACGACCAATTTCGCCGATCTCGGACGCGGCGATTTCGTCAGCGAACGCCTGCAATCGGAAAACACCTGGTCGATGATCGAATCGGCTTTCAACGGCGCGGTCTTTTTACTGCTCGGCTTGCAACTGCCTTCCATCGTCGTCACCACGCTGGAGGCCGACAAGGTGGATTTCTGGCAACTGGCTGCTCATGTGCTGATTCTCTCGACGGCCCTGCTGGCGCTGCGCTGGTTCTGGTTCGCGCTCGGTTTGCAGGGGCGGCATTTGCGCGTGCTCGTCAGCAGCCAGTTGGCGGGGCATTCCGCGCCCGATCAAACGGCCCGCCAGCGCCGTGTGGCCTGGCTCATCAGCGGCATCGGCGCCCTGGCCGGCATCCGCGGCGCCGTCACGCTGGCCGGCGCGCTGTCCGTCCCGCTGCTGGCGCGCGGCGGGCATCCTTTCCCCGAGCGGGATCTGCTGATTTTTCTCGCCGCCGGCACGATTCTGTTCACGCTGATCGCCGGCAGCGTTGGCCTGCCGATCCTGCTCAAGCGCCTGCCGCAAGCGCCTGAGCCGCCCGGCGAGCGCGAAGAACGGCTGGCGCGGCTGGTCGCCTGCCGCGCCGCCATCGCCGGCATGACGCTCGGCGAGGCGGAGCGCGCCGGCGCCGACCCGCAATGGCTGGCGCAATACCACGAAGCCGAAGGCCGCCTGCTCCAGGATTACCGCAAACGCATCGACCTGCTCGACGATGGCGATGTCATCACGACGCCCGAGGCCGAGGCGCAGTTGCCCGAAATCCTGCGCCAGCGCCGCCAGCGTTATATCGTGCAACTGGAATTGCATTTGCAGTGTTTGCACACCGAGCGCACGGCGATCTATGCCGAACGCCACGCCGGCCGCATCAATGACGAGGCGTTGCGCCGTCTGGTCAGCGAAATCGATCTGGCGGAAGTTTCCCTGCAACGACGACTGACCGTGGCCCGGCGCACGCTGGCGAAAATGCCGCCCCCGCCAGCGAGTGGATAATTCCATTTTTAAATCGGCCGAGTACGCGAAGGCGAAGCGAGAGACAGTGCGGTTGCACGGCAAGCGAAGCCGACAAAGTGATCGGTTGATTTGGAAATGGAATAAGGGAGGACATGATGGACTGGCGAACGGTCAAGGAAAAAGCCGATCTCTACGAAAAACTGATGCGCCTGGATAAACCCATCGGCATTTTGCTGCTGGTGTGGCCGACCCTGTGGGCGCTCTGGCTGTCGGCCGATGGCCGGCCGGAATGGCCGGTGCTGATGGTGTTCCTGCTCGGCACGGTATTGATGCGCTCGGCCGGCTGCGTCATCAACGATTACGCCGACCGCGACTTCGACCGTCACGTCAAACGCACCCGTGAGCGCCCGCTGACCGCCGGCCTGGTCAGCCCGCGCGAGGCGCTGATCCTGTTCGCCGTCCTTTGTCTGCTGGCTTTCTCGCTGGTGCTGGCGCTCGGCCGGCCGCTGGTCACCTGGCTGTCGCTGCCGGCGCTGTTCCTGGCCATCAGCTATCCCTTCACCAAGCGCTTTTTCGCCCTGCCGCAAGCCTACCTGGGCATCGCCTTCGGCTTCGGCATCCCGATGGCTTACGCCGCGCATCTCGGCACGGTGCCGGCCGAAGGCTGGTGGCTGCTGCTCGCCAACATGTTCTGGTCGCTCGCCTACGACACCGAGTACGCGATGGTCGACCGCGACGACGATGTGAAAATCGGCATCAAAACCTCGGCCATCACCTTCGGCCGTTTCGACGTGGCGGCGGTGATGCTGTGTTACGCGGCGGTGCTGACGATCATCGCCGGTCTCGGCTGGAGCCTCCTGCGCGGCTGGCCGTTCTATGCCGGCCTGGCCGTCGCCGCCGGCATCATCGGCGTGCATTACACCTGGATTCGGGGGCGCGAGCGGATGGCTTGCTTCCGGGCTTTTCTGCACAACAACTGGGTCGGCGGGGCGATTTTCGCCGGAATTGCGCTGGATTATCTGATCGGCGGGCGTTGAACCCGCCCGCTCCGTTCCGTGATTCTGTGAAAGAATGGCCGCCGACGCCCCGTTGCCACTGCCCATGATGAACGACATCCACCACGATCTGACCCAAAAAACCCTGGCCATCCTCTGTCTGCTTGGCCTGATCGGCCTGTCGCTGTGGGTGTTGCGCCCCTTTCTGGCGGCCACCGTGTGGGCGGCCATGATCGTCGTCGCCACCTGGCCCTTGCTGCGCTCGCTGGAAGCGCGCCTGGGCGGGCGGCGGACGCCGGCGGTGGCGCTGATGTGTCTGGGCCTGTTGATCCTTCTGGTGCTGCCCCTGTGGCTGGCCATCGACACCATCATCGACCATGCCGATACGCTGACGGCAGTATTCCACCGCCTTGCCGAGGGCGGGCCGCCGGCGCCGCCGGACTGGCTGGCCGGCATCCCCGTGGTCGGCGAGCGGCTGGTCGGGCTATGGCAGCAGGTTGCTGCCGCCGGCGAGCCGGCCCTGGTCGCCAGGATCACGCCCCATGCCGCCGACGCCGGCAAATGGGCGTTGGCCAGGGTCGGCGGGCTGGGCGGCATGCTGGTGCAGTTTCTGCTGGTCATCGTTCTGTCGGCGCTGTTCTATAGCGGCGGCGAGAATGCGGCCCGGCTGCTGCGCCGTTTCGGCCGGCGGCTGGCCGGCGCGCGCGGCGAGGGCGCCATCGTCCTCGGCGGCCAGGCGATCCGCGCCGTGGCGCTTGGCGTCGGCGTCACCGCCCTGACCCAGACGGTGCTCGGCGGCATCGGCCTGGCCGTGGCCGGCGTGCCGTTCGCCGCCCTGCTCTCGGCGCTCATGCTGCTCTTCTGCATCGCCCAGATCGGGCCGGGCCTGATCCTCTTTCCGGCGGTGGCCTGGATGTACTGGAACGGCGACGGCGGCTGGGCGACGGCCCTGCTGGTGTGGAGCCTGATCGTCGTCATGCTCGACAACGTGCTGCGCCCGATCCTGATCCGCAAGGGCGCCGACCTGCCGCTGCTGCTGATTTTCGCCGGCGTCATCGGCGGCCTGCTTGGCTTCGGCCTGGTCGGGATTTTCATCGGGCCGGTGGCCCTGGCCGTCACCTGGACGCTGACCCTGGCCTGGATCGAGGATGCCCTCGGCAAGGATGAGGATGCCGGGGCGCCCAATCAATCATCATTCCATTTTTAAATCAGCCGAGGACGCGAAGGCGAAGCGAGAGACAGTGCGCTTGCACGGCAAGCGAAGCCGACAAAGTCATCGGTTGATTTGGAAATGGAATCAGACGCGGCGCAGCCGGATCAGGCGGAACCAGCCGCCGCCCAGGGCCGGCCGGTCGTCCTCGCAGACGAATTGCGGCGCGCTCGCCAGGACATCCTCGAAGATGACATCGAGGCGGGTCGCCACGCGGCGGGCAAGGGGATTGAGCCAGCGCCGCAGTAGCGCCGGCTGATCGCGGCGCAGGAATTTATCGAAGATGATGACCGTTCCGCCCGGGCGAACGACGCGGGCGATCTCACTCAGGCAGCGCTCCGGCTGCGGCACCACGGCCAGAATCAGGTGCAGCGCCGCGGCATCGAAAGTGGCCTCGGCGAAAGGCAGGCGCTGGGCGTCGCCCTGCACCGGCGCGAAATCCAGCCCGTCGGCGCGCGGCAAGGCGCGGCGCAGCATCGAGCGGTTGAAATCGAGGCCAATGTAGCGCCGCGTCGGCGGCAGGTGCGGCAAATCGAGACCGGTGCCGACGCCGGCCAGCAACACCCGGCCGCCGTCGCCGGGCAGAGCGGCCAGACTGCGCCGCCGCGCCGCCCGCGTCGCCCGTTGCAGCGCCGCATCGTAAAACGGGGCAAGCAGCGTGTAACTGGCGTGCAGACTCAACCGGCCACCTCGTTGCCAGAATGAAAACGGGCCAGCAAGCGGTTTCTATTCATGCCCTATCCGATCCTGTCCAGCCTGCGACAAATAGCAAAGCCGCCCGGTTTACGGTTATTTTGCCGACGCAAAAGGGATGAGCATTTTAGAGCGGTTTCTGCTTGAATGATTACATCAAATTTCCAGCGCTGTTAGCCCCCCTCCCCCGCA
>Ga0209628_10002597_pt1 | contig 12343 bp, 13 predicted proteins | sample TergutCu122P4_FD_187285 | JGI IMG/M metagenome (GOLD analysis project Ga0209628, IMG submission 187285) | Cubitermes ugandensis P4 segment gut microbial communities from Kakamega Forest, Kenya - Cu122 P4 (SPAdes) (version 2) | ecosystem: Host-associated > Arthropoda: Insects > Digestive system...
CCGCTGGCAGGTGGGCTTCAACGGCAGGTCCAGCGGCTACCTGGTGCTCTACCAGGGCGAACTGAACCCCAGCGGTTACAAGTCCTACTGTACGGCCTGTGGGCAGCACAACTATCGCAGAACCGTTGAAACCGGCAAGGCCTGCGGGAAATGCGGCAGGCACGCCCGCGTGGACGCGAAGGGGCCCATCATGAGGGCGTGCACATATCCCGGCTGCTCCACAGATATGGGCGAGGACTACGCTGACTGGGAGATGTTCCAGCTGCGCGAGCGCGTGAAGCTGGTGCAGGAGTTCGACCGTCTGGCCGACGCTATCGTGCAGGAAGCGATCTACATGGCCCTCAACTACGAAATCGGGGAAGAAACCTATATCACCGTGCATGCACGCCAGGTTTTGATCCCGGTGGCGTGCTGAAGGAGGGATATGTATGGTTTGCAGTTTTGACAGGCTGCTCTATCCCAAATGCACGCCCGCGCAGTATGACGGCAGCTATGCCGTGGCGCTGTTCCGGCCGCACGAGAGAGTAGTAGACGCGAAGGGGATCCCGGTTCGTCAGGTCAAGGTGGTAGGCAGTTGCCTGCCCCTTGCCGATGGCCTGCGGTTCAAATTGCACGGCCGCTGGAGCAACGGCGGCAAATACGGTCCCCAGTTTGAGTTGGAGAGCTATGAGAATCTTATCGCCCCCGGCAGGGAAGGTCTCATCGCCTATCTGTCTTCCGGGTTGCTAAAAGGCATCGGGCACAGGACCGCCGAGAAGATCTACGACCGCTTCGGCGACGATACCCTGGAAATCCTCGACAACCGGCCCGAAGACCTGCTCAAAATCCCCGGCATCAGCCCGGCCAAACTCAGCCGCATCGTTGACGGCTACCTTTTGTCCCGCGGGGCGCGCGAGGTGGTTTCCCTCCTCGCGCCCCACGGCGTGGGCGCCAACAGAGCGGTCAAAATCTTCAAGCAGTTTGGGGCCCGGGCGACGGAGATCATCCAAGCCCATCCCTACCAACTGTGTGAGATGTCCGGCATCGGCTTCGCCACCGCGGACGCCATCGCCAGGAGCATGGGCCTCGGTCCCCTGTCCGGCGAACGTATTCGCGCAGGTCTCCTTCAGGTATTGAAGGACGCCGAACTCAATGGGCACCTTTGCGTGGAGGGCCAGCAGCATCGCACACTATGCACTAAGCTCCTCGACACGCCCGGTCTTACGGACAAGGATATCATGGAGGAGGCGTATCAGTTGCTGTTGAACGGCGCCCTTGTGGTTTATCGGGATTATGTCTACCGGGCCGTGACCGCGCAGGCGGAACAGGCCATCGCCCGCCGCGTAAAGGAGCTTCTGACCGGCTGCGTCCCAAAATTCAAACGTGATTTGGACTTGGAAATCCGGCGTGAGGAGACTGGCCAGGGCATCACCCTGGCCCTTGAGCAGCGGCAGGCTGTACGGACCTGCCTGGACTCGCCCCTGAGCATCATCACGGGCGGACCGGGCACGGGCAAGACTCTGGTGCAGCGCACACTGCTGAACATCTACCGCCGCGAACATCCCGACGCGAAGATCGTCTGTTGTGCCCCTACAGGCCGCGCAGCGCGCCGTATGGAGGAGTGTACCGGAGTACCCGCCTCTACGATTCATAAGGCCCTGGGCCTGCTGGCGGGCGAGGATGGCGCGTTCAATGAGCCAAAGCTCCTGAATGCCAATCTGGTCCTGGTAGATGAGGTGTCCATGCTGGACGTGTTCCTGGCGCGGCATCTGCTGCAGTCCGTTCCCGATGGGTGCCAGCTGGTGCTCATCGGCGACGCCGACCAACTGCCCTCTGTAGGGCCCGGCGCCGTGCTCAGTGAGCTCATCGCCTGCGGCTGCGTGCCTGTGGTCAAACTGGACAAAGTCTACCGCCAGAACGTCGGCAGCCTGGTAGCCGCCAACGCCGCGCTGATCCGCCACGGTGAAACCGTGCTGGAATACGGAGAAGACTTTCAGATGATCTCTTCCGACGAACTGGAAGCCTCTGCACAAGCGATCGAGCGGTACTACCTGCAGGAGGCCCGGCGCTGCGGCGTGGACAACGTCGCCCTGCTGACGCCTTTCCGGCAGAAGACCGCCACCGGCGCCAACGCCCTCAACGAGCGCCTGCGGGAGCTTGTGAACCCCGCGGCGCCCGGCAAGCCCGAGCTCGCCGGCGGTAAGCGCTGCTTCCGCCTGGGGGACAAGGTGATGCAGATCAAAAACAAGGGCGACGTCAGCAACGGCGATGTCGGCTATGTCAAGCAGGTTGTGAAAACCGAGGATGAAGCTTCCTTGTACGTGGACTTCGGTGATGGGCGTTTGGCCGAGTACGATAGCTCCGAGCTGGAGCTACTCGAACTGGCCTACGCTTCCACCATACACAAGTCCCAGGGCAGTGAGTACCAGACCGTGATCATCAACCTGCAGTGGGCGCATTACATCATGCTTAGGCGTCCGCTGGTCTATACGGCCATCACCCGTGCCAAGCAACGCGTGATCCTCGTGGGCGAGCGTAAGGCGCTTGCTACGGCGATCCGTACAACCGATACCGAACGACGCGGCACTATGCTTGCCGCGCGAATAAATGAAAAGGAGCAAATGTCATGACCACATTGGAAAAACTGCGCGCCCAGAAGGCCGCCCTGGAGGCCCTGATGGAGGAATCGGCACTCTCCCCGAACCAGCTCTGGCTGTTCCAGGAGCTCAACTACCGCATCGAGGTATTTGAGTGCTGCCAGATGTTCCGCCGCTCTGCGCCCTGTACGACCGACATGCAAATCCTTTGCCGGCACTACAGGATGGTGGACGCCTATATCCACCATCTCTCGCTGGAACGGCAGTACGGTAGGCGCGGCAACGCCGCCACGACCGAAGGGAGCAACGAAGACACGCTCAAACAGCACCGTGCGGCGGCCCTCGAAAGCCTCAATCAGGTGATCGCGGATTATCGGCGGCGCTTTCAGAGCTTTCATGCTGACGCAGCGGATCAGTACGCCTCGGCCATCAACCAGGTGCTCTGCAACGTGTTGATCGCGTGGACGCAACACCGCCAGTGCTATGTTGACATCAATAAGGAGGTATAAACGCAATGGGTACAACACATGAATTGATCCGCGGTATCAACGCCGTGCAAGGCTTCGATCCCGCCGAGCTGGTGGTGGACTACACCGACATGAACACCAACGAAGCCCGCAAGCGCCTGCCTGTCATGGCTCAGGTCGCATGGTTCCGGCTGAAGTACCCCGATGGGCGCATCGCCATCACGGCGCAGCCGGTGAAGGACTATTTCGTAGCGACAGCCCGGGTGTACATGCACTACAATGACCCGCCGGAGCATTTTCTGGCCGAAGCAAGCGCCACCCGTGGGCAGTCGGCTGAGAAGCCGACCGTCTCGCCCCGGGAATGGGCTCAGACCGCCGCCGTGGGCATTGCTCTGCGCAACGCCGGTTTTGGCCTGCAGTTCCACGCTTGCGGCGAGAGCTTCGATGAGCCCGCGGTGGATGAGCTGGATACCGCTGCCCCTGCTGAGGAGAAAATCAGGCCGGCAATCGTGCCGGCGCCCGCGCGCGAGCCGGAAGTCCTGACTTATGAGAAGGCGCTGCTGCTGCCGTGCCCCATTAGCAAGTACAACGGCAAAACGTTGGGCGAAGTGGCTGCGCTTGATCCAAGGGCTCTGGTCTGGGTCGCCGAGAAGTTCACCGGCGACTCGAAGCTGAAGGAAGGCGCGAAGCTTATCTGCCAACACGCCGCACAACAGGCCGCGTAAAAAACTGAAATGGGGGAGCAGGGCGACCTGCTCCCCCGGAAAGGACAAACCATGCACACATATCGCATGTTAGACATCCTTCCGCTGCTGGGCCTTCCCGATCCGCCGCAGCGCCGCACGGACTACTACGTCCCATGCCCTGCCTGCGACCGCGGGCGTGACAAGCACCTGAACATCAACCTGGAAAAGGATGTGTTCCGCTGCCCGCGTTGCGGCATCCAGGGCGGCGTTTTCGACCTCTACACCTATTTCACAGGCATACCCCGGGAGCAGGTGTTAGAAGACCTCAGAAATAAACTGGGTCAGTCTGAGATGCCTCCCTGGCAACGCCCGCTGCCTGCGCCCGAACCGAGAGTCCCGCCCTGCGCGGACATCGCTGTGCGGGACGCGACCTACCAGGCGCTGCTACAAAAGCTCTCGCTGGCGTCGGATCATATGCAGAACCTGCAGAACCGGGGCCTTCCCGGGGAAATCATAGTGCGAAACGGCTATCGTACCACGCCGCTGGTAGGATCAAAAGCCATCGCTAAGCAACTGCTGGCAGAAGGGCATACCATCGCCGGTGTGCCGGGTTTTTTTCGCGAAAACGATCATTGGAGCTTTGTGCCCGAGCAGCGCGGCATACTGATCCCCGTGCGGGATGTACATGGCCGCATCCAGGGCCTCCAGATACGACGGGACAATGTGCAGAAACGCAAGTTCCGCTGGGTCTCCAGCGCGAGCTATCCTGATGGCTGCCGCGCCGAGGGTTGGACACACTTCGTGGGTCCGCCCCGGGAAAGGATCATCCTGATCGAGGGCCCGCTGAAGGCCGACGTGGTACATCACCTCACCGGCCAGACTGTATTGGCCGTACCCGGCGTGAACGCTCTGACGCAATTGGAGCAGACCCTGTTGGAACTCAGGCGGCGCGGAGTCAGGCACATCATGACAGCCTTTGACATGGATTATCTGAAAAATTTCTATGTGCAGAATGGCTACAATGAACTCACCCGCAAGCTGTGTTCGATGGGTTTCTTCTATGGCACCTATCTTTGGAACCCTGACTATAACGGCCTGGACGACTATGTTTGGGAGGGCTGCCTGCGGGCCAAGGTATGAGCAAAAGTAACAGAGAAAGGCTCCCCTGATTGCGCTGCGTGTGCATCAGAGGAGCTTTTATTTTATATTCTTTTGAGTGATCATATCATTTTCTTATTACGCGCTCCACCGCCGCGGCCGCCCGCAGAAGTACATCTTCCCGCATCCGCCGGGCCACGTAGAATGAACCGATGGGCATTCCCCTGGCCGTCCGACCGATGGGCACTGTCATGCTGGGAAACCCTGTCGCCGCTGCCAGGCCAGAGCCCGCCGCCGTCATGAAGAACAGGTCGATCCCATGCTCGTCAAACATGGCGTCAAAATCGCGGATCGCCTGCCCCCGCGCCTCCAGAGCCGCCAGGTACTCCGGCTCCGCCAGAGTGCCCGGCGTGTTTTCGGCCTTGATGAGGCCTCCCTGGCCGTAGCGCAGCGCGGTATCGGTATAGCGTTCATTGTACGCGATGATCTCGGCCAGGCTCTGCGGGATGGCCGGGTTGTTCATCGAGCGCAAATAACGGTTAACGCCAAACTTGAATTCGTGCCGCATGATGGTGCTCAGGAATTCACCGACACGGATGTTGTGTTCCGGCAACTCGATGCACTGCGCGCCGCAGGCCTCCATGACGGCGACCAGGCCCTCGTTGGCCTCCAGCCAGTCGGGGGCGTCCATCTCGTCGGTGAACATGCGGCAGATGCCAACGCGCAGGCCATGCATCCCGGGCGCCGGCGTGTCGTACTGCTTGCCGGCCAGAACGCCCAGCAGGATGCGCGCGTCGTCCGCGCAGCGGGCCATGGGGCCGGCGGTATCCAGGGTAAAAGAGATGGGAAGGATGCCCCGGCCGCTGATCAGCCCAGCCGTGGGCTTGATGCCGATCACCCCGGCGTACTGAGCGGGCGAGATGATGGAACCGCAGGTTTCGGTGCCGACAGCCGCCGCGCAGAGCCCCGCGCCGACGGCCACGGCGCTGCCCGTGCTGGAGCCGGAGGGGTCCGCCTCGGGGTCGAACAGGTTCAGCACCTGCCCGCCGCGGGAGCTGTAGCCATTGGGCATGTCGTCAGCCATGTAGTTCGCAAACTCGGTCATGTTCGTCTTGCCGAGGATCACAGCGCCCGCCGTGCGCAGCAGGCGCACGATGTCCGCATCGGCCGAGGCAACATTTCTCGTTAGCGCAAGGGAACCCGCGCCGGTGACCATGCCGGCGACGTCAATGTTGTCTTTGATTAAAACGGGTATGCCGTGCAGCGCGGCGCTTTTGTCCTTGCTCGCGTCCAGGGCGCCGGCCTCGGCAAAGGCCTCCGGGTTGATCTCACTGATGGCGTTCAGGCGCTTGTTTTCCTCTGCGGCCGCAAGGAATTGCTGCACCAGCGCGCGGGAGGTTAATGTGCCGCTGCGCTGTGCCTGGAGCATTTCGGTGATGGTCATCGTCATTTATAACTCGCTTCATTCATACTACGCTACGTTGCGTATTTCGCTCCGCACCGCGCGCCACGTCAATACGTGTATCGCTATGCATTATAGCACATCCTCGGTGACGCCGCAACAAAAAAACGTTTTTTGTTGCAAACCCACTTCCTCGAAGGTATAACAGTATATAACCAGATAATTTAGCTAATTGCGAAAGTCCGCCCCACTAAGCGGCGAGCAGGACGCGAGAGCGTCTGGCAAGCGCGAGATCGTTGAGGCGCCCGGCAAGCAGAACACAAACGAGTTGAGAGATACCGGCGAGCAAGAGGTCCGCTTTGGTGGTGAGGACGTTGGAGGTTTTGCGGCCATCGAGGCAGAGGTTGCATTTGAGGGAAGCGATGGCGCGTTCGACGGCTGCGCGGTGCTTGTAGATTTCGTCAAATTCCGGGTCGTCGCGTGAAATGCCCGGGTAAAGGCGCAGGTCACGGTCGGGGTAAACGTAAACGCACTTGCCGTATTTGGAATCGGTGCAAGGTGACTGACAGGTACAAACCCTTGTGTTACGGCGTTTTTTGGAGCCTGGGCAAACGAATTTCAAGCGCATGGATCGATGCTTTCCGCGGCAAATGCCGGCATAAGAAAATGGCTGTTTGGATTTCGTGCAGATCGGGGCGCCTTGTTCGTTGAAATTTTCGTCGCCGGGAGGAGCGCCATTTCGAGGATTGATTGGGATAACCGCTTTTTCGAAACCGTATTCTTTGAGCAGGAAGCGATAGTTATCGTAGCTGTCGAAGGCGGCGTCGCCCGCGAAAGTGCTGTAGCGCAAGTTTGGATGTGCGGCGCGGAAATCCTGCAAAACGGGCCTGAGCGCGGCGGAATCGCCGATTTCCTTGTCAACCTTCGGGTCTTTGGTTCGTTTTTCGGTTGGAACCTCCGGGTGCCGAAGGCGGAAATCCTGGTCGAGCAAATCCAAATGCCGAATGATTCCCAAACCGTTCGTCAGCACCGCCGCCCTTTGGGCATAGCAAAAATGGCCGTTGATGTACTGGTATTTCACCTCGCTGTTGGATTCGGCTGCCTGCGGCATGAAGGCGTGCCTGCCCTTTTCGGCATCGAAATCCGGGTTGACTTTCGCGTAGGACTGCGCCTGTTTTTCCTTGAGCATCAAGAACTTGGGGTTGTTTTCGGTCACATAGCTCTCAATCCCGGTGAGGTCGAAATTGAGCATATCGGCCAGGGCGGCGTCCATTTCGCGGCAGATCGGTTCTGTCAATTCCACCAGGCGATGGAAAACCTGTGCAAGCCAGCGGCAAAAATCCTGTTTGAAGCGCGTGAGCTTCGAGGCGTCCGGCACTTTATGCAGCCCGCAGAAATCACGCATTTCGCGGCAGCAGCGCAGCACGTTGAGTAACTGCGAATCCTCTGTAAAATGGAACACCCGCTGCACCAGCAGCATGCGCAGGAAGCTTTCCAGGTGGTATTCCCGAGCGCGTCCGAACCGCTTGTAGAACGCGTGATAGAACCCCGGCGAGATGATTTCGTCCCAGTCAATGTGCTCGTCAAGCAGCCCGAACAGCAGCGGCTTGTCGTTTTCCAAGGCGTTTTCCACGCCCTTGTAGGTGTCCCATAGCGACATCTGCTCGTAATTACTTCGCATGGCTTTTCCTCCTTTTTTGCGCGTGTTCTTGTTTTTTGGTCAATTCAATTATACCACAAAACTGGAGGAAAGTCATTATAAATCGAGCTCGGAATCCCTTGTGTATCAAGGGTTTGTGAGTTTCGCAATTACCTACAGATAATTAACAAGGAGGCACTACCATGTCCAGCAAAGTAATCGCAGTAGACACCGGGAATCTGGAGATCACGACAGTAAACTTTAGATTCTGCTCAGGCCTGGTCGAACATCGCGTCAGGCCGCTGTCCAGTGAGTTCATCGAGTATGCGGGGAGCTTCTGGACGCTCTCGAATGACCATATTGCTTACATGCGCAATAAGGCCGCGGATAATCGCTTCTTTGTCCTGACCCTCTTTGCTATCGCGAAAGAATTGACGCGTGCGGGGAATCTCAGGGCAATGAACGACATCGACTTGGCGGTGGGCCTGCCCCCGGCGCATATAGGCGATCTCCGTCAAAGCTTCATGCAATATTTCAGGAAAGACGGCCACGTGAATTTTGCCTACAACGGCACACCTATGACGATCATGATCCGCAATGTTTTCGTCTACGTCCAGGGGTTTGCCGCTATAGCGCCACAAATCACCCGGCTGCTGCAGGTCAAACGCATATACGTCGTGGATATCGGCGGTATGACGACTGACGCGCTGCTCCTGGCCAACGGAAAACCGGACAAATACTACAGTCTCGAAACCGGAATCATTACCCTGCAAAACACGCTGATCGGCAGGGTCAACGCACGGCACGACATGACGATTGAAGCGGATCATATCGAAATGGTGCTGCTGGGCCAAGAAACCATCCTGCCCCGGGAAGTGCGGGAGACCATTATTGAAGCTGCGCAGCAGCATACGGACCACATCCTGGAAAAGCTACGTGAGCTGAAGGTCGATTTGCGTTCCGACCAGGCAATATTCATCGGCGGCGGTTCCATTTTACTGCACAAATACCTGGAGGCTTCACCCATGGTCACGAAGGCCGAATTCATCCTCGAATCGAATGCCAATGCCGTGGGATATCAGCTGCTGGCAGAAACCCAACTGAAACAGATGGCGATGATAGAAGCATGAAAACAAAAGATGGGTATAGGTTTTCCCTGAGCTTCCTTGCCACCACGCCGGAGCAGGAACAGGTTGGCGAACTGCTTGAAGCGCTAGGCTCGAAAAAGAGCCGGTTCATCGTACAGGTTTTATCGCATTACCTGCAGGAACATGCCGGAGAGCCGCTTGGGCCGCTGCAGATTGTAAGATCGCCATATTTTACGCTGCCCATGCCGGCGCCGAAAAGAAAGAAACCGCCTCGGAAGGCCCCCGCCGCAGGCAGCGCAACCAATCCCCACAGCGAAAGCGCTGCCGAAGCGCCAATTCAATTTGCCGGCGAAGGCGGCCTTGCTTCCATGCTTGCCCATATGGAGTCGTTTGGCAATTAAGGCTGAAAATGCTGAAAAAACAACACAACCTGCTCTATGTGGGTTGTGTTGTTTTATGCCACAGATTAGGCGTTGCTACAGAAAAAGGCCGATGCAGAAGGAGAAAAAGGAGCAAACATCGGATATAGTCGTTCGAAATATGCGGAAAAACCCAACTTGCCGACGAAAGCAGACTTTTTTGTCACAAAAATCGCTTTAATATAGTAAATAGCGAAAGAAGGGGGAGGAAAGCGAGCCGATCTAGTTGGCAGGTTTATCCGAAGGGCAGGGAGACTCCACAATCGTCTGCCCGCTCCCGCAAATCCTGTGGGTTTGCGGGGCGGGGCATCGGATGGTTGCGGGAATCCCTGCCGCTTTTTTTGCAAAGAGAGGGGGTGAGGCCTATGCGCTCGTTTGTCATGCGCTAAATAATCTCCCCAGGCAAAAATTTAGAATGCATGCCATCTTGGCATGTCACCGGCCAGGGTGGCATGACCAGGAGGCATGAATGATGACATACGATGAGGTCCGGGCTATGTATACCGCTTACATAGAACGGGTGGCGAGGTTTGCCCGTCAGGAGTACCTGCGCACTTTACAGTATCGGTCACGGGAGGTTCCTTTGGAGGACCTGCCAAACGAGGAATTGCCCCAGGCCGAAGACCGCTATTTCCCCGATGAATTCGCATTTGCAGAATTGCGTCTGTCGCAGACCGTGAACGACTTGCCATTGCTGCGGCGGCAGGTGCTCAGTATGCTGTTCGTAGAGCAACTGACCGCTCCAGAGATTGCGGAACGACTGGGCTGTCCTATCAGCTATATCTATAAAGAAAAGCACCGTGCGCTGAAGAAAATCCGGGATGTGATGGAGGGCAACGGTTATGGCCGATGAGGCATTTGCCAGCTTGCTGGCACGCGCGATCGAGGGCGACAGCGAAGCCATGTCCCTTATCCTGCAAGAATATGACCTTCTGTTCCGGCGGCTTGCCACGATCGAAGGCAGTCTTGACGAGGACTGCTTTCAGTACATACGCTTACGGGCCTTCGAGATGACCCGGCGGTTCAAGATGCCCCCAAAAAATATTTTTTAAAAGTGGAAGAAAACGATGAATAACTGTCATTTTATTTATGAAGGCATCCCAAAGGAATCCTGTGGCTCCAAGGAGCCGCCGGTTCCAAGCACCTTGACAAACAGGCGGCAGCGCCTCATACGCACCCCCCGGCACATTCCCTGGCGGCGAGCGGCTATCCCCCCGGTCCGGCAAACCGGGGCCAGGAGTACATAAACGCGGGCGGCCCCCGCGTGCGCCATAACCCGTCCGGGAATGTTGCGGAAGCGGCAATTCCGCGCGGCCCGGTAGCTACGGGCGCCGAGGGGGCTAAATAAATTTTGTTATTGCACTGGAGTGGTCATATGAATTTGAAAGACTATCCTGATGTCCTTACCGTGCGGCAACTGGCACAGGTGCTGGGCATTGGCAAAAACGCAGCCTATGACCTTGTGAGGAAAAAGGCCATTGGTCACCTGAAAGTCGGACGGAAATATTTGGTACCTAAGCGTTGCGTTATTGACTATTTGAACTCGTCGCGGTATAATAAGGTGCTGTAATGGTGGGCTTCAATTTTACTGTCACGAAAGGAGTTATGAAATGACAGGAAGCCTGCAAGTCAAGAAGGACACCTATTACATGGTGATCAACCTCTACGGCACGGACGGCAAGCGCAAGCCGAAATGGGTATCCACCGGCCTACCCGCCAAGGGGAACAAGAAGCGCGCGGAAAAGATGCTGCGTGAAACGCTAACAGAGTACGAGCAGCAGGATGCGATCAGTCGGCCGGGCAGCGATGTCCTCTTCGGTGATTGGGTACGGCACTGGTTGTACGATGTGGCGAAAGCCCGTGTGGACATCGTCACATTTGAGGGCTATGAAATGACGGCCAAGGCACAAGTGTTTCCGGATTTTGAGGAATCAGCAATCTTGCTCAGCGATGTTAGTACGCAAATCTTGCAGAAGTTCATCGACTGCAAGCGCGCGAACGGGCGTAAGGATGGTACTGGCGGTTTGTCGTACAATAGCGTGCGGCTCATGAGGAACGTACTTAACCAATCCATGAAGCTCGCCGTCAACGATGGCCTGATCGAACGCAACCCATGTGAGGGTCTTGTTCTGCCGAAACGCGAGCGCCGTGAGGTCACGTTCTTCAATGAAGAACAGATTTGCCGATTGCTGGAGGCACTGAAAGATGAGCCGCTCTGCCCGATCATCCATTTTGACGCTATGTATGGCCTGCGCCGCAGTGAGTTGCTGGGCCTACAATGGGATTGTGTGGACTTCGATGCAAGGCAGTTCACTGTTCGCCGTACGATCGTTCAGAACAAGACGATCACCGAAAAGGAGAAAACCAAAAATGCATCGAGCAGACGCACACTTCCGTTAACACCCGAAATCCTTGCCATGCTGAAACGCATAAGGAAACAGGAAGCCGAAAACCGCCGCTTGTTTGGCTCTGCGTATGTTGAGAACCAACTGATCTTCAAGTGGCCGAACGGTGAGCCATACCAGCCGCAATATATCACCGTCAAGTTCCCTAAGCTGTTGAAGCAATACGGGTTTCCGCATATCCGCTTCCATGATCTGCGCCACAGCTGTGCCAGTATGCTGATTGCCAATGGATTCAATTTAAAAGACATACAGGATTGGCTCGGCCACGCGAATATTTCCATGACAGCGGACATATACGGGCACCTGGATATGACGCGCAAACGAAGCATGGCCGACAGCATAGCAGGGAAATTTGGTGGAAAGTGTTAGAACAAGTGTTAGAACGCAAGCCGCGTTGGAGCGTTTGTTCGGGTGTTTGCAAAAAGAAAAAAGCCTCAAACCCTTACAGGTCAAGGCTTTTGGCGGAGAGCATGGGATTCGAACCCACGGTACGTTTGTAGCGTACACACGATTTCCAGTCGTGCTCCTTCGACCAACTCGGACAACTCTCCACGTTACAGTTA
>Ga0209628_10002598_pt1 | contig 12342 bp, 13 predicted proteins | sample TergutCu122P4_FD_187285 | JGI IMG/M metagenome (GOLD analysis project Ga0209628, IMG submission 187285) | Cubitermes ugandensis P4 segment gut microbial communities from Kakamega Forest, Kenya - Cu122 P4 (SPAdes) (version 2) | ecosystem: Host-associated > Arthropoda: Insects > Digestive system...
ACTGCCTGTCACAAAAAAAAAAAGTTATTCTTGAGGCCACAGTTCCAAAACATGGTGGCAGATGAGATTAGTGCACTACAAAATAATTTGCTTTATCTTCAGCCCCAAGTTTGAACAGTTTTGATGGCGGTAGGCTTACAGAATCCAGTGGCGTACCCAGGAATTTTGTTCGGATGGGGGGTTCAACAAATTCAGTTGAGGACAGAGGACAGAGAGAAATGGGGATCTAGGGCCGGTAGCCCCTTAGTCAGGGGTTCTGGAGGCAGCTGTAATTTGGTACAAGAATTTTCATTTCATATAGTAAAATATTCTTAATTTTTTGATACTTTAGACTATTTATGATGACAACCAATTTATTTGTCATTGCTAATGTACAACAATTGCGGACCTAGGAAGTTTTAGAATTTTACTGCCTTTTTTCCGAAAATCTTGGGGTGTTGGCGTCCTAAATTGAGCAATCTTTAAACTAACGAGGATGTTGGAATAGGAACACTAAACATTTTCCGCTCAGTTTGCAATCCGGCTCGACTTTGTCAAACTTTCGGGATGTTGGGGGTGGGTTTGAACTCCAAAACCAGATACGCCATTGCAAGAGAGTTTGTATTAAAAGAAACCTTTATTTAATAAATTACAACAGTATGAGAACAAAGTGAAATACAAAAGGAAATCGAGACGCCGGTTCTTCTTGCTCATGCACCCGACGACTCCACCGATATCTAGCAGAATACCTATATGAACGTTCATTAGTGCAAGCTCGTTGAGGCGCTCCTCGCCTGTTGTATTCATCAGGTAGGTTTTTAGTCTCTTCAGTGTGGAGGACGATCGCTCTTAAGCTACAATTGTCACTGGAATACACGCCAAAATGTTTATTGCTGTGAAGACAGAAGGGAAATGTGAGCATTGCAGAAGTTCAAGCTTTCTATAAAGCTGTGGGATCGTTCCTCCTGGCTTTTTTCTTCCCAAAATCTCTTCCACATCTGCAGCTCGAATTTGAACGTGTCCACCGAAGCAGTCGAAAAATCCACCGGGTAATTGTCTAGGAGCGTGCTGCAGATCGATCCTGCGTCTGTTCTTTCCTCTGCAATGCAGTGCGGTAGCAAGGCGCTGAAGCTGCACAATACGCTTCGATGTTTGAGAAATTGACCCTGAAGCTCGTGTATAAGGAAAAATAGGAAGGTTATATATGCGGACAATCGATAATGTCTGCGGATCCGATGTTCCATATGAATCCCGACTGACTCGTCGACCACATTGGCGTGGTGCTCGAATCTCGCAAACGACGGTGGTCGCCATTTCTTGAGCCTTGTCAAAAAGTGATGAAAATCCACTTAATGCATCGTTCCGCATTGCCTTTGCTTCGTTGAGCACTCGGTCAACGTGCTGTATGCATTGTGCAAGATCGAAGTTACGCGATTGCATAGTTGCTGATAGGGATGCAGTCAGGCCGATAACTCTCGATACGCAGCAGAGACCAACGGCAAAACAGCTCTTCTCCATCGCGGACCGCATTAAAACGCTTTCGAGCTAACGTCCGCGTCATCCCATCCCATTATGACACCTAAGGTGTCGTAAATCGGCAAGAACATTTCCTTGAAGAAAGAAATGGCGTCGTACCGCTCAACCCATGGCGTTTCACTCAGCTTTACTAGCCTTGTTTGGTGACTTCCGGACTCAACACTCGTTATCTGCTCTTTCAGCTTGTCCATGTGGTTCTCAGAGGTTCGGATAAAGGTTATCATCTCTTTCATCCTTCCGATGGTGTTTCTTATAGCATCAACCTTGCAAGCGTCCGAGATCACTAGATCTAATGAATGACTGGCACAATGAACGTAGATCGCCGAAGGATAGTCCTTGAAAATTAGAGTAGCACAGCCACCGAGATGTCCTTTCATTATACTCGCCCCGTCGTAACCTTGTCCCCGGAGATTACCAAGATCCAAATGCGTTTTCTGGAGGCCTCTGATAATGGCTACTTTTATTCCGGGACCCGTCTTGTCTTCTACAGGCGCGAAGCCAATGAAATCCTCCCGGACTCTATAACCTGCCTTTTCGACATTATCCGCATATCGTATGCGGAGAGACAGCTGTGCCATTCCTGCAACATCAGTCGTCTCATCTGCTAGGACCGAGAAGAAACCGCTCTCATTGATGCGGTTTGTGATATCTTCGACGATTATATCGCCGCAAGTAGCAATGATTTCGTTTTGAATTTTTGGAATGATGTAGGTAGCATTTCGCATGCAAGGCTCTAGGTGTTCCTTCTGGGCTAGGTCTCCTGCGTCGATTCGGAAACGTAGTAGGGCGCGAAAGTTCCCATCGTTTACCGCGAGATCGCCGTCTGGCAATGCTAATGTTCCCGTGTAAGAATGACTCCTGAGAGGAATACCTTGGCGACCACAAAAGATGACAGTTTTCACAATCGGGTTGAGTTTGGCGCGATTTTGGAGGGCCTGAGCCTTTCTACCGGAATCTAGGCATTCGAAAATATCTTTCTTCTTGTTTTCGAAGACCGATATGAAATTCTGAGCTCGCGTGGTTGCTGCCAAGTGAAATTTGTGCCCGGCATGTTCATTAAACGATTCGATGGCATTTTTCCAGTTACTGGACGGTTTGGCGACCAGCTTTCCCAACTTTACATGTTGCCCTTTACCCACTTCACCTTGGGCAAAGAAGACGCAATATCGACAAAGTGCTCCGCCACCTTGCACTTCCGTATAGGACAAGAAAGGAAAATGGTCCATCAATTTCAGCCGAAACCTTAGATTTATTGACGTTAAAGTCGGGAAGCTGTAAGAGGGAGGATGAGTCCAGGGTTTCGTGAGAATTGGTACTTGGCACTGTCATCAATCAGTGCATCTCTCGTGAGAAAAAGGCCCACATCGCAGGAGCTCTTGCACTGATTTGCAGCGACGTTCGGAATTGAGGGCTCAACTTCCATTTCTTTTGATGCAGATGGAGATGCATCGCTAACTATCTCCGTTTCCCGGGAAACTCGTGGCAACATCCCAGTAGAATCGGCAGTTAATCTACTTGAGGCTGCTGTTCCTGGTTGGAAGAGGGCCCAGTTCCTTCTTGAGCATGAATGCGAGCATTTTCTCCTTTATTACATGATTAGAAAAGAAAGTAGTATCAACTACAAAGTTTGCAAGATTTTGATACGTATTGTCTGTATTTATTATATAATAACCGGTGGCTTTTTCGGTGAATGTTATTTCCTGGACGACTTGTAATTAATTTTTCTCTTTTCCAATAATACGTAAACGTCATAAAGTGCCAGTGCCGACATCCCTCATTATGGCTTCGAATTCGATACAGTTAAAATTTTATTTTTGTTCTCTAGCGGTACGTGGGAATGCGAATCAGCATCGCTTCTTATGAATTTTGAATGGGTTAACGTACTACAAGTATGATTAGACAGTTTACCATACCAGTAATTATCAGTAATCTATTAGAAAATCGCCGTAACAAAAAACGTAATTAAAAACCTAACTGCACCACATATACCAAATATTTTATTCTGTGCATTTGGATCGCAATATTATAATGCAAACACAGCATAGTCCATCTAAATTTTATGGTGTGTGTGCGTCCTATCGATTTGTTTTTTGTACCTTTTTTTTTAACTTAGCTAATGCCTCACATTTGCTGCTTTTTGATTTCCTTCCAAAGAAATCGTCGATTTTGGTCACTTTCCCTCAACCCTTTTCATTCTACGCCTACTACAGGCACCTTCAGATATGACCTGAAAATCTAAACTGAACTAATGGTCAGGCAAAATCAGCAGCTATTGTGAACAAATGAACTTTTGCCAAGGATGATCAGACGAGCAAAGATGTATGCACGAGATGCAGTGAACACTGTAAAAGCAAAAAAACAATTATTGTTGTCACTTGGATTAAACAATACCGTCACCTGGAAGTCATCTGTTTTATCAACTGACCTGCAGTTTCACACAAACAACTTTGTATTAAATATTTACGTAAGAAGGGAAAATAGAAGATGGAAGGAGGTGGAAACTCCATATTGTAACAATGTTCCCTCGAATGAAATAAATATCAAACTTAAACAAAACAAGTCATGGTATCAAACCCAGCTTCTCAGTTCGGCCAGTGCATTTTTGAGCAGGCAGAAGTAAAACTACACCACTGAACTCAACGGAATCTGAGATACTCCATAACGTACACAATTGACGTAAAGGTTGCGTTCACAGCTTGTACTGTATCTCAGCACATTAGTTGTGTTCCATATGACGCGCCACAAACACTTTTACGAGGCGAACAATCCATACCTACCATGACAAACATAGTATTAATCACGTCCACAATCACAGATCAGATTCACGATTATCCTTTGCGTTGATATGGGAATAATCGCAACTGGGCAGGCCAGTCTTATGCGACATAACGTTGTATCGAGTGGAGAAGAATATGCGGTCCTTTTGGTAGCAGTTCACTGTTTCAGTCTTCAGGGTCCAAATGGAGCAATACCTGTAACCAAGAAGTTTCCGAAAATTCACCAGTACTAGCTTCAATACGAAGAATACATTTATCGATTATGCATATGTGTAAGATTTCCATACCTGGGGGGTTGGCCAATGTGTGCGGCGTCCAATGAACGTGAAGTATTTTGATCATTACTGCCACCAGTGTCTCCGTGGGAGAAGCTAGCCCGTGCCACTGTGAGAAGTGACAGACAATGGTCTTCGTGTTGTTTGTGTCGACTCTGCCAAATTTGCTTTGTAGCGCTCGAATTAATAAACATATTATCCTTTATAAAATGAGAGTGTTTTGCTAGCATTCGGCTAGCAAGTCGAACAAATATGTGGTGTCTTGTAAGTCAACCGAATTCTGTGATATTAGAAGTCGAAGTTGATCCGAAGGCAAGAGGCGAAGAATGCTTGGAAAAGGTCTGTCGTTTTCTGCTTGATAACTTTGTTTGGTTTGTTGTTTGTGTGAACGTCTTTCAGGCTATTTTAGCTAAAAGAACATTGCGCCTTTGTCAGTGCTTCATTATTAAATATTCTCTTAGGTATGCCACTGCCTCGGAATAAGCAAAGAATCAGATTATTTCGGCCTTAAGTATCATGGAGCAAAGGGTGAAGAGTTATGGCTTAATTTACGCAACCCCATAGAACGGCAGGTGGTGGGTCTTCCACCACATCGTTTTGCCCTGCGAGTGAAATTTTGGGTGCCTCCTCATCTACTCCTCCAAGATTCAACTAGGTAATTATGCTTAATGACAGTAGTATTAATGTCGCGTTATCAGCTGATTGTCTCAAATCGTGAACTGTCATCATAGTTGATAAAAAAGTCCTTTGAAATTGTTTTGTATTTAAATGTTCGTCGCACAGCCAATACTCCAGTCGTTGTTACATATAGTACGCCTTAATTTTATTGACAATAGGTTGACATTCGTGGAAGATTTGTGGCCTGGTTTGTGAAATTTGTTCTGCTCAGTTTGGTTCGTTGTGGCAGTCCATAGTTTCTTTGATGAACAGAGAACATCAAATTCAGCAAAACTGCATTTACACCACACTGTAATAATGATTCATGAAAGAAAGATGAAACATTATTACTACGGGATTATTTGAATGACAGTTTCTGTATCTGCATTCAGTAAAACAAGTGTTGATACTGTTCATGAAGTTCTTGGAACATGACTACTCTGCTCCCACAAAACAAAAAGCATTGTTCTATAAAGATTGTATTCATGTAATGTAAGTTTACAGCCTTCGCTAGTTATGGTATGGTCTGACAATCCGCTGAAGCAATCTAAAAGTGTGCTGGTAGTTATTTATCCTTAATGCACTGGGTTTATCTATTCATTAGATATGGGTAAAGGTAAAGCAGTCCCGTTACAGGCCTGGAGTGGCCCAGAGGGTTCCAGGAAGTTAAGGTTCCCAGATTTCATGACAATGGCACAGGATGGTGGTAAGGTTGTCAGCCTTATGCACCGGCTGCCTGTACCCCCAGGAAATACACCTGGTACTCATTTCTGTTAGAGGCTGAGTCGACCCCAGGGCCATAGTGCAACCGGAAGGATTATGTCACTGAAAAATTCCAATGACACCATTGGGAATCGAACCCACAACCATTAGATATGGGTACTATGAGAAATGCTTATGACACATGGTATGTGTTTTCATTAAAAAAAAAAAAGTGACAGTAATCTGCACAACATACGTAGAGGTGGAGATGACTAATGCTAGTGTAGTAAAATTGTTTGAAAGTAATTAGGTACTTAAACTGCTTAACACATCATCAGGTATTTCATGTTTTGTGTATATGTAAATGTCAGTGGCTAATATACAACATTTTTAAAGGACATGGTTATGTAAATCAGATTAAACCAAGTCATTTATACAGAAACCTGCCTGCCTCATGTACTTTATACTTTGCCCAGTTTTAAAACAGTATTTTGTACATGACTTGTAGGTAGTTTTATAAAAGAGTGCTCCTATTTTACCTGGCACATATTATTGTTCCCTTCATGTCGGCATATTTGTCACATAAAATTTGGCACAGTCTTCAGCTTACCTACACTTGCATTGTCAGAGATAGGCAACAAAACTGCTGTGTTTATATCTATGTAAGATAATTGTGTTCCCTATACTCGAATGTGTTCTTTGCAGAGTGTTTTAATACTAATGATCCTCTCACTTGCAATAATTTAGTGTAATGGTTAGAATTTGTTTCTTTGAAACACAGGCCTCGTGATTTTGTGTGTACTTAGTGCATTTTAAGGCCATGTACAGGAACTTCATGAACTGCTTGAGAATTCTCATAAAGCCAAGATCTGTTCTTTTGGCTGTTTACATTCCTTCAAAATGTAAACCATGCCTCATGTAAGAGAAATGTGAGGGTTAGTATTTTATTTTTTCCGTCTTTGAACCTGTAATGAAACAATTTTCTACTCTCCAGTATGTTGTCTTTTATGTGACACTGTTGAAGAAGGATATTTTTTACAACATTTTAAACTTAATTTTCCATGATGCATTCTTTGAAAGACTGTAAAAATTGAAGACTCTTGATCAACTGCGTGAATATCACAAGTGCACTGAGACCCTCTGAGGTGCATTTGTAATGGGATTTGAGGTTTTTGTGGAAGTGGGTTTTTTCCTATCAGACTACACAAGGTTATAACACAAGTTACAAGCACAAATTGCCTTCCTTCTGAAATCATGCTAGAGTTAAGGTTGTGTTTCGTCTGGTACTTGCTGTATTTCCAGTGTTAACAGTTTTAAATTTTTTTTAGAAGGAAGTGGTACTGTTACGAAAAATATGGTTTGGTGTTGTCATGGTCCATATGTAGTAGCACATAAGTCATGTGTACATCATGTGCATTGGCCTGCTTGACACTACTAGTGGGAAAGTTGTTATTTTTATGACTTGTGTAGATGACTCATCAAACCAGGAATGAGTGACAGATTGTGAACATATTCTGTGTACACAGCAGACAGCAGGCAGAGGGGGAGGTGTTGAAAACATTGTGGCAGTGCATGCTTACACACATTAGAATTAATGCATTATTTTTAATGAAGCTGCATGACCTTTAAGGAGTCTTGTTGAAAATGAATATGCTAAGGAGGATGCTGAGATCTAACTGCAAGAGAAATACAGTAACTGGGAAGTGGTGGTAATTGATTGAGCTAGGTTAAGACATGTTCCCTTTGCCTAGGCTGGGGGAGGGGGGGGGGCAAGATAAGGGAGTGGAAAATGCATAACAAATCTCAATAGCAAAATCATACCATAGGGATGAGCAGGGGTGCACAGATCTTGGCTGCCAGGTTGTCATTGTGACTGCATTTTTTATGGTGGTGCCTAGTATTTGTGGATCCTCAGTATGGAATTTACTTGATGTCACCTGTCCAGTGCCTAGAATTTGAGGTGGCTTCTGGATTTTAGGAGCAGTTGTGCACCCCATGTCATGAAAAGGAAAAAACAGCACTTTTCATGTATATTTTACTTTTAAGTTGTTGATAGAGCACACAATTCATGAAGTCCCAAGGTTATATTTGTCGTATATTGGAATTTACACATAAGTCTTCTCTTCTTCCATTCCCTTTTTATGAAAGATATATATTTCTATGAAATCCTGAACTCCCAGAAAATGTACTACTTTGTCATCAGGTATTTGCGCAGTTGGCATAATGATGTTACTGATAGAAGAGAAAGAAAGATGGTGAAGTATATTATCACCTTGAAGCCAAATTTGATGATAGAGACTATTTCAGTTCAGTTTATTAGCTGTTAGGGTTTGGCATTTACAGTAAACTTGCAGTTTCACATTGCAGCATTTTGTGTTTCCCATGCTTTTTTTGTATGATCCTGGCTAAATGCCCCTAAGATCAATGTTTCCTTGATTTTACACTCTCCCAAACTTTGCACCATTTCCACCATTTTGGGTGATTCAATCAAAAGCATTAAATCTGTGTTTCACTGTAGTTGGTCAGTCCATCAGTCACAAATGTGGCTAGAGACAGAACTTGGTAATGCAGCTTCGTTTGGACCTGTTGTGCCAATCCCTGATGACATGAATATTGGGAAATGGTGGAAGGATAATTTGTAGGGCAAAAATGTAGTGGTTGGTGAAAAACCTGTCCCACCGTCATTTTTATCCACCACATGCGTCCTATAGGGAACCCACCATTTGAACCAGGGCCTTCACAGTCGGGAGCTTGATGTAACTGCCTGTGCTATGCTACCCAAAGTCAGTTATATTTGCAAGCAAAGTGTTACCTTGGGGGGATGGGCAGAGGAAGAAAGAAAAATCTATTGTGAGACCTTGTGGTTCACGTAGTACGATAATGCTCATAGTTTCTTGGTGCAGACTTTGAAGGCTTTTGAAAAATCTGGCATGGATATCTGTTGTGTTGCAGTTACTAACTGTCTTGAAAACTGTCTTTTTCACATTAAGTTCAGAGGGGATGATATTAGTGATGAAGCCAGTTATTGACAATGTCATGACATACAAGAACCAAATGGCAGATCACATAGACAGCTATCATAACAGTACCATAGCAGCAATTATTATTATTATTTGTGTGAAGTAAGCCATGAAGAAATTACTTACAGAAACATTTGGATTGTGCACATTTTGTAAAGGAACTTAAAAAAGGATGCTGTGCTGTGATTGACACATTTATTATAAAATCACTTACATAATACATGTTGGGGAATTTGTTTTCATTAGATGTGTTTTTTGCTTAAATCTGGTTATATGACAAGGTATGTCCATGGTTCATATATATTGTATCAGATAGTGGAATGAAAGTAAGTTAGTGAGTATGGTGATGGTGATTGTACTGTGGTAGCAGTGACACAAGTGCCATGAAGAGTGCCTGCATTTTTGCATTTATTTTGTTTGTGAATGTGCATGCCTGCCCTCCCTCTGGCGTATTGTAATATTTTTCATTGCATACAGACATCAGTTTTACCTTCATGCAAGACTTGACCTTCTGGAAGGCAGACTTAAAGTGACTGACTGGGGAATAACTGTTAAGTTGGTAGCACTTATGGTACAAGCTGAGTCTGGTGACTTTGATCCCTTGACATCTCCACAACTGCACAGCCTTTATTTGGAACAAGGCACCCACTTTGGAGCTGGAGAAGACTTAAAGCCCCCAAATGTCCTTCACAGAGTAGCAGTGGAACAAAGGGGACTCAAGGTCAGTGCATATTAATACCTTCTGTGAAAGGAATCACATTAAATTAAGAATATTTATGTATGCAAGGTTCCTGGTAAGCATTCTGCGTACCATTTCATTCTTTTGCACATTGTTTGGGTATTTCATAGACAAACTTATGTGACAAACTGTTGGTTTATGCAGATGAAATTTAACATTTTAAGAAGTGCCATGTCCTTGTGGCTGGAGTTTTTCACTATTATAGTACAGAAATGAATGTTATATGCAGTTAATAATTATCTTGTAGCAGATGAATTTAAGGGTTTTATAGATTATTTCTGAGAGTATATTTTGTAGGCCAATATTCCATTCTGTGTATCATTACTTGTATGAGATGCACTGTAAAATTTACAAGTAGAGATGCAAAGTTCTTATTAATGTGTTATAATATTGGAATGATTACAAATTCTTGGCAACCTGAAAGTACATTGTTAGTGGATATGAATTCTTCTGCAGCTAGCTTTTGTATAATGTAAAATATAGCACTTTGATTTCCTCAAAAAGTAGCTTTTTCTGTAGTAAGCATTCATTTTCATTCAAATCTTATTGTATTTTGGAGCCAGAGTAGTATAGTGACTACACTATGGGGTGGATGATCAGGAGTTAGAATCCTGATAGGGACAAGAGATTTTACACTTCTCCAAAATGTCAAGACTGGCCCAGGGGCCCACCTAGTCTCCTATTCAGTGGGCATCAGGGTTTTTTCCCGGCACTAAAGTTGCTGGTGCTTGAAGTTAACTACCCACCTTTGTCTAGTGCCAAGGTTAAAAATGAGTGGAGCCATACCTCTGTTTCCTGTATATGCCTTCATGGCATGGACAGGGAAAACTTACCTTTTTCTACCTAGTTGTATTTTATCATTGCGTGCAGCCATTGGCTGCAGGATTCTGGTACAGTGATATCATACTTCACTTATGTGTGTAAATGAATTCTTACCTGTAATTGCCATGCTGCATGAATGATTTGTGTGTAATTTGCTATAGAAGGTCTCAAACCTAATGCTATTGAGCATTTACAAATTTTGTGAAAATTGTCATTATGAAAGCCATATGTTACTTAAAAGTGTGAATGAAATTCTGCCCTTTATTGTCTACAATTTTCTTGCAATTTAAAAAAAAAAATAGATGCACGTGCTGCCTGCAAAACCTTATAATGCCTGAGTTTCGTGAAAATGGAAGCCCTACTTTACTTGGGTATGAATGGATTTCTGTTGATACTTTCCACATTTATTGTCTGATGTTTGTGGAATTTTATATAAGAAATCTGCATATAATGCTTTTGAGCATGTATGAATTTCATTAAAATGAGGACAAGGAAGGCCACAGTTTTCTTATGGACATAAAATAAAGTTACATTTACATGTGCACCATGAAACTGTGATATTTTGGAAGTGAAAGAGTGCCTTGGTAAAATCTGTATACTGTGTTGTGGAGCACACCTTTTGCAGTGTTATTGTATTGTACCAGGGCATGAAACCATCAACAGCAGAATACTGGTTATTGAAGGAAGTATCACACTTGGACAGTTTTGGTGAAGAACTGTTTCACAGCAAGCCAAGTAGTGAGGGTGGTATAGGTGCTTGGCTAGGAGTTGGCCCCCATGGCATATCCCTGTATCATGGTGAAGATCTGTCAGAAAAACTCAGGTACACTTTTGATATTTGTAAATTGGTGAGATCAATCATGAGAGCAAACATAATAGTAACTGCACATGTGAGCATAATAATAACAAGCATATTTTGTGATTTTTATGAAATTGTGATAAATAGTAGTGAATATTAAATAGTGGTATAGTGTATAATTTTAATGTAACTGGAGTGTGGTTTGCTCAGTGATTTTGTGCTTGCTTGTCCCTATTTGTTGCAGATCTAGGAAAAAATACCCACATTTCCCTTCATAAAGAACTCGGCTCCATCACTAGCACTGCTGTGTTTTCTGCTTATGTGATATATGCATACTAAATTTTAGTCATAAAATATAAAGAGAAAATACCACTTCTGAGATACAGTTGTAGAGGGAACATAATATAAAAATGCAGGGCATGGGGGTTTGAATTGAATTCATATGGTTTAGATGTGGCCCATTTTGGGGTCTTGTAAACACATTAATGAATCTTAAGGTCCCTTTCAGATAGGGAATTTCTTGACCAGTTGACTGGGTATCAAATTGTCAAGCAAGTCTTTGCTTCATGGATATGTTGAATGGAATAATGGATATTGGTTGTGAACGTTTGTGCTCAGCAGACAAAGGTTTTACACTGAGCATATTACAGGTCTTTTAAAACAGGACCATGTGATCCTTTTAGATGATGGGGTTAAGACAAGTAAGTGAGTGTGGATTCACATTGTCACTTGTCCTAAATGTTGAATGTTTATGCTTACCAGTACATTAGACTGTTTTTAATCTGGATGAAGTGATGTTTGGGAAGAAACATTGTTATGATGCAGTGTCATTGTGTCTGCTTGAAGATTTGGAGTTTTCTGACAAATGTTTCTCATTAAGCATTCAAGAAACTTAAAGGGCTTGGTTTTGTAATTTATCTCCATTTGCTGCTGTTGTTAACATGACAAATTTTACCTCTGCTTCCCCCTTACACCTTTGTGGGTATGGAGCTTCAGTTCCTGTCTCTTGTCCTCTCCTACCTGCTACACTCTGTTT
>Ga0209628_10002599_pt1 | contig 12340 bp, 11 predicted proteins | sample TergutCu122P4_FD_187285 | JGI IMG/M metagenome (GOLD analysis project Ga0209628, IMG submission 187285) | Cubitermes ugandensis P4 segment gut microbial communities from Kakamega Forest, Kenya - Cu122 P4 (SPAdes) (version 2) | ecosystem: Host-associated > Arthropoda: Insects > Digestive system...
CTTGCTGACGGGGTATTTCGAGCCGTATTTTGAGGCCGCGCGCGTCCAGCAACCGGGTTTTGAGGCGCCCGTCTACGCGCCGCCGCCGGGACTGGCGCAGCGCAAGCCGTGGTACACGCGGCAAGACATGGCGCTGCTGCCGGCCGCGCGCGACCAGCTGGCGGGCAGCGCCATCGCGTGGCTGGCCGACCCGGTGGACGCGCTGATCCTGCAAATTCAAGGCTCCGGGCGGTTGCTGATTACCGAGACCGACGGCAGCCAGCGCATGGCGCGCGTGACATTTGCCGCGACCAACGGGCAGACCTACCGCAGCCCCGGCAAATGGCTGCTCGACCAGGGCGCGGTGCGCGACGCCACCTGGCCCGGCATCAAGGCGTGGCTGGCGGCCAATCCGGATCGGCTGAATGACTTTTTGTGGAGCAACCCGCGCGTGGTGTTTTTCCGCGAGCAGGATTTGACCGACCTGGACGCGCAATCCGGCCCGCCCGGCGCGCAGGGCGTGGCGCTGACGCCGGGGCGCTCGATCGCGGTCGATCCGCAAAGCATCCCGCTGGGCACTCCGGTATGGCTGGTTTCCAGCGGGCCGCTGGCCGGCCTGTCGCGCCTGGTGTTCGCCCAAGATACCGGCGCGGCCATTACCGGCGCGCTGCGCGCGGACTACTTCGCCGGCTGGGGCCAGCAGGCCGGCGAGCTGGCCGGGCGTTTGAAGCAGCCTGTACGGCTGTGGGTGCTGTGGCCCAAGGGGGCGTGATGGACAATGGGCTTCCATGAGCGCAGTAGTCCAACCTTCATTATTCAACTGGCATCATGTCATCAAACAGCGTTGCGCCTAGGGATCAGCAAGGTTTCAAAGAAATTATTGTGACCTTGCCCGGATGGGGACTTTGGGTCATTGCCGGTCTTTGTTTGCTCTCGCTTGTACTGGCCGTTGGGTTGGCGTTGCTGTCGAATTCAGAAAACGTCAAGAGCTATGCGGTTCAATTGTTGGTGGTGCTGGTACCGTTGGGGGTGGCTGTCATTGCCGGGATTGCCATCCGGCGGACTTCAACCCAGCAAATCGACCACTTGGTTACGGGTTTCCTGGAGAAAACGCTGCTGGAACGCTTTCAAATCCACTGTAACTATTCATCCCCATCGCATGTTCGTATCTATCCGTTCAATGCTGTCAGACTTCTGGAACCTTGCCGGGGTACTTCATATGTGGTGTATGAATTGCACTGGCGCTCACGGAGTGATCGAGCGCAGCACGCGCCTGTGCGTGTGAGCGTCAAGTGCAATGTCTTCAATTTTGAGTTGTTTTCAGAATTGCCTGTGCAGATAGGCCCCAACTCTGAGCCAGGCTATCCTTTGGACTGGATTATCAATGCAGGCAATGTGGCTCAATTCGCGGAGCATCCAGTGCTCTGCCGCTTCATGAGTGTGTTGCAAGGCTCGGTCAACGAAGGCTACGAAGCGCATGTGAGCTTCAAGCCGAGGCCCGATCAGCCGGATACCTGGAACATGCATTTTTCATTGCGGCAGAAATTGGGCGAAAATTTTTTGACTTCCCCGTTTCTCAAACGCTATCTCGCCGAAGATGCCGCCATCGCCACGGGGGTTTTGTTCCAAGAGTGGCTGGCTTTTCAACCCGCTGACGCCATGGCTGCGCAACACCATTGATGCCGAAGGACAAGATCGACATGGCTGACAGCGCGTGGCAGGCCGATGTAACCGTGATTGGCGCAGGGCCGGCCGGGTGCAGTGCGGCCTTGTGGCTGGCGGAGATGGGCTTTTCTGTAGCCCTGGTTGAAAAATCCAGCTGTTTGCTGGCGCGCCTGGCTGATCTGCGGTTGCCGCAAAACTGGGTGTTGGGCGCGCCTCAGGCTTTGACGTCCGACCTGGCGCAACAATACGCCGCGCATATCCAGATGCAGCCAAGGGTGCGTATCGCGTTGGCCGACGTTATCACGCAAGCCCGGCGCTCAACACCCACCGGCTGGCTGTTCGCCACGGAAGCCGGTCGGACGATTGAAGCGCGCGCGGTGGTGGTGGCCACGGGTCTGAAACCTCGGACATTCGAGGCATGTTCAGGTCCGCAAGCGCCGCTTGATGCCCAAAAGCTGGCGCGCCAGCGGGCGCATTTGCCTGCTGGCCGCTGTTTGCTGTTGGGTGGGGGTGACAATGCCGTCGAAAACGCGGTGTATCTGGCGCAGGCCGGGCATGCCGTTACCCTATGGTCGCGCGGTCCGTTGCGCGCGCAGCGTTATCTGCGGGCGCAGCTCGACGAACTGCCGGCGGATCGGCTGACGTTGCGTATCGGGCAGTCGATGCCTGATCGCCTCATCAGCTTGTCCGGCGTGCATGACGACGCCGGCCTCTGGCAAGTTGCCAGTGCCGCCCATGGCGCCGAGTCCTTTAACCATGTGGCGGTGCTGTTTGGCAATTCACCAGACGATGACGTACTGCACCTGCTCGCCAAAGCCGCTGGCTCAACGGACACCTTGGCCGATGCCGGGGTCTTTGTAGCAGGTGATTTGAGCGGCCGCTGGCACCCCTGCATTTCGACGGCCATTGCCGATGGCATAGAGGCAGCCGAAAAGACGCGGGATTGGCTTGACCGCGGCCCCACCTATCCCGATGTGCAGGGAAAGGTGTCCGCTCTCGACATTGGCCGGCAAACCCTCTGCCTCACCGGTCTGCGTTTGGCCGCCAATCTGGGTATCCTCGAACACGAACTGACCAACCCGCAGCCGATCCAGGTGGATGTCGAGCTGAACCTGGGGCCGCAGCCGCTGCATCCGCGCGACGACGATATTCGCCACGTGCTCGACTATCGCAAAGTGCGCCAGCTCATCATCGACGAATGCACCGCCCAGCACGTCAACCTGCTGGAAACGCTGGCCGGCAAGCTGTGCGCGCGCCTGCTGCAACTGCCCGGCGCGCAGGGGGTGCGGGTAAAAGTGACCAAGCTGACCATCTTTGACGACTGCGAGGTGGCGATCCGCGTGGAGGCCGGCACTTGGGTGAGCGGCTCATAGGACAATCTCCAGCATGACGCTGATGGATCCACTCGCCGCCCCGCCGCCCCCTGAAACCGAACCGTCCGGCCCCGCGGCCCGCGCGCGGCGCGAAACGCACAAGCTGGAAAAACGCCTGTGCCGGCTGGTCGGGCAGGCCATCATGGACTTCGCCATGATCGAACCGGGCGACCGCGTGATGGTGTGCCTCTCGGGCGGCAAGGACAGCTACGGCCTGCTGGACATCCTGCTCAAGCTGCAACAGCGCGCACCGGTGCCGTTCGAGCTGGTGGCGGTCAATCTCGACCAAAAGCAGCCGGGCTTTCCGGCCGACGTGCTGCCCGCGTACCTGCAATCGCTGGGCATCGAGCACCACGTCGAAACGCAGGACACCTACAGCATCGTCAAGTCCAAAATCCCGGAAGGCAAAACCACGTGCAGCCTGTGCTCGCGGCTGCGCCGGGGCGTGCTCTACCGGGTGGCGCGCGAGTTGCGCTGCAACAAAATCGCGCTGGGCCACCACCGCGACGACATGCTGCAAACGCTGCTGCTCAACATGTTCTTCGGCGCGCGGCTCAAAGGCATGCCGCCCAAGCTGGTCACCGACAACGGCGAGTTCATCGTCATCCGGCCCCTGGCCTACGTGCCCGAACGCGACTTGGCGGCATGGGCAGAGCACCGGCGCTTTCCCATCATCCCATGCAACCTGTGCGGCAGCCAGCCGAATTTGCAGCGCAAGCAGATCGGCGATTTGCTGCGCGATTGGGAAAAGCGCTACCCGGGCCGGGTCGAGAATATGTTCAATGCCATGACCCACGTGGTGCCCTCGCACCTGATGGACCAGCGGCTGTACGGCTTTAAAAGCTTGCAAGCCACCGGTGTACCCGACGCGGACGGCGACACGGTGTTCGACGGCGAGGATGCGCCGGCGCTCACGCCCGCCGGGCAGCCGTTTCGGGGTGTCGCCGTGGTTGCGTCCTAATTTTCGTCTGGCCGACAATCTCACCCCATGCACCTTACCCGCATCATCGCCATCCGCCACGGAGAAACCGCCTGGAACGCGCAGCGCCGCCTGCAAGGGCACATCGACATCCCCCTCAATGAGCGCGGCCGCGCGCAGGCACAGGCCGTGGCGCAGGCACTAACCGAGGACGGCGGCGCGGACAGCGCCATCGCGGCGGTTTATGCCAGCGATTTGGAGCGCGCTTTCGCAACCGGCCGCGCCATCGCCGAGGCCGCGCGCGCGCCCATCACCGCGCTGCCGGGCTTGCGCGAACGCAGCTTCGGCGACTGGGAAGGGCGCAGCTACGCCGATTTGAGCGTGGAATTTCCCGCCGAGGCCGAGCGCTGGCGCAAGCGCGACCCGCACTGGTCGCCGCCCGGCGCCGAGGAAAATTTGCTACAGTTTCGAGAGCGCATTGACAATACCGTGCGCGACTTGGCGTCTAGACACCAGGAACAGCAAGTGGTCCTGGTGGCGCACGGCGGCGTGCTGGACGTACTCTACCGCCTGGCCACCGGGCTGGACATTCAGGCCCCGCGCACTTGGGCACTGGATAACGCGGCCATCAACCGTTTGTTATGGACGCCCGAAAACGGTTTAACGCTGGTCGGCTGGGGCGATGCGCGGCATCTGGATGACGCCCTGGATTTGGCCATAGGCGATGACGCGCGCTGAAACGACGTTTTGCGTTTTGCGTTGAGCGTTAGCCCGGTAGCGGCGTGGTGCTTTGCGCCGAAAGAGGACTTCACGCCAAACGCCGGGCTAGGTACAATACAGATATCTGTATGGTATGCACCATGAAAACGACGCTAGACCTCAATGACGCATTGTTGACTCACGCCAAGACCATGGCGACGCGGCAGCGCACGACTTTGACGCGATTTATCGAAGAAGGCTTGCGGCTGCGCATGATGGCCGCCACGCGCAAGCGCGCCGCCCGTACCTTTCCCGTGTATCACGGCACGGGCGGATTGGCCGCCGGACTGACGGGCTTGAGCAACAAGGCCATGCTTGACGTCATTGAAAGTTGAGCGTTGTGCGTTTAGCGTTGAGCGTCAATCCAATCACGGCGTGGTGCTGCGCGCCGAAAGAGGGCTTCACGCCAAACGCTAAACGCAAAACTGTTTCATCCGTCGCGGGTGGCGCAGTACACTAGGTTAACGGATGACCCCCGATGTCAACGTGCTGGTCGCCGCCTCGCGCAGCGACCATCCCCATCACGCGGTGGCGCGCGACTGGCTGGAACAAGCCGTCACAAGAGCGCCTACCACCGTCCCGCTCACCCTGCAACCGATGGTCACCGCGAGTTTTCTGCGCTTGGTCACGCATCCGAAAATCTTTGTCAATCCGACACCCATCACCGAGGCGGTGCGCTTCGTGGAGGCCTTGCTGTCCATGCCGGGCATCAGCGCGCCCAGGCTAGGCGCGGAATGGCCCACGCTGTGCAAGCTCTGCTTGGACAAAAAGTTGAGCGCCAACGACTTGCCCGATGCCTGGCTAGCCGCCGCCGTGATACAGCAGGGAGAACATCTCGTGACCTTTGACCGGGACTTCAGCCGGCTGGTGCCGCGCCGTCAACTGACGCGGCTGGCCGTAACGACTTAAGGAAAATCATGTGCGGCATCGTCGGCGCGGCGTCAAAGCGCGACAACATCGTTCCGGTTTTGATCGAGGGACTGCGGCGGCTGGAATATCGGGGCTACGACTCTTGCGGCGTGGCCGTGCTGGAGCAGGCGACGCTGAATGAGTCCGAGCGAGTTGGCGCGCCCGGCTTTGAGATGGGATGCGAGGCGCAAAGCGCAGCAATACCAGGTAGTATTGCGAGCATTTGCAACGAAGCAGACCGCTCAAAGCCGGGATGCGACAGCCGCGAGGGACTCGTTCAGCGTCGCCTTGGTCCGCGGCGCGTGCGCAGCGTGGCGCGCGTGGCCGAGCTTGATGAGCAGGTGCGCCGGGACCAGCTCGAAGGCATCACCGGCATCGCGCACACCCGTTGGGCCACGCACGGCGCGCCGACCGTGGGCAACGCGCACCCGGTCGATTCGCGCGGCGCGCTGGCGCTGGTGCACAACGGCATCATCGAAAACCATGAAGCGCTGCGCGATCGGTTGCGCGGCCAGGGGTACGAATTTGTCACCCAAACCGATACCGAGGTCATCGCGCACCTGATCCACAGCCTGTACCAAGGCCGTCTGTTCGACGCGGTGCAAGCCGCCGTCAAACACCTGCATGGCGCGTATGCCATCGCCGTCATCCACCAGGACCAGCCGCACACCGTGGTGGGCGCGCGCGCCGGCTCGCCGCTGGTGGCGGGCTTTGGGCAGGACGAACATTTTCTGGCCTCCGACGCGCTGGCCATCGCCGGGCGCGCCGCGCGCATCAGCTATCTGGAAGAAGGCGACGTGTGCGAGATCACGCCCGGCGCGGTGCGCATCGTGGACCGCACCGGCGCCGCCGTGCAGCGCGCATTGCACGACGTGCAGGCATACGGCGGCGCGGTGGAGCTGGGGCCGTACCGCCACCACATGCAAAAGGAAATTTTCGAGCAGCCGCGCGCCATCGCCGACACACTGACGGGCGTAAACGCCGTTGCGCCGGATTTGTTTGAAGCCGGCGGCCAAACCGCGCCGGGCGCCCAGCCCGGTGACTTGGCCGCCGCCGTTTTTCGCGCGGTCGATCAGGTGCTGATCCTGGCCTGCGGCACCAGTTACTACGCCGGCTGCGTCGCACGCGATTGGCTCGAAGGCGTGACGCGCATTCCCGCGCGGGTCGAAATCGCCAGCGAATACCGCTATCGTCCCTCGGTTCCCGATCCGCGCACGCTGGTCGTGGGCGTGAGCCAATCCGGCGAAACCGCCGACACCCTGGCCGCGCTGCGCCACGCACGCGCGCTGGGCATGGCGCATACGCTGACCGTCTGCAACGTCGCCAGCAGCGCCATGGTGCGCGAATGCGAGCTGGCCTACCTGACCCGCGCCGGCGTGGAAATCGGCGTGGCCAGCACCAAGGCGTTCACCACCCAACTGGCGGGCCTGTTCCTGCTCACGCTGGCGCTGGCGCGCGCGCGCGGCCAAATCAGCGCCGAACAAGAAGCCGAACACCTGCGCGCCATGCGCCACCTGCCGCTGGCGCTGCAAGCCGTGCTGGCGCTGGAGCCGCAAATCATCGCCTGGGCCGTGCAGTTCGCGGACAAACAGCACGCCCTGTTTTTGGGGCGCGGGCTGCACTACCCGATCGCGCTCGAAGGCGCGCTCAAGCTCAAGGAAATCAGCTACATTCACGCCGAGGCATACGCCGCCGGCGAACTCAAGCACGGCCCGCTGGCGCTGGTCACGGGCGAAATGCCGGTCGTCACCGTCGCGCCCAACGACGCGCTGCTGGAAAAGCTCAAAAGCAACATGCAAGAAGTGCGCGCCCGTGGCGGCGTGCTGTACGTGCTGGCCGACGCCGACACCCGCATCGCCAGCGGCGAGGGCCTGCACGTCATCCGCATGCCCGAACACTACGGCCTGCTGTCACCCATCCTGCACGCCGTGCCGCTGCAACTGCTGGCCTACCACACCGCCCTGGCGCGCGGCACCGACGTGGACAAGCCGCGCAATTTGGCCAAGAGTGTGACGGTGGAGTGAGGGATTAACTCGGCGTGAATGCCAGCCGCACGTAAATCGGTGCGTAAGCCTCGGCCTGTGTGAGTTCCACCAGGTTCTCGCGCGCCAATTCCAGCAGGGCAATAAAAGTCACAACCAGCACCGGCGCGCCGCGCGCGGGGTCGAACAGATCTTCGAACGGCGCGAACTGACGGCCTTGCAGGGCGCGCAGCACCAGCCCCATGTGCTCGCGCACCGACAATTCCTCGCGGCTGATCTTGTGCCGCTGCACCAGCTTGGCACGCCGCAGGATGTCGCTCCAGGCCGCTTGCAAATCAGCCAGATTCACGTCCGGCCAACGCGGCGCCAGGCTCTGCTCGACATACACTTGCGCCTGCAAAAAGTCGCGTCCGTAGCGCGGCAGTCCGTCCAACTGGGCGGCGGCCAGCTTCATCCGTTCGTACTCCAGCAGCCGCCGCACCAGTTCGGCGCGCGGATCCTCCGGCTCCTTGCCCTCGGCGCTCTTGCGCGGGGGCAGCAGCATGCGCGACTTGATCTCGATGAGCATGGCCGCCATCAGCAGATACTCGGCGGCCAGTTCCAAATTGCGGCCGCGGATTTCTTCCACGTAACCCAAGTATTGCCGGGTCACGGCGGCCATCGGAATGTCCAGAATGTTGAAGTTCTGCTTGCGGATCAGGTACAGCAGCAAATCCAGCGGCCCCTCGAACGCTTCCAGAAACACTTCCAGCGCATCGGGCGGAATGTACAGGTCTTGCGGCAGCCGGAACAGCGGCTCGCCATACAGACGCGCCACCGCCACCTGGTCAATCACTTCCGGCATCGGGGCGGGCGCCGGGGGTTCGGGCAGCTGGTCAGGCCGCGGACTGTGGGGCATGGGTGCGCAGGCAACGGGGCCGTAGGGCTTTAGCCGTCCGCACCGGACATATAGACATAGGGCCGCTGTGCCACCTGCGCGGCGCTGAATTGTTCGAGCAACTCACGGTCCTGCTCAATGTCCCACAGCCGGGCGCGGCCCTGGCGCTGGGCCTGTGCCAGTTCCGGGGCGTCTTGCTTGAGTTGCGCGATGAACTGTGTAGCTTCCGACGTGTAGTGCGGCCGGTAAAATAAACGTACCAGGGACATAAAAAAAATTTTACACAACAAGGGCTAAAGGTGATATTCTACGGGTCAAGATGTTTGACAATCGTATTACAGTAAACCCGTTTGTGCAAAATGGAAGCTTATTCGGAAGTTGCCAATCCTGTCCCCATTGCCACCCACATGCTGCCTTCGCGCAATGGCAAGGTGGTAATTGTTGACGATGACGCGCGGATCCGCGAGTTGCTTCAGCGTTATCTGGCCCAGGCCGGTTATACCGTGCTGGCAGCCGAGGACGCCGCCGCGCTGACCAATCTCCTGGCCTACGAAATCGTCGATGTGATCGTGCTCGATCTGATGATGCCCGGCGAGGACGGTTTGTCCGTGTGCAGGCGTTTGCGCAAGAGCCGCAACAAAACCCCCATCATCATGCTCACCGCCAAGGACGAGGATGTAGACCGCATCCATGGCTTGGAGTTGGGCGCGGACGATTACCTGGGCAAGCCCTTCAACCCGCGCGAGTTGCTGGCGCGCATCCACGCCGTGCTGCGCCGCCGTCCCATGCGCGAAACACCCGGCGGGCCGGCCGGCGACAGTGACGAGCAGGTCAGTTTCGGGCCATTCGTCTTCGACATGGCGACCCGCACGCTCTCACGCGACGGACAGGTGCTGCAACTGTCCACCGGCGAGTTCGCCATGCTCAAGGCGCTGGTGCGCCATCCGCGTCAGCCGCTGGCGCGCGAAAAGCTGGCCAAGCTCACGCGCGGCTCGGCGCTGGGGCAATACGGGCGCGGCTTGGACGTGCAAATGTCGCGCCTGCGCAAGCTCGTCGAAACCGACCCGGCCAGCCCGCGCTATCTCCAGACGGTCTGGGGCGTGGGTTACGTATTCGTGCCCGACGGCATGCCCCACCCTGGGGTGTCGTAATCAGAACACATCCGCCGCGGCTTCTCGCAAAACCGACCGCCGATGGCTGCTGCCGGCTCTTCCCTTCCGCGCAATGATCCGTCCGTAACGGAGCTGCTGACTTCGATACAGGAACCGCTGGCCGAGGATAAGGGTGATTCGGTCTTTGAAGAAGACCGGCAAGCGTCCAAGCGGCGCATCGGCCTGTTTTGGTACACCTTCGGACTGCTGCTGGCGCTGCTGGGCATCAGCATGCTGGCGGGCTATTGGCTGCTGCGCACCATCGATGAAGAACCGCGCGCCCGCGACAATGCCAACCGGATCGTCTCCTACGTCACGCTGGCGCGTGCCGGGCTGCAAGCGTCCAGATTCGACTCGGAGGATGTCGCCACGCAAGCGTTCGCGCTGCCGCAAGAGCGCATCCATCTCTTGCCGCACCGGGCGGGAGACCGCATCGAGCCGTTCCCCGACAACATCGTCGAGGTGCAAAACCTGATAGTCGAGCTGCGCAACCGTTTCGGCGCGGAAGCCGTGGTAGCCCACCACGTCAACGGCCGGCCGGGCCTGTGGATCAACATCACCGCCAGTAACGACAACAAGTGGTGGCTGCTGTTCGATGACATGCCCTTGCAGATGGGTTTCAGCAGCAGCGTGTTGCTGCTGTGGGCGGCGATGATCGGGCTGTTGATATTGATCGGCGCGGCGCTGTTCGTGCGGCTGATCAACCGCCCGCTCGACGCGCTGGCCGACGCCGCCACGCATGTGCGCGAAGGCGACTACGCCCACGCCCGGCTCGACGAAAGCGTGGCGCAAACCGAGGTGTACGCGGTCAACGTGCATTTCAACCGCATGGCCGAGCAGCTTGCCCGCGTCGAACAAGATCGCGCCCAAATGCTGGCCGGCATCTCGCACGACTTGCGCACCCCGCTGGCGCGCCTGCGGCTGGAAATCGAAATGGGCGTACCTGATGAAAAAACCCGCGAGAACATGTCCTCCGACATCGAGCAGGTCAGCAGCATCCTCAACAAATTCCTCGACTACGCGCGCACCAGCCGCATCGAATTAAGCGCCGTCAATTTATACGAGCTGGCCCACCGTTGCGCGCGGCCCTTCGCGACCCGCCCGGACATGATGGTCACCATCGACGTGCCCCAGCACCTGTACGTCATGGCCGACGAAGTGGAACTGGGGCGCGCCATCTACAACCTGCTGGAAAACGCCAACGCCTACGGCCAAACGCCCGGCACCGGTTTCACCAAAGTGCGCATCGCCGCCACCGCCAACGCGGCGTGGGTCAAGCTGTGGGTGCGCGATTACGGCGCGGGCGTGCTCCCGGAGCAGCTGGTGCAACTGGTGCGCCCGTTTTACCGCGGCGACGTGGCGCGTCAAAACGTCGCCGGAACCGGGCTGGGCTTGAGCATCGTCGCGCGCGCCATCGAGGCCATGGGCGGCCAGTTCAGAATCGTCAACGCCAACAGCGGCGGGCTGCAAGCCATCATCCGTTTGCAGCCGGCCGAAAAACCCCGTGAAGCCGAAGCCGACGCGGGCAACCGCGGCCGCAGAGGCCGGCTCCTTGCAGCCGCGTCCGATTCCTCGTTCTCCGGATCGGACGCCACCGGTACCCCCCCCCCATATCCGCGCCGGCCTCTTCTTAATAACGGGGCGGGCACAGCCTTAGAGCTTGTCCGTAATTAGGTGCAATCGTGCCATTCCACGGGTACCACCATCCGTTCGAGCTGAGCTTGGTCGTTGCCTCGCGCCCTGGCCCTTCGGCAAGCTCAGGACAGGCCCTTCGGCAAGCTCAGGACAGGCTTCGACAGGCTCAGCCCGAACGGTCGGGTAAAGGCCAAATTACGGATAAATACTTATGCCATGCGGCCTTATCACGCCGCCGCCTCATCCGGCCGAAACAGCCCGCGCACATTTTGCCCTTGCACCGCATGGCCGATGGCGGCGATGTGATCGGGCGTGGTGCCGCAGCAGCCGCCGACGATGTTGAGCAGCCCTTCCTGGGCAAAGCCGTGTATCAGGCCGCTGGTGATGCCGGGCGTTTCGTCAAAGCCGGTCTCGCTCATCGGGTTGGGCAGACCGGCATTGGGGTAGCAGCTGATGAAGGTGTCGCCCGCCACGCGCGCCAGTTCTTGCAGATAGGGACGCATCAGCGCCGCGCCCAGGGCGCAGTTCAGGCCCACGGCGAGCGGGCGGGCGTGCCGCACGCTGTGCCAGAAGGCGGTGACGGTTTGGCCGCTCAAGATGCGCCCGGACGCATCGGTAACGGTGCCGCTGATCATGATCGGCAGGCGCTCGCCGGTGGCATCGAAAGCCTCTTCAATGGCAAATAGCGCGGCCTTGGCGTTGAGGGTGTCGAAGATGGTTTCCACCAGCAGCACATCCACGCCGCCTTCGATCAGCGCCAGCGCCTGTTCCAGGTAGGCCGCGCGCAACGCTTCAAAGGTGACGTTGCGCGCGCCGGGGTCGTTCACGTCGGGGCTGATGCTGGCGGTGCGCGGCGTGGGGCCGAGCGCGCCGGCGGCAAAGCGCGGCGTGTCCGGTGTGCTGAACTTATCGCACGCGGCGCGCGCCAAACGCGCCGAGGCCAGGTTCATTTCACGCGCCAAGTCTTCCATGCCGTAATCGGCCTGCGCGATGCGCGTGGCGCCGAAGGTGTTGGTTTCGATCAGGTCGGCGCCGGCGGCCAGGTACTGTTCGTGGATGGCGCCGATCACGTCGGGCCGCGTGATGGACAG
>Ga0209628_10002600_pt1 | contig 12339 bp, 13 predicted proteins | sample TergutCu122P4_FD_187285 | JGI IMG/M metagenome (GOLD analysis project Ga0209628, IMG submission 187285) | Cubitermes ugandensis P4 segment gut microbial communities from Kakamega Forest, Kenya - Cu122 P4 (SPAdes) (version 2) | ecosystem: Host-associated > Arthropoda: Insects > Digestive system...
GATTAACGCGGATTTTTGGGACTTTATTATAATTATATCGAAATAATCCGCATAATCAGAATAATCCGTGTTGCTATTCAAAATAAGCATTAACCCATATCATACTAAAAATAGCGTAAATACTTGATTAATAACATTTTCGACAGTACCGCAAAATCCAATAAAATAATAAAACTGCGTTCTCTGGATTGCTTCGCGCATATAGAGACCGCAATTTTTTACGTTAGATTACACTCGCAATGACGAATTGGCGGAGTTTTTTTATTATCCCACGCTGAATTGTAACTTTTTTCACGTCATTAAAACTCCCTCGCGAAATCCACATCGTCAACCACAAAAACCCTGCCGTTGAGATAGTTCAATATCCCCGCGTCACATGAAAAATCGAATTTTATTTTATACGAATACAACGCCTGATAAAAAAAGCCTTTTTTTCTGTCGGGCTTGTTGTTTTCTGTCTTGCCGTATTTTCCGTCGCCGACAAGAGGGTGTCCGATATATGCGAAATGCGCCCTGATCTGATGGGTTCTCCCGGTGATCAATTCGGCTTCGACAAGAGATATATGATCTTTTTCTTTTAAAACCCTGTATTTTGTCCGTATGATTTTTGATCCGGCGAATTGGTTTTGATGAATTACGACGATGTTGTCGTCCGTATTTTTTCTATGATACGCGGTTATAATATTTTCTTTTTTATCTAAAATCCCGTGAAGGAGGCAGAGATAGGATTTTTCTATTTCGTTGTTTTTTATTTTTTCGTTGATGATTCTGAGCGTTTCGGCGTTTTTTGCGCAGATTACGATACCCCCGGTGTTCCTGTCGATCCGGTTGCATAACGCGGGTGCGAAAGAATTTTCAAAGTCGGGATCATATTCGCCTTTTTTGTATAAATACGCCGTGATATGATTGATAAGCGTGTTGATTTCTTCGTTTTCGTCGGGGTGAACGATTACTCCGGGCTTTTTGTCGCACAATAAAATATTCTCGTCTTCGTATAAAATCTTTAATTTCGGCACTATACTTTTAAAGCTGACATGATCGTCCGAAGTCACGAGAAACTCGTCTTTGATATATAAATCCACGATGTCGCCGTCGATTAACTTATAGCTTATTTCACAGCGTTTATGATTGACTTTGATTTTTTTCGTGCGTATAAATTTGTACAGCATGGACGCGGGCAAGTTTTCAAACGTTTTCGTTAAAAATTTATCCAAGCGCTGGTTCGCGTCGTTTTTATTGATTTTTATTGATTTGATTGGTATGATCTCCTTTACAAAATTTTATTTTTGTGATATAATATTTAAATCCATTAAGGGGTGTTTGATTTGATTGAAATTATGCCGTATATCTGGATAGGCGTTATCGTTTTTTCTTTTGTGGCGGAAATCTATACGTTCGCGTTTGTTTCGGTTTGGCTGATTCCGTCCGCGCTTATGACTTTCGTTTTATCTTTGACCGGTATGCAGGTTTGGATTCAGGTTTTGCTATTCTTTATTATAACATTAATCCTGCTGGTTTTGTCAAGGACAATTTTTAAAAAATTTATTAAATTCAAAACAACGAGTGTTAATTCCGATGTATTTATAGGCAAAAACGCGATCGTCACCGAAGAAATCAACAATTACAAAGGCACGGGAATCATCAGGGCAAACGGGTTTGTATGGATCGCAAAGGCCGAAGAAAACGATATCATATACGAAAGCGGGCTTGTTGTGACGATTATCAGAATCGATGGCGTAAAAGCGATATGTTCAAGATAAAATAAATCAAAGAATGAAAAAATGAGGGGATATATTATGCCGCAAAATATCATGAATTACGAAACGGTCGATTTGGACTTGAAAAAAAACGCATTGTTGATATTGGACCAAACGAAACTTCCAAACGAAGTCGAAATTTTATCGCTGACGGAACTAAAAGATATATGGAACGCGATATATAAATTGCAAGTCCGCGGCGCGCCCGCCATCGGGGTTGCGGCGGCGATAGGGATTTTTGTCGTGGCAAACAAAATCGAAACTGCCGTATTCGATGAATTCTATAAAAATTTTAAAGAGGCGAAAGATTATCTCGCGTCCTCCCGCCCGACCGCGGTAAATTTGTTTTGGGCGCTTGACCGAATGGAGAGGGTTGTGATTGAGAATCAATATAAACCGGTTGATGAAATCAAAAATTTGCTGCGTGACGAATCGGTAAGAATCAGGGAAGAAGATATTCAAGTATGCAGGGCGATAGGGGAGTACGGGTTAACTTTGATCAAAGACGGCGACGGGATTCTCACGCATTGCAACGCCGGGCAGCTTGCCACGTCCAAATACGGGACCGCGCTTGCTCCTATCCATATTGGAAAAGAAAAAGGCTATCATTTTAGAGTTTACACGGATGAAACGCGGCCTTTATTACAGGGCGCGCGGCTTTCCGCATTTGAATTGGTTTCTAACGGGGTCGATACGACTGTGATTTGTGATAACATGGCCTCGCAGGTTATGAAAAACGGCTGGGTGCAGGCTATATTTGTAGGCTGTGACCGCGTCGCGTCAAATGGAGACGCCTGCAACAAAATCGGTACGTCGAGCGTTGCGATATTGGCTAAATATTATAATATACCGTTCTATATATGCGCGCCAACGTCAACAATCGACATGAATATAAAAAGAGGCGAAGATATTCCGATAGAAGAACGCAAAGGTTACGAAATAACGGATCTGTGGTATGAAAAACGCATGGCTCCCGAGGGCGTAAAAACATATAATCCCGCCTTTGATTTTACGGATAACGAACTGATTACGGCGATTATAACAGAATACGGGATCATTCGCGCGCCGTATATAGAGAGTATAAAAAAAATATTTATAGAAAAAGGAGTTCAATAAAATGCCGTTTTATGATCTGCGCTGCCCCGCATGCGACAAAGAATACAATATCCGCGCGTCAATATCGGATAAATCGGAAAAACGCATAAAATGTCCCGACTGCGGTTCGGCCGATCTGGAAACCGTATATAAAAGCGCGCCGAATTATATCAAGAATATGAAGACGCAGGAATGCCCGAATATGCGAACCTGCGGCAGAAACTGCCCGCATGCAAATTAAAATAACGCGGGGTGAACCTCACGTTATTTTAAACCGGTTTAATACTTTAATAGGATAAATTTATTTAATTATATCAATCCAGATCATATATTTTATCGATTAATTTTTGGATATCTTTTTCGGCTTTCGGCAATTTTTTATCAACATAAGACGCTACGTTCAAGTCATATGTCATGGGTAAATATAAGATTTCGTTTAATGTCCCGTATGTGCCGATGGCGCCGATGTCGTAAGTCCTGTTTTTGAAAATCAAATCGAGCATTTCGAGCGATTCGTCGTCGCGCGCGATGATGCCGTTGAGCAGTATTTCATAATAAGCCGGCTGAACGGTTTTGCTTGATTCAAAAGCGTACGCCTCAAAAAATATCCCCGTATTTTCGTAATCTATATTGGTCGCGGGAACAGTCAAGCATACGCCCGTCCATGAATTTACATCGCTCGAATAATAGTTTTGTTCTTTGTCTTTCTTCGGGATCGGAAGTATGCCGAAATCAGTCGGCATAGAACGCAGCGCGACGATATTGATCATTCTGATCCACATAAACAGACCCTGGTCGTTTTGGAACATATTGTCCATTCCAACATTGAAATCCCCGGGGAGGAACATCACGTTGAAACACGATTCTTTGTCATACAGCGCTTCAAGTATGGAAATCATCCGGTTCAGGGCCGATTCCTGCGTCAATGTGATATACGGGATATCGTCTTTGTCTTTCCGTCCGATCATTTCGCCGGAGCCGCTGAAAAATGACAGCACGGTATCGCGCTGATATAATAAGCCGTAACGGTCGTTTTTATCCATTTTGCCGTCGCCGTTCAAGTCGGTCGATATTTCTTTTGACATCGACATGAATTTATCGACAGTCCAGTTGCCTTCTTTTACAATTTTATACGGATCGTCCAAAGCGTTGTCCGCAAGTAACTGCTTGTTAAACACGATTGCGGAAGTGGCGCCTTTATCCATTGTGGTTATGTCGCCGCATACCGCGAAAAGTTTATTTAATATCGACAATGACTCAACCGATTTTTGATCCCACCACGAATTGGAAAAATCGACATAGTCAAGTTTATGTAAATCAATAATTGCGCCGCTTGCGCCTAAATTCTGATACAGCTGCATACGGCTCAGAAATACATCATACGCGTTATCCTGCGCTTTGACGGATTTGTTTAACGCGGTGGTTGCGTCGCCGCTTCCCGGCAGATTGATTTCTTTGATTTGACAGTTATATTTTGATTCTATATTTACGTTCCTGTTATATTTCGCGTCGTTTAAAGCCTCGCCGGTCAGTTCTTCGACCGCTATGTCGGTGACATGCCAGATCGCTTCTCCCGGCCAGTCGCTGGTCAGAAAAGTAAACGTCTTGCCGTTCATATCGACATCGGGTAAATTTAATTTTATTTCCGGCGCTTTTTCGGACTGTTCGCCGCTTTCATCGGGAATATTTGCATTTTCAGGCGTTTTGCCGCTATTTTCCGAAGACGGCGAACCGCACGCGGCGATCAAGGCTATAACAAAAATTAAGACAAGAATCATGCGTAAAAAATGATTTTTCATATTATTCATTCTCCCAAACTTATTTATTATTATAATTCGATTTGTTTTTATCATTAATATCAATTATATCATAACTTTTAGAACTTGTCAAAAATTTTTAAAATAAAGGGTTTCTATTTATGGTTAAATCCGATCGCAAAGGACCTATTTGCATGGTAGCCGCTTCAATATGTTGGAGTTTCGGCGGGATCTGCATAAAATTCATACCGTGGGGGGCGATGAGCATTATCGGCCTGCGCGCGTTATTGGCGGCCGCGGTGTTCGCGGTTTACCGCAGGAGCGTCAAAATCGATTTCACGTTCGGCAATATTCTTACCGCGGCAGCCCTTTCCGCCACGACGGTTTTATTTGTATTCGCAAACAAGCTGACTTCTGCGGCGGCTGCTATTTTATTGCAATTCAGCGCGCCTGTTTTTATTATACTAATTCAGCTTATATTTTACAAAAAGAAACCCAAACCCGGCGAAGTGATCGCCGTATCAATAACGATTTTGGGTATGCTTTTATTTTTTGCCGATAAACTTGAAAACGGCGGTTTGGCAAGCAACATGCTTGTTGGGAATATTCTCGCGATCGCTTCGGGGTTATGTTTCGCCGGGGTATTTGTGGGAAACAAAAGAGAAGATACAAATCCCGAACAGGCCTTGTTGCTGGGATTTCTTATCAATTCCGTAATCGGCATACCGTTTGTTTTCTTTCAGGCGACGGCTGAACCGGTCGCATGGGTTGCGGCGTTGTTTTTGGGGATCGTTCAGGTAGGATTGGCATATGTTTTTTTCTCCGCCGGCATCAAAACGACGCCCGCTTTGCTTGCTTGTCTTATTACTGCGGTAGAGCCGGTGTTAAATCCCATTTGGGTAGCATTGGCAACGGGAGAAATGCCCGGCCCGTTCGCGATGATGGGCGGAGCGGTGATTGTGCTGACGGTCGTCGCGTATAATATATGGGTGGAACGGAGTTCGAAAATATAAAAGAACACAAGAGAATTGTTCCCTTTGTGTTCTTATGCGTTATTTTTTATTTAATGAATCGTTAATCTTTTTGGGAATATCGGAACCGTAAAACATAATTTTAAACAATTCCTGCTGCATATTTTTGTCTTTTTCTGTTTTAAATGAAGAATTAACAGAAGCAAGATATGCTACTATATACATTCCGGCGATTTCAAGATCGTTTTTACTTACAGTTGTTAGTTTATGATCTTTCAAATCTATCCACATACTATGAACACTATGCCATTCTTTTGATTGGCTCGCATAATCCGTAGACTTGCGTAATGAGTTTACTGCGTTATTTAAAATACCAATCATAATTTCTCTTTCCTGCCAATTAAATTTGTCAAAATCCCGATGGAAAATATAATAACCAAGTCTTGTGCCAGCGGAAGCTCCGCCGGTGGCGCCGCATTTTTCACAACGCCAGTCAATATCTCCATGTATATGTTTTATGTATTCTTTTTGATGATAATAATCCACCATATCCCCCTGTTTTCCGCAGCGTGTGCAGACTTCTACGCAAATCGATTTATCAATCTGATAATCATGTTCTTCATTCCGCAATAATCCGCACGAATCGCAACGGCAACCATTCCAGTTATGCTTGCCCAATAAACATTTTACGCCCATATAAGCCTCCTATTCGAAAATATAAATATATAAATATAAAAGTAAATAATATTATAACACAAAAAATTATTAAACACAAGAGGACGGTCCTCTTGTGTAATATATTTATAAAAATAAAAATTGACAAAAACAATATTCTGTGCTATAATACAACTTAACGTAAATTTTTTACAGGCCGCAAGTGTTGACCGGCGTAACATCAATGCGGACGAAATTAAAAATTATTATTCCGCCGGAGAAAAGGATATTGTTATGTGCAAAAAAACGTTAAGGTTCATTTCGCTGTTTTTAGTAATGGTTCTGCTTTTATTTTCTTCTGCGCTTCTTACCGGATGTGAAAAAGAAAGTACCGGAGACATTGTTATAGGCGTTCTGGCCCCGCTTTCGGGTTCTGAGGCTTATTACGGAAACGACATGCTCCAATCCTATAAACTCGCCGTCGATGAAATCAACGCCGCGGGCGGCATATTGGGACGCCAGGTTGTATTGTATGAAGCCGACGACGGCTGCGACCCGAATATGTCCACACAGGCTGCCGCGAAAGTCATTTCCAAAGGCGTCGACTTTGTCGTCGGAGGATACGGATCCGGCGCGATCATCCCGACTATGCAGCAATTCTATGACGAAGGTCTTTTGCTGCTTATTTCCTGCGCAAATTCTACCGATATCACGAAAAAAGGGTTGAAGCAGTCATTCATGATAAACAGCCCGGGTACGCACGCAGTCGTTACATTGGCGGAACTCTGCAAATCATTGGGAACGAAAAAAGTCGCGTTGATCCATCAAGGCGACTCATACACAAAAAATCTCTCGGATATCTGCGAAGCCGAACTCCCGAAGAGCGGCTTTGAAATCGCGACGATTCAGGTTATGGAAAAAGGCGCGGCCGACGTTTCGGCTATCGTTACGGCGATCCGCAATTCCGGCGCTGATTTTGTCTATTGGTGCGGATATCACGCAGACGGCTCAAACGTAATCAAACAGCTCCGCCAGGGCGGTTATGAAGGCATTATCTGTGTCGGCGACGGTTCCGCGTCCCCCGAACTCATCACGGCGTGCGGTCCTTCCGGCGAAGGCGTTTATGTCACATCTCCCCCGTATGTCGAGCTTGCCGACGGCGGCGATAAATTTATCGCGGATTATACAGAAAAATACGGCATGGGCCCGGGTACATACGCGACGCTCTGTTACGACACGATTTATTTATTAAAAACAGCCATTGAAAAAGCAAACTCCACAAAAATGGAAAAAGTCCGCGACGCAGTCCAAAAAATCGAATATAAAGGTTTGTCGGGAACAATCAAATTCACCGCCGACCGCGAGCCGCAGCTTTCCAATTTTATGGTTCTGAAAATAGAAAACGGGAAATTTATATTAGTTAAACCGTAAATAACCCCGCAATTATAATTTATATATTTTATATATTGGTGGTGTTCGCTTCATGTCCTTTGGGGAAGTTATCCTGCAACAAATAATCAACGGTTTGATACTGGGTTCGTTTTACGCCCTGATCGCATTGGGATATTCAATGGTTTACGGCATAATAAAACTCTTGAACTTTGCGCACGGAGATATATATATGACAGGCGCCTTTGTGTGCCTGTCAGTCTTCGGCGTGCTTTCGGTTAAAATCGCCGGATGGCCGGGTATCATTTTATCGATCGTTGCGGCTATGATCTGCTCCGGGCTGTTGGGTTATATTGCCCAGCGTTTCGCGTACCGGCCTTTATTGGGGGCGCCGAGGCTTTCGCTGTTGATTACCGCGATCGGCATATCGCTCGTGATTTATAATTCAGTCATGGCCGTGACAAACAGCCAGCCGTTATTTTTCACAAGCGGTTTAAATAACTCTGCCGGAATTAAATTCGGCAGTATAACGATTACATATATACAAATTGTTTTGATTTCCGTTTCTGCGCTGTTGATGATCGCCTTGACGCTTTTTATCGGGCGGACGATGACGGGGAAAGCCATGCGCGCGATATCCCTTGATCAGGACACATGCCGGCTGATGGGTATTAACGTTAATAAAATCATAGGGCTGACGTTTATGATCGGGTCGGCTTTGGCGGCGATCGCCGGAGGGCTTGCCTGTGTATATTACGGAAATGTGCAATATAATATGGGTTATACGATCGGTATAAAAGCGTTTACGTCGGCGGTTATAGGCGGGATCGGTTCTATCCCGGGGGCTATGCTCGGCGGGTTGCTGCTCGGACTGCTTGAAGCGATCGGCACGCAGCTGATCACGCTGCTGGGGTTTTCGGGATCGGCATGGAAGGACGTTTTTGCATTCGGGATTTTAATATTGATTTTAATACTTAGGCCGAACGGATTGCTGGGCAGATCCGAAATAGAGAGGATGTGACGGCGAATGGGTAAACTGATTGACAAAGCGTATAACTTAATGGATCATAAAACGTATAGATACGTCACATTTATCGTTATGTTTGCAATAATGGCGGCGATCCCGTTATTCTCTTCTACTTATGTTTTAAACGTATTATGGAGCGCGATGTTTTATATGCTGCTGGCATTGGGATTGAATGTGATCGTCGGATACTGCGGCATGTGCGATTTCGGCTACGCGGCGAAATTCGCCATCGGCGCATATACGACGGGAATTTTGATCAATACTTTTAATTGGAACTTCTGGCTGACGCTGCCTGTATCGGTTTTTGTTTCGGCAGTCACGGCGGTGGTGATCGGCGCGCCGACTTTAAGGCTGAGGAGCGATTATCTTGCGATCGTGACATTGGGATTTGCGGAAATCGTCCGTATTACCGCGCGTAATTTAAATATAACAGGGTCTGCCACGGGTATCCATTCCATTACCAGACCGAATTTTTTCGGGATTCACTTAACAAAAATAACCCACTGGTATTATGTCTTTTTGATATTGGTGATTCTATTTATTTTTGTATCGAACAGAATCAGAAATTCACGGTTCGGCAGGGCGCTCACATACATACGCGAGGACGAAGACGCCGCGCAGGCGATGGGCGTGAACACTACGAAGTACAAACTTTACGCGTATATGATAGGGGCTGTCTTAGGCGGCGTCACAGGCAGCTTTTACGCTGTCAGAATGACGTCTATCTCACCGACTTCGTTTGATTTTACGCAGTCGGCGAATATCATGCTCGCGGTGATTCTGGGCGGGATGGGGAAAATCCCGGGCGTTATCGCGGGGGCGGCGTTTTTCGCCATATTCCCCGAAGTTTTCAGGGATGTTCCGTTTGTGGGCAATATGAGGATGTTGTTTTTCGGTTTGCTGCTGATCATAGTCATGATAAAAAGACCGCAGGGTTTATGGCCCGAAAGACGGAGGGATAAGTAAAAATATGGCTTTTATGCAGATAAACAACCTGACAATGCGTTTTTCGGGTATCACCGCGATCGAAAATTTAAGCTTTGACGTGGAAGAAGGCTCTGTCACGTCTTTAATCGGTCCGAATGGGGCGGGAAAAACTTCTGTTTTTAATTGCATAACCGGATTTTATAAAGCGACAAGCGGCGGTATTTTATTCAACGGCGAATCGCTTATGAAGCTTAAACCGTATCAAATCACGCATAAAGGTATTATCCGCACATTTCAGAACGTGCGGCTGTTTAAAAATCTGACGGTGCTTGAAAATGTCATGAGCGGGGCGCACAGCGTAAGCAGGCAGTCTGTGATAGGCGCATTGCTCAGGCATCCGGCTGAGCGCCGTGAAGAAAAAGAAATTTATGAAAGCGCCGAATATCTTCTCAGTTATGTTGGGATACTCGATAAAAAAGATTCGGTCGCAAGAAATCTTTCTTACGGCGACCAGCGCCGGACCGAATGGGCGCGGGCTTTGGCGGCAAACCCGAAACTGCTGCTTTTTGACGAGCCTGCCGCAGGATTGAACCGCGAAGAAAAAGATAAGCTTGTGGAGCTTATCCGGCGTCTTAAAAAGGATTTCGGCATTACTGTTTTTTTGATCGAACACGATATGGATTTGGTCATGAAGATTTCGGAAAAAGTGATCGTCATGAATTTCGGCACCAAAATCACGGAGGGAACCCCCGCCGAAGTACAGGCTGATTCCCGCGTTGTCGAAGCGTATCTGGGCAGTGAGGAGGACGGTAATTAAAAATGGATAATAATAGCAATAGCAATAGCAATAACAATAATAATAACGATATCATTTTAAAAGTCGAAAATCTGGAAACATATTACGGGAAAGTTGCGGCATTAAACGGCATCAGCTTTGAAGTCAGATACGGGCAGATCGTGACGCTTTTGGGAAGCAACGGCGCGGGAAAAAGCACGACTTTAAAGACCATTTCGGGCATTATCAATTCATCCGCCGGAAAAGTGACTTTCTGCGGCGAAAATATAACAAACAAACCTGCGCATGATATCGTAAAGCGCGGTTTGATCCAGCTGCCCGAAGGCAGGCACATATTTAAAGATCTGACCGTCATGGAAAATCTCGAACTCGGCGCGTACACTCTCAAAGACGCGAACGAACGCAAACGCCGCCTGCAAAAAGTTTATGACCGTTTCCCGATTTTATCCAAGCGGAGCAAACAGCCGGGGGGGACTCTTTCCGGCGGCGAACAGCAGATGCTGGCGATCGGCAGGGGACTCATGCTCGAACCGAAACTGCTTTTGATGGACGAGCCGTCGATGGGGATCGCCCCATTGATCGTCAAAGACATCACGAATATTGTCAGAAGCCTGAATGAAGACGGCACGACGATCCTGCTTGTGGAGCAGAACGCGAAAATGGCGCTCGGTTTGGCGGATTACGGATATGTTTTGGATACGGGCAATATTGTCCTCGAAGGAAAAAGCGTTGATCTGCGCAGCAACGAAAAAGTAGTTAAGGCATATCTCGGCGGTTAAACAATCAGTCTAACCGCGCCTTTTACGATTTCAAAAGTCAAAGGGCTTTCAAAATCTTCGAGATTGCCGTCCAGGTTGATCGTTTTTTTGCCGTCGAATTCGAGTTTTACGGACGAACAGTTTATAAACGAAACTTCATGAAGAGTGGTATGTTTCCCGGATTTTACGCGGGGGAACATGGCCATCATTTTTAATCTCGGCATATTTTTTATTTCGCATAAAGTTATAAATCCGTCGTTTATGACGGCGGGCGGCGCAATTTTCATATGCCCACCGTAATAGGACCCGTTGGCGATCACAAGCAATATAAATTTATCCGTTTCAGTTTTGCCGTCTATTGTCAGCGTGAATTCCCCGGTTTTATATGTGGCGACATTTTTAACGAGCGAAAGAAGATACGAAGTCCCGCCAAAATACTTTTTTAAAGGGAGCGCGTCTTTCAGGACTTGAATGTCAATGCCCGTGCCGCCGATATTAAAAAAATACTTTTCGCCGTTTATTTTTACGGCATCGGCGGATATGGTTTCACCCTGAAAGATTTTTTCTGTATAAAACGCTATTTTTTCATCGAAAGAAGAGAATTTTTGCTTATAATTCGGCATTGAATAAATCAAATCGTTTCCGCTTCCTGCCGGGATAACGCCGAAATTGATATCCCGCCCGACGGCCAGCCCTACATATTCCTGAATCGTCCCGTCGCCGCCGACACATATAATCGTTTTAGCCATATCATAATCAATAAGCCCGGAAACCCGGTCAAAATCCCCGGGGACATCCGTATATATAAACGAATATTCAAGATCATGCCCGCGCATGATTTTTTCTATGACCGGAACCGCCGCTTTTGCCTTGCCGGAACCGGCAACGGGATTTACGATAAAATAAATCATTTGCTTCGACCTCTTCCCCCTGTAATAATTATAATAATTATACCGCCGTCATAATATTAATATATAAATCAATCAAATTTTTCGATTAACTTATCGATTTGTTTTTGGGCGGAATTTTCTTTCTTTTCGTAGTCGGAAGCAAAAGTATTCTGGTTCTTTTTTGCCATAGCACCGAATATATCGACAAACCCGCCGAAATTATAGATTTCGCCCACGTCGTATGAACGCGAATTGAGTATAATTTTTGTCATTTCGATTGAATCTTCATCGCGTAACTGCTTATTTTCAAAATTGATC
>Ga0209628_10002601_pt1 | contig 12337 bp, 14 predicted proteins | sample TergutCu122P4_FD_187285 | JGI IMG/M metagenome (GOLD analysis project Ga0209628, IMG submission 187285) | Cubitermes ugandensis P4 segment gut microbial communities from Kakamega Forest, Kenya - Cu122 P4 (SPAdes) (version 2) | ecosystem: Host-associated > Arthropoda: Insects > Digestive system...
TCCCCGAGAACCGGGTGGCCGACCACCGGATCGGCTACAAGGCCCACAATCTGGACCAGGTATTGGCGGGGGATCTGCAACCCCTCATGACCGCCCTGCAGGAGGCCGACCTGGCCGACCGCCTGGCCCAGGCAACGAACACCGCGTCATGACCAGCGGGCCCGCGGCGGTCATCGAGACCACCCGGAGGCTGGCCGCCGGCGGTATCGAGTCTGCTGCGTCAGAGGCGCGTACCCTGGTCGGATTCGCCACCGGTGCCCGCCCGGGTAGGCTCGACCTGATCGACGGGCTGGACGAAGAACAAGAATCAACGCTAGAGACCGCAATCACCGACCGGTTGACCGGGAAACCGCTGCAGCACATCACCGGCGCGGCTCATTTCCGTACAGTGTCCGTACAGGTGGGTCCCGGCGTCTTCATCCCGCGACCGGAGACGGAAAGCCTGGCCGGCTGGGCGATTGCCCAAGTCAGCGCCGGTTACCGGCGGATCGTCGAACTGTGCGCCGGGTCCGGTGCCATCTCACTGGCCATCGAAGCGGAGTCCCAGACCGCGCAACGGTCGAAGTGGACACCCGAATCGTCCCCGTGTCCAGTGGAACCGACCGGGTTGCCACCTGGAACCGTCCCCGGTGGCAACTGGAACCGTCCCCGGTGGCAACCGGAACCGTCCCCGTGTCCGGCGGGACCGACACAGTGGGCGGTGGAGAGCGATGACCAGGCCTTTGGTTACCTTGTTCGCAACCTGGCCGGGACTTCGATCATTGCCGTCCATGACGACATGGCCGGCGCCTGGTCTCGCGACATCGGGCAAGTGGATCTGGTCGTGGCCAACCCCCCGTACATTCCGCTGCACCACCGCGGGTCCCTGCCGCCGGACGTGGCCTGCGATCCGCCACAGGCGTTGTTTTCTGGTGCGGACGGCCTGGACGCCATACGTACTGTCGCAAGCGTCGCCGCGCGGATTCTGGGGCGCGGGGGAGTGGTGGGCTGCGAGCACGGCGACGACCAGGGCGAGCACGTGTCGGAAATCTTCGTGCAGGCCGGGTTCACAGCGGTCACGATCAATGCGGATCTGGCCGGCCGCCCGCGCTTTGTCACAGCAACGTTCACAGGCGTGGAATGATGGTGCCATGAACAACCCGGCCGCGATCACCGGCACCCGCGCGCCAGACGCGCTTCAGCGGGCCTGCGGCGCGCTGGCGGCGGGGGAGTGCATCGTTGTTCCGACCGATACCGTTTACGGTATTGCGGCCGATGCCCGCAACCCGGCCGCCGTGGCGTTGTTGCAGGCCGTCAAGGGCCGCGGGGACGCGTTCCCGCCGCCGCTGTTGGCCGCCGACCCCCAGGCCTTGGCCGACCTGGCTGATCCGCTGCCTGACTACGCCGTACGTCTGGCGACTTCGTGGTGGCCGGGCGGCCTGACGCTGATCGTGGCGACGCCGCGGACGGACCTGTCCTTGTCGGGGCAGACCGGTACGGTGGGCCTCCGCGTACCGGACAATGACTGGTTGCGCGACCTGTTGCGCCTGACCGGACCACTGGCCGTGTCCAGCGCCAATGTCCACGAACGGCCGCCGGCGACCAACGTGGCCGATGCGGCGGCCCAGCTGGGCGGCCAGGTCGCCTTGTATGTTGACGGCGGTACGACGCCGGGACCCACGCCCTCCACCGTTGTCGACTGCACCGGTCCCGAACCGGTCATCCTCCGGGTTGGGCTCATCAGCCGGGACGAGATCCTCGCGGCAGCGGGGGGTACGCATGCGTGAATACCTCCTTGTCTTCCTCGTCGGCGTCACCGTCTGCTTCAGCCTGACCCCGGCCTTCCGCTCGCTCGCCCTGCGCGTGGGTGCGGTCGCCAAGGTACGGGGACGCGACGTGCACGAGGAGGCCACCCCGTACTTCGGCGGCCTGGCGATGCTGGCCGGGCTCGCGGCGGCGTACCTCATGGCCTCCCGGATGCCCTTCCTGTCCCGGTACGCCGTGGTGACCAAGGACTCACTGGTCATCCTGGGCGGGGCCGCCGTCATCTGCGCCGTGGGCGTGCTGGACGACCTGTTCGAGCTCAACGCCCTGATGAAAATCGCCGGCCAGGTCCTGGCGGCGGGCGTTCTCGTCCTGGGCGGGGTCCGGATGCGCTGGCTGTTCTGGAACGGCGGCATAATCGCGCTGGACCCGGCCGCCTCCATCGTGATCACCGTCTTCGCGGTCTTCCTGTGTGCGAATGCCATCAACATGGTCGATGGCCTGGACGGCCTGGCGGCCGGCATCGTCGCCATCTCCGCCAGCGCGTTCTTCATCTACGCGTACTGGCTGACGGTGGAGGAGGACATCGCCCGCGCCACGACCGCCGCCCTCATCACCGCGGTCATGTGCGGGGTCGCCGTCGGTTACCTGCCGCACAACTTCCACCCCGCCACGATCTTCATGGGCGACTCCGGATCGATGCTTCTCGGCCTGCTGTTCGCCGCCTCGACCATCTCCCTGACCGGCCAGATCGACCCGGCGGCGCTGAGCGGGCGCTCGGACATGCTCGCGGCGTACGTACCCGTCATCCTGCCGCTCCTCGCGCTGGGGCTGCCGTTCGTTGACATGTTCGTCGCGTACATCCGCCGGACGTGGCGGGGGGTCTGGTGGTTCGTCGCCGACAAGCAACACATCCACCACCGCCTCCTGCAGCGTGGTCACACCCACCTGGGCGCGGTTTTCATGATGTACGCCTGGACGGCGCTGCTGGCGTACTCGGCCATGTTCTGGGGCCTGTTCCCCTCGCCCGTGACCGCCACCATCGTTGTGGTGGTGGTCATGGCGGCGCTGTTGTTCGTCATTCTCACCGGGCGCAAGACCCCGGCCGAAATCACCCAGAACGGGAGCAGCCCATGACCGAACCACCCCCGGCCGCCAGAAACGACTCGCTCGTGGCGGCCGGCAACAAGTTCATGATCGGCGGGAGCAGCGCCGCCGCGGCCGCGACGCTGGTCGGCGCCCTGGTCGTCTGGCCAATCGTGTCGGGACGGGCCGCCATCGCCTGCGTGACGGGCGGCGCCCTCGCCCTACTCACCCTCGCCCTCGCCCAGGCGATCCTGACGGCCACACACAAGCTGAAGCCGGGGGTGTCGATGGCCGTCGCCATGGGCGCGTACGCCCTGACAGTGGGGTGCGCCTTCGGTGCGTACTTGCTGCTCAAGCGACAGGAATGGCTGCCCGGCTTCTGGATCGGCATGGGCATCCTGATGGGTGCCTCCGGCTATGTCCTGGGGGTGGCCATAACGTGGCCCCGCCTGCGCGTGCTGGTGTTCGATCCTTCCCCGCCGCCCGCCGACGAGCAGCCGTGACAAAAACTTTGTCCATATTTTGGTACGGGAACCGTGCGCCAATTTGCCAAGAGTGTTCGGTTTGCAGCTAGGATAACCTTGACTTCGGTTCCACAGGCCCACCAACGCCTGTGGACACCACGAACAGTGACGATCTGGCGGAAGGAGGGTCAATGGCTAGCGGACCCGGATTGATGGTCTTGTTAGAGGCACCAAAATTCGATACTAGCGTTTTCGATTCCCGCCCCCTGATCCCATCCCAGCTCTGGCTTGAGACCCACGGCGCGCAGTACACCTGGACGGACATCTGGTTCACGAACCACATCTGCATGGCGGTGATCGCGACCGTGATCATCCTCGGCTTCTGGTTGTGGGTCTCGCGGAACATGAAGGTCGTACCTTCGAAGAAACAGTACGGCGGGGAGTATGTCTACAACCTCATCCGCAACAGCATCGCCCGCGAGGTGATCGGTGAGAACTACCACAAGTACGTACCGTGGCTGCTGACACTGTTCTGCTTCATCGTGATCAACAACTGGTTCGGCGAGACGTTCGTCTTCATGTTCCCGACGTTCTCGAAGGTGGGGTTTGCCTGGGCGCTGGCCATCCTGTCATGGGTGTTGTACAACTTCGTCGGGATTCGCAAGCACGGTTTCCTGGGCTATCTGAAGCTGATGACCATCCCCAAGGGCGCCCCCGGCGTCGTGTTGATCCTCGTCGCGCCCCTGGAGTTCCTGTCGAACTTCATCATCCGGCCGATCACCCTCGCCGTCCGTCTCTTCGCCAACCTGTTCGCCGGCCACCTGCTGGTGGTGATCTTCGTTGTGGGCGGTACCTGGTTACTCCAGCAGAGGGGCAACCTCGTCTACAACCTGGGTGGCGTCGTCTCGGTCATCTTCAGCTTCGCCATATTCGCCCTGGAACTGCTGATCGGCTTCCTCCAGGCCTACATTTTCACAATTCTTACCGCCCAATACGTCTCGTCGGCAGAAGCCGACGAGCACTGATGAAAGGAATAACATGACGCTGCTCGAAATCTACGGGTCGCTGAACGTCGTAGGATACGGCCTCGCCGCCATCGGCCCCGCCCTCGGTGTGGCTTGGATCTGGGCCTCGGTCATCCAGGGCACGGCCCGCCAGCCCGAAGCCCGCGGCATGATGACGACCATCGCCTGGATGTCGTTCGCCCTTGTCGAGGCCCTGGCCCTGATCGGCGCAGTTCTGGCCTTCGCGGTCTAACCATGTACCCGCTTGAAGGAACGGGGCCGCTTGGTCCCCTGCTCCCGGAACACATCTCGGAGTTCGTCGTCGGCATCGTGCTGTTCATCATCATCGCGGTGGCGATCTGGAAGGTGATCGTCCCGCGCTTCGAAACGATGTACACCGAGCGCGCCGACGAGATCCGCGGCGGCATCGAGCGGGCCGACAAGGCCCAGGCCGAGGCCCAGGAGGCGCTGGCGACGTACAAGGCGATGCTCGCATCCGCCGAGGACGAGGCCTCGCGCATCCGGGAGGCGGCCAAGGCCACGGCGGCCCAGATTGCCGCGGAGATGCGCGACAAGGCCGAGCAAGAGGCCAACCGCATCGTGCAGTCCGCGAGGCTGCAGGTCGAGGCCGAGCGTACGGCCGCGGTCGACGCCCTGCGCAAGGATGTCGGCCTGATGGCCACCACCCTGGCCGGCAAGATCCTCGGCGAGTCGCTCACCGATGACGCGCGGGTCGCCCGTACGGTGGACTCGTTCATCCTGACCCTGGACGGGGCGACGGTAACGCAATGACCACACCAGCCACATCCGGATCCGCTCACGCCCGGGCCGCCAAGGACCTGGGGCAGGTGCTCAACGCCTTGCGGAGCCACTCCGCCCTGACGCGCGCGCTGATCGATCCGACCACCCAGGAGGGCCGCAAGTCCACCCTGATCGACGTGGCGCTGGCAGGTGTCGGCGGTGAGGCCCGCCAGGTCATCCGGGAAGGCACGGAACGGACGTGGGACTCCACCCGGGAGTTCTTGGCCTGGGTCGAGGCCTCCAGGGTACGACAGGCCTGGGAATGGGCGGCCGAGGACGGAATCCTGGCGCAGTCGATCGACGACGTGTTCGCCTTCGGGCAACTTATGTTGCGCGACAACTCGGTCAGGACCGCGATCACCGACCGGCGGCTGCCGGTGGAGGGCCGCCAGGAGTTGATCGGCAGCGTCTTGTCATCATCGATGACCGGACCGGCGGTGGAGGTCGCCCGGGCCGCTGTGGCCACGCCACGCGGTACCATCGACGACGCGGTCACCGCCTTCTTGAACATCGGTACGGAGATCGCCGGCGGGATGCTTGCCGCCGTGACCGTCGCCAAGCCGATGTCCCAACAACAATCAGAACAACTGCGCGAGGCCCTCGAGGCGCGGCTCGGCGTGAAGATCATTCTTCAGCAGGTCGTGGACCCGTCCATCATGGGCGGGGTGCGCGTGGAATGTGGGGCCGAAGTCATCGACGCGACTGTGACTTCCCGCCTCGAAGCCGTACGCAGAGATTTCGCGTGAGAACTTAACGAACAGGAGAACTAATGGCTGAAACAACCATCAAGGCTGATGACATTCGTCGTGCCCTTGACAGCTATATCGAGGATTTCCAGGTGGCGGCCGCCACGACCGAGGAAATTGGTTACGTAAGCAGTTCCGGTGACGGTATCGCCCACGTACAGGGGCTGCCGGGCGCCATGGCGAACGAGCTGCTCGAATTCTCGAACGGTGTGCGCGGCATCGCGATCAACCTCGACGAACGCGACATCGGCGTCGTCATCCTCGGCTCGTCCGACGGCATCGAGGAGGGTTCGGAAGTACGCCGTACGCACGAGATCCTGTCCGTACCCGTCGGTGACGGCTACCTGGGGCGCGTCGTGGACGCCACCGGCCACCCGATCGACGGCCTGGGGCCCATCAACGGGATCGACGGGCGCCGCGACCTGGAACTGCAGGCCGCGTCCGTCATGAACCGCCAGGCGGTCAAGGAGCCGCTGCAGACCGGCATCAAGGCCATCGACGCCATGATCCCGATCGGCCGGGGCCAGCGCCAGCTGATCATCGGCGACCGGAAGACCGGCAAGACCGCCCTCGTCGTCGACACGATCATCAACCAGAAGGACAACTGGGCCTCCGGCGACCCGAAGAAGCAGGTCCGCTGCATCTACGTCGCCATCGGCCAGAAGGGTTCGACGGTGGCCGAGGTACGGGCGTCCCTGGAGAAGGCCGGCGCCCTGGAATACACCACGATCGTTCACTCACCGGCCTCCGACCCGGCCGGCTTCAAGTACATCGCCCCGTACGCCGGCTCAGCCATCGGCCAGCACTGGATGTACGCCGGCAAGCACGTACTGATCATCTTCGACGACCTGACCAAGCAGGCCGAGGCGTACCGCGCCATGTCCCTGCTGCTGCGCCGCCCGCCGGGCCGCGAGGCGTACCCCGGCGACGTGTTCTACCTACACTCGCGCTTGCTGGAACGCTGCGCGAAGCTGTCCGACGAGATGGGCGGCGGTTCGATGACGGGCCTGCCGATCATCGAGACGAAGGCCAACGACGTGTCCGCGTACATCCCGACCAACGTGATCTCCATCACGGACGGGCAGATCTTCTTGCAGTCCGACCTGTTCAACTCCAACCAGCGCCCGGCCGTGGACGTCGGCATCTCGGTGTCCCGCGTCGGCGGCGACGCCCAGACGAAGGCCATGAAGTCGGTCGCGGGCACGCTGAAGATCTCGCTCGCCCAGTACCGCGACATGCAGGCTTTCGCAATGTTCGCCTCCGACCTGGACGACACGTCCCGGCGCCAGCTGGAACGCGGCCAGCGCCTGATGGAGCTGCTGCGCCAGCCGCAGTACTCGCCGTACCCGATGGAGGAGCAAGTCATCTCCGTGTGGGCCGGCCTGAACGGCATGATGGACATCGTGCCCGTCGCGGAGGTGCTGCGCTTCGAGCGCGAGCTGCTCGACTACATGCGGCGTGAAACGACGATCCTGCAGCACATCGCGGAGACCAAGCTGTACGGTCCGGAAGACCAGGCGGAAGCCAAGGTGGCGGTGGAGAAGTTCCAGCGCATGTACCGCACGGTGACCGGCGAATCCCTCATCAAGGAGGACGCCAAGCCGATCTCCCGCGAGTCCGACATCGATCAGGAGAAGATCGTGGCCGGAGGGCGGCGTTAAATGCCGGCCAGTCTGAGGGAGCTGCGGGAGCGCAACCGGTCGGTCAAGGCGACCCAGAAGATGACGCGCGCCATGGAACTGATCGCGGCCTCGCGGATCACCAAGGCGCAGGCCGCGGCGCGGGCGGCGGCGCCGTACACCCGCGAGCTCAACGCCGCTGTCTCGGCGGTGGCCGCCAACGGCAACGTCAGCCACCCGCTGACGACGGAACGCGACCCGAAGCGCTCGGCGATCCTGATCATCACATCCGACCGCGGGCTGGCCGGGCCGTACTCCTCGAATGTTCTGCGCCTGGCCGACCGCCTCACGCAGACTCTCCACGACGAGGGCCGCGAGGTCGTGGTCTACATCACGGGGCGCAAGGGCGTGGCGTACTACCAGTACCGCAAGCGCAAGTGGGTCAAGGATTGGTCCGGTTTCTCGGACAAGCCCACCTACGCGAACTCCGACGCCGTCGCCGACGAACTGATCGCGCGTTTCCTGGCCGAACCCGAGGACGGGGGAGTCGACGAGATCCAGGTGGTCTACACCCGCTTCGAGTCGATGCTGGTCCAGGAACCCCGCGTGCGCCGCGTGCTGCCGCTGAAGGTCGTACAACCAGGGGAGCAGCCCGCGCAACAGCAACACGAGGTGCTGCCGCAGTACGAGTTCGAGCCGAGCGCGGAAACCGTACTTGATGCCCTGCTGCCGCTTTACGTGCGCAACCGCATCCATTTCTACCTGATGCAATCCGCCGCCTCCGAGCTGGCTTCGAAACAGAAGGCCATGAAGGCGGCAACAGACAATGCCCAAGACCTGATCAAGACGCTGACGCGGCAGTACAACCAAGCCCGCCAGGCCAAGATTACCCAAGAGATCACCGAGATTGTCGGTGGCGCTGCGGCGCTCACCGAGTAAGGAGCAATGATGACCGACGCCCCAACAGCAGCACCCACTGCACCCGCCACAGGCCGGGTAGTCCGAGTAATCGGGCCTGTGGTTGATGTCGAGTTCCCGCCCGACCAACTGCCAGACATCCTGAATGCTCTGACCGTCGAGGTGGTAGCCGAGGGCAAGACGCGCGTCATCACCCTGGAGGTCGAACTCCACGTGGGGGATAACATCGTGCGTACGATTTCGCTGAAACCGACCGACGGCATGTTGCGCGGTACGGAGGTGAAGGACACCGGCGGGCCGATCACCGTACCCGTCGGCGAGGTCGCCAAGGGCCGCGTGTGGAACGTCGTGGGGGAGTGCCTCAACGAAGAGACCTCGTCCATCGAGATCACCGAGCGCTGGCCGATCCACCGCAAGCCGCCGGCCTTCGACGCGCTGGAGCCCAAGACCCAGATGCTGCACACCGGCATCAAGGTGCTGGATCTCTTGACGCCGTACGTACAGGGCGGCAAGGTCGGCCTGTTCGGCGGCGCCGGCGTCGGCAAGACCGTTCTGATCCAGGAAATGATCTACCGCATCGCCCACAACTTCGGCGGTACGTCGGTGTTCGCCGGTGTGGGGGAGCGTACCCGTGAGGGCAACGACCTGATCCACGAGATGATGGAAGCCGGGGTCATGAAGGACACCGCCCTGGTGTTCGGGCAGATGGACGAGCCGCCGGGAACCCGCCTTCGCGTCGCCCTGTCGGCCCTGACGATGGCGGAATACTTCCGCGACGTCATGAACCAGGACGTGTTGTTGTTCATCGACAACATCTTCCGTTTCACCCAGGCCGGTTCCGAGGTTTCCACCCTGCTGGGCCGCATGCCCTCCGCCGTGGGTTACCAGCCGAACCTGGCCGACGAGATGGGCCAGTTGCAGGAACGCATCACGTCCACCCGCGGCCACTCCATCACGTCCATGCAGGCCATCTACGTACCCGCCGACGACTACACCGACCCGGCCCCGGCCACGACCTTCGCCCACCTGGACGCCACAACCGAGCTGAGCCGCGACATCGCGTCACGCGGTCTGTACCCGGCGGTGGACCCCCTGACATCGACCAGCCGCATCCTGGACCCGCAGTACATCTCGCAGGACCACTACGACACGGCCATCCTGGTGAAGCGGATCCTCCAGCGCAACAAGGAACTCCAGGACATCATTGCCATCCTCGGCGTCGACGAGCTGTCGGAAGACGACAAGATCACCGTCGCCCGGGCGCGGCGGTTGCAGCAGTTCCTGTCGCAGAACACGTACATGGCTGAGAAGTTCACCGGCATCTCGGGGTCGACCGTACCGCTGGAGGACACCATCGAGGGCTTCCAGATGATCTGCCGCGGCGACGTGGACAATCTGCCGGAGCAGGCGTTCTTCAACGTCGGCGCCATCGAGGACGTGCACAAGAAGGCGGCCGAGCTGGCCAAGGGGAGTATGTGATGGCCGAGACCTTCCGGGTCGAAATCGTGGCCGCGGACCGCTTGGTGTGGGAGGGCGACGCCATCCAGCTGAACGCCACCACCACCGAGGGCGAGATCGGCGTCCTGGCCCACCACATCCCGCTGATCGCGACCCTGGCGCCGGGCATGGCCGAGGTGACGGAAACCGACGGTACGCGCCACATGGTGGCCGTCGAGGGCGGTTTCATCTCTGTTACGGCCGACCGTACGGCGATCATCTCACCGTACGCCCAGATGGCCCGCGACGTGGATGTCGAGGAAGCCCGCCGGGTGTTGAACGACATGCGCAACAAGCGCGACGCGGGCGACAACTCGGTGGCCACGACGACGGCCTACCACCGCGCGCTGGCCCAAGTCAAGGCCGCCGACCGCAGCCAGGCCGACATGCGGTAGGCGCCCTGCCTTACGCCGCCCCTGCTTTACGCCGCCTGGCCGATTTCGCCCAGGATCTCCTTGAACCAGGCCTGGGTCGCGTCGAACGGCTTGCCTCCCGCGATGCGCTTGAAATCTATTGCCTTGAGGGTGTCGTTGTCCTGCTCGTCGTGACCGATGACGCCCGCCGTACCTTCCAAAGCCGACTCAACCGCCAGATCCGTCATGGACTTGATCAGCGCCAGGTCGAAACCGTTCGCGGGCGCGGAACGGGAGTAGTAACCGGACTTCTGTACGAGGACCTTGTCCGCACCGATCATCGTCGCGAACTGGCGCCCGAACCACACGCCCGGGTTGATCTTGTCGAGCTGTACGTGGCCGAACGCGTCGCGGGGGACCTCCTCGCCGCGTTCCTCCATCTCGTGGACGATCGTCTCCACCCCGGCCCCTTCGGAGAGGAAGATGTTGACGTTGCCCACCGTACTCATGACTTGGCGCAGACGCTCGGATTCGGCTTCGAGGTTGATTTCGGACTCCGGTACGAACACGGCGTGGATGTCCCAGGCCGCCGACGACAGCCCGATCTCCGGCAGCCACTCGGTCTTCTTGAGCCAGTCGCGGTACTTGCCCGCCGCGGCCGCCGTGAGCCAGCCGCAGTGGCGGCCCATGATCTCGTGTACGATCAGCTGGCGCGAAGCGGAGTTGTGCTCGGCGAGGACGTGGCGCGCGTAGGAGGCCGCTCCCGAGGCTCCCGTGTCGGCGCCCAGGGACTGCTTGATGGGGACAATATCGTTGTCGATGGTCTTTGGCAGGCCGACGACGGTGAGCCCGTAGTTGTGTTCCATCAGGTACGCCGCGAGGTCCGCCGCGGTGGTGTTCGTGTCGTCGCCGCCGATGGTGTGGAGGATGTCGACCCCGTCCGCTTCGAGTTGTTTCGCGGCCTTCTCCAGGGGGTTCTCGCCCTCGGCGACGAGCCCGCGCGCGACCAGGTTGGCGACGTTGGTGAGCTTGACACGCGAGTTGCCGATGGGGGAGCCGCCGAAATGGTGCAGCAGGTGGGCCTTTTCCCGTACGGCGGGTGTCACCTGCAAGGCGTCACCCATCAGCAGACCCTGATAACCGTGGCGGTAGGCGATGATCTCGGTGTCCGGTGACACCTGCGTGTAACGCTCGATCAGGCCGCCGACGGCCGATGACAAACAGGGCGCGAACCCTCCAGCTGTAAGAATGGCAACCTTGTGAGCCATGTCAACCTCTCATCCGTGACTAGTACTGGGCCTTATCCTAATGCATCAGTCAGTTGTCCTGCTCTCCACCTAGTAATGAGCGCTGGCAGGTGGCGTTATCAGAGGGCGAGATGTAGTCGTAATGCCGCGTCTATCCGCCCGATCAGCGTGGGGGAGAGGTGACCCACGTACTCCTTCAGGCGCGCGACGTCCAGTGAGCGGACCTGCTCGGCCTGAACCTTGGAATCAACCCTCAGACCGGTGTCTTCGGCCCGCAACAAGACCTGGAACGAGCGAATCGCCCCGACATTGGACGTAACGGGCACGATCGTCACGACGCCGCGACCCAGCGAAGCGGCGCGCGTGTTGGCACCATTGTTGCTCACCAGGATGACAGGCCGGGTCTTGTTGGCTTCGGATCCTTGAGCCGGCTCCAGGTCCGCGTACCAGACATCACCACGAAGCATTGTCGCCCAATCCGTCACCAACGACTGACTCCCACGCCGCCGCTTCCGGCTCCCACTCAGCCCAGGCCGCCTCGTACTCGTCTCCCAGATTCTGTTCACGCAAGGCCACCACAGCAGCCTGAACGGCGGCTGAACGCGATGGGAGTTTGAACTGTTCGGCGTACCGGTCCAGGAAGGACACGTCTGGTTCCGCTAGACTGACACTCAGTTTCATACCGGGAATACTACCAGATGGTAGGCAATGGTTACTACTTGCCGGGTCGCTTAGGAGGGTGCTGAAGTACGCTGTTCCGAGCGAGGACGTGCTGGGCGGGATGGATCGCAAGGCGGAGGACCTAAGCGATACTGGAAGTATCGCGTGTGTCCGACAACGCGGCGAGACTCCCGTCCAG
>Ga0209628_10002602_pt1 | contig 12336 bp, 13 predicted proteins | sample TergutCu122P4_FD_187285 | JGI IMG/M metagenome (GOLD analysis project Ga0209628, IMG submission 187285) | Cubitermes ugandensis P4 segment gut microbial communities from Kakamega Forest, Kenya - Cu122 P4 (SPAdes) (version 2) | ecosystem: Host-associated > Arthropoda: Insects > Digestive system...
CAGAATATTATCGGGATGGAGACGAAACCTCCGGAGGACGCGATATCTTGTTCTTTGTGGATAATATTTTCCGGTTTACCCAAGCCGGCTCAGAAGTTTCAGCATTATTAGGACGCATGCCCTCAGCAGTTGGATACCAACCTACTTTAGCCACAGAAATGGGAATGTTACAAGAACGAATCACTTCTACCAAAAGAGGATCTATAACTTCTGTACAAGCTATTTATGTTCCCGCAGACGACTTGACAGATCCAGCCCCTGCCACTACTTTTTCACACTTAGATGCAACCACTGTGCTAAGCCGCAAAATTTCCGAATTAGGAATCTACCCTGCAGTAGACCCATTGGACTCAACTTCAAGAATATTAACTCCAACCGTGGTAGGTGAATTGCATTATAATACCGCACAACGTGTAAAAGAAACCCTACAACGCTATAAGGAACTTCAGGATATCATTGCTATACTGGGAATGGAAGAACTTTCGGAAGAAGATAAGAAAATAGTTCACCGCGCACGCAGAGTACAACGTTTCTTATCTCAGCCTTTCCATGTGGCAGAACAGTTTACCGGAATGAAAGGCGTGTTTGTTCCTATTGAAGATACTATAAAAGGATTTAATATGATTCTGGATGGCGAACTTGACTACTTGCCGGAAGCAGCGTTTAGCTTTGTAGGAACTATTGAAGAAGCCATTGAAAAAGGAAAAAAAGAATTGGAAGCAGCCAATGAATAAATTATGAAAGTTGAAATTATTACACCCGATAAAGAAATCTTTTCAGGAATTGTTTCCTTAATACAACTTCCGGGAGTAGACGGCTTATTTGAAGTCTTAGAGAACCATGCAGCAATGATTGCCGCATTAAAAAAAGGGAAAGTAAAACTCATCTCAGAAGATAAAATATTATACTTTACTATAAACGGAGGTGTAGCAGAAATCCTGGAAAATAAAGTGCAAATATTGGCAGAATAATCGCTCACAAACGTTCTAGGATTATTCAAATTGAATCTTAATATCGTTGCCAACTTTAATATCTGCTAAAGCGGCTACGTTTCCTTTATACATAGTAATTTCAATAAATCCTAACCGATTATAAACCAAAAATAATTCTGATTCCTGAGAGTTGTAGTAGGGATGAAAGCGTGTAATTTTTAACGGACGGGTATGAGAAGCAACCGTAGCTGTAAACGATTTTTTACCTGCCTTTTCAAACATAGAAATTGGAATATTGGTAACAGCATTACAACCCGAATCAATATAAGCAATCTTCCCTGAAATAATTTTTTGCTCCGGATTATAATCAGGCTCTGACAAATTGCTAAGTTGAAATTTTAAAGATGGATAAGGATTTGTTTGTGTAAGATAAGTGCCCTGCAAAACCCACATAGCCATGTACGCCAATTTTTCAGTTGCACTTATATGCATATCCCCGTTATACTGATATGCCTCAATAGTAGCTTCTGCCCCAAACATCATCGAAAAAATACCGGTATCTTCTCCTAAGAAAAAATGTTCATTATAATTTATCAATACCGGTCTCATTTCAATAGAGAATGAGAATCCGGTAAGTATAATATGCAAACTTTTCCTTGGAAAGAAGTGATAACTGTTTTCCTCAATAAATGCAGCCTGCGAAAGATTAAACATATCCAAATTATGCGAAATATCAACAATCTGCTCATTGGGCAATAGATTTAATAACTGCCCCTTAAAAATCCCTATATAAGGATCCCGTAATTTCCAATCACTCAATAATGTAATCATACTCAAGTTTTAAAACATAATTAATAATTTATAATTCTATTTTTGGCATGTTCTTAACATAATTATACATACAAAAGAATAGATAATATTCGGGATCCACGTTCCTAAAGCCGGTGATAGCCCTCCGTAAATTGAAAAAACCGTGGATACCTGCTGTAAAAAAACAAATGCAAATACTAAAGCAATTCCAATAAACAGATGTACCCCTAAACCACGCCTGTTCTTTCGGGAAGCAATACTTACCCCTATCAAAGTCATAATAATGGTACCTAAAGAGTTTGCAATTCTTTTGTTGGCTTCAATAATATAAAATTTCGACATTCCGCTCCCCTTTTCTCTATCTTCTCTGATATATTTTAATAAAGCCCCAAAAGTCATTACCCCGCAAGCCTTATCATTTTGCGATAAATCCAATGGCGTAATATTAAAAACCGTATCCATAGATAATCCCTTACTAAGCCATTCATTCACATTTGAAGTCATACGTTTTGTGTAATTAAATAGCTTCCAGATTTTTAAACTGTCATCATATTGAATCTCTTTGGCTGTCAACCGGTATTTCACAAAAGAGGTTCCCAATTCATCGTAACTAAACATATATCCTTTATTTTCAGCCACATTCCAACGATCAAGGTATATATAACTATTTTTGGAATTGCGAATATGAAAATTTGTGGTTGTTTTTGTCCATCTTGTCATCCGTTTATTAATAAAATCATTAAAATTGCTATTCGCTCTCGGAACGACCACATTTGACATTATAATAGCAAAAACGGCAATGACCAAAGCACCTGTCAAGTAAGGAACAAGCATGCGGTAAAAACTCATTCCTCCATTCAAAATAGCAATAATTTCATTGTTTGAAGAGAGTTTGGAAGTAAACCAAATAGTGCTTATAAAAGCAAAAAGAGGAATAAAGAGATTTAAAAAACCGGGAAGCCAATTGATGTAGTATTTGAAAATTATCTCCATCCATGAAATTTTAAAATCCATAAAGCGTGCTATATTTTCTGAAAAATCAAAAACCACAATAATTACCATTAGCAGTGCTAAAGCATAAAAAAAAGCACTTAAAAATTTTACAAAAATATAGCGGTCGAAAATTTTCACAATTTATTGATAAATGTTTGCAAAAATAGGATTTTCTATTATCTTTGCGCACTTATTATTTGAAAATGGAAGAAAATAAGTTTCCAAAACATTCAGAACGAAACATAAAATCAATAAAAGTTGCTATCCTCTGCATTATTGCTATCGTTATTCTTTACTTCGGTTCCGTTTTTTTAAAAGGATTTGACGTATTTAGCAAAAAAAATTATTATTATTCAATCTATGATAATAGCGGAGGGCTGCATAGCGGAGCCGTCGTATATCTGCAAGGATTTCCCATAGGAAAAGTAGCCAAAGTAAAACTCTTTAGTAATAACCCGGTACGTATTCTGGCAGAATATTTAATTAATGAGGATGTAAAATTTCCCATAGATTCCCGATTTGAGATCACTTCAAAAGGGATGATGGGTGGGATTGCAGTACGTTTGAATCCTGGCAAAAAATCTGAATTTGCTCATTCGGGCGACACGCTCGACTGTGGCATTGTTCCACAATTTACTGACGGTTTAGAATCTATGAAATCTCAAATAATGGAAATTTTAGCCTCAGTAGACACCATTACCGTCTCCCTGAAAGATGTTTTATCTCACCGGAGCGGCGCTGAAAAACTTGCGCAAACATTAAATAATATTGAATCTATTACAGCCTCTTTAGACAAAATGATAGAGGAAAATAAAATTAATTTTGGAAAAATGGTTACTGAAATTACTAAATTTTCAGAAACACTTGGCGAAGCATCCCCTGATTTGAAACGTATAATTGCTAATTTTGATAGAATTTCTGATTCTTTAACTAAAGCAAATATCGCCGAAGTTATTGTGAATGTTAATAATACTGTTCTTCAAATAGAAGAAATTGCCAAAAAGATTAATTCCGGAGACGGGAATGCCTCTAAATTATTGAACGATAATGATCTGTATATTAAACTGGGAAATCTGACGCAAAGTTTGGACGACCTGCTTATTGATATTAGACAAAATCCGAAAAAGTATATTAATGTTACTATTTTTGGGAAAAAAGAAACCAAAAAATAATCCTCAATTCATATCGTTAAAACCAAAAAAAATTTACTATGGGAAGAGCATTTGAATTTAGAAAAGAACGAAAATTTAAACGTTGGGGTAACATGGCAAAAGTGTTTACACGATTGGGACGTGAAATTACTATGGCTGCAAAGACCGGAGGCCCCGACCCAAATGCAAACGCTAAATTAAGACTGTTAATTCACAATGCACGTGCTGAAAATATGCCGAAAGAAAATGTGGAACGAGCTATTAAAAGAGCCTTCGAAAAAGACACTTCCGACTACAAAGAAGTTGTCTTTGAAGGCTATGCCCCTCATGGCGTAGCTGTTGTGATTGAAGCAGCCACAGATAATAACCAACGCACAGTAGCCAATATCCGTAGTTATTTCAATAAATTCAATGGAACCTTAGGCACCCAAGGTATGCTTGATTTTATTTTTGAAAGAAAATGCAGATTTACCGTAGCTAAACAAAAAGAGATTAATTTAGAAGATTTGGAATTGGAATTGATTGATTTTGATGCTGATGAAATTTTTGAAGAAGATAATACAATACTTATTTATGCAAATTTTCAGAGTTTTGGACCTCTTCAAAAATATTTGGAAGAAAACGGATTCGATATTCAGGAGTTTAAATTTGAAAGAATTCCTCATGATATGAAAATTCTTACCGAAGAGCAAAAAGCAGAAGTAGATAAATTACTTGAACGTATTGAAGATGACGACGATGTTACGAATGTGTATCACAATATGATGTAAAAAGTTACTATCTCTATGCCAAATTAACCATTAACCACTAACCACTAACCACTAATTAAATATGTATTGTTACAAATTTAAAGTTATCTTTGATGAAGTAGAAGACTTTGAACGCAATATAGAGATCTTAGCTTCCGACAATTTTGAGTCTTTTCATCAAATTCTTTATGATTCAATTGGATTAACCGGGCATGAATTGGCCGCATTCTCTATCTGCGATACCAAATGGAATAGAAAACAAGAAATTACACTTATTGATATGCAAGATGACAGAGAGAGTGAAGCCCCGAATTACGAAGAAGAACAAGAATTTTCAACCTCTTCCAATATTCCGAAACATATCATGAAAGATGCTATTCTTAAAGATTATATTACTGACCCGCATCAATATATCATATACGAATATGATTTCATAAATTCTAAAGTTTTCTATATTGAATTGCTTAAAATTTTATCTGCCAAAGAAAACACAGTATACCCCCGCTGCACCTTTTCAAAAGGAATTTTACCTAAATTTGATGAAAATTTGAACTTACTTCGAAAAGATGAAGATTTTATGACCGAGTTTCCGGATGAAATCGATGAAGAAGATTTTACAGATAATTTTTGTGATGATCAAATTTGGGATGATGCTCAAACAGAATTTGATTCATTCTGATTTTTTACAAACACGCATTCAGAATATTTTCTGTAACATCTCCATCAATGTTGCCATTTTCACCCAATTGAGTATTATTTTCCAAAAACCGTTTCTTAATAATAGCAATGGTTTCTTTACCTATATTTAATTCGTGTAGTTTGGTAGCCAATCCCAAAGAACGGAAAAATTTTTCACAGGCATCAATGGTTTTTTCTATAGATTGTTCTTCTGTTGCCTCATAAATATTAAAAACACGTTCGCCAAACTGTAACAATTTTGCTTTTTTCTGCTTACGCATCATTTTCATGGTTCCTAAAATGACAATTACCAAAGTTTGTCCGTGTGTAATCCCATGTAGTGCTGTAATTTCATGCCCGATAAGATGAGTTGCCCAATCCTGACTCACTCCCATCGAAATAAAACCATTCAATGCCATGGTAGCGCAAAGCATCAATTCCGACATTGCATTATAGTCGGTTTTATCTGCTCTAATTTTCGGAGCCAGTTCAATGAGCGTTTGCATAATTCCTTCCGCCCATCTATCCATAAGCGGAGACTCTTCAGGCACAGTAAGATATTGTTCTAATACATGAATAAAAGTATCGGCAATGCCACATGCAATTTGAAATTCAGGTAAAGAGAACGTAACCGTCGGGTCTAAAATAGAAAACTGCGGATAAGAAGAATAAAAAGCATATTTTTCTTGTTTTGCTGCATTTGAAATGACTGCTCCGCAGTTCATTTCAGAACCGGTTGCAGGTAATGTAAGCACTGTTGAATAGGGAATCATTTTTCCTATTTTAAAAGGCTCTAATACAAGATCCCAGGGATCTCCATCATAAAGAATGGCTGCTGAAATGAGTTTTGAGCCATCTAAGACAGACCCACCACCTACAGCAAGAATATAGGTAATTTTTTCTTGTTTTCCCAACATAATAGCTTTACGTAGCGTTTCCACCGTAGGGTTAGGTTCAATACCCCAAAACTCTACAAAACTAAACCCTTTTAATGCCCGGCAAACTTGTTCGTAAACTCCGTTTTGTTTCACACTGCCTCCGCCGAATGTAACCAATATTTTTTCATTTTTAGGCAATTCCTCAGCCAACTGCGCAATAGTTCCCTTTCCAAAAATCAACTTGGTGGGATTTTGAAATTTAAAATTGTTTTTCATCTGAATATGATTATTTTGTAAAAAAGTTATTCCTTAGGTAAACTTTGCGTGTTATATATAAATTTCGAGAAGTATGGATTTAGTTTTCGGCACTAAATTAACTTCAGGAATGGAAGATGGAATCAGCACCGTTTCGCCGGCAAATAATGGCTCGTGAAAATTATCTCCAAACAGATGTACTTCTCCTTCTACACAAAGATAAACTACAAACGAATCAATAGTTGAATAATTCTTTTGAATCGGTTTGCTGAAGATAAGGGCGTTCATATTAACAAAATCTGAACGAAACAGAGTTGAAGTAGCGTTAAATTTTTCTTCATATTCTATTTTATAGACCTCGTCTTGATTAAAGTGAATGGCATCTAAGGATTCGGCAAGGTGTAATTCTCTTGCCATACCGGAAGAATCAACTCTATTCCAATCAAAAATACGGTATGTAACATCTGACGGTTGTTGTATTTCAACCACTTGCACGCCTTTTCCCAAAGCGTGGACGGTTCCGGCTGGGATAAAAAACATATCTCCTTTTTTTACAGAGTAAAATTGGAGCAAAGAGAGAATCCTGTTCTGCTGTACTGCTTCAACATAATCTTGTTTTTCAATGGGTTTATTAAAGCCTAAGTAAATTCCTGCATTTTCATCTGCATGGATAATATACCAAATCTCAGTTTTTCCGTTTTGTTCATAGCGTTGCTGCGCCAGTTCATCATCGGGATGCACTTGTACCGATAAATTTTCTTGAGCATCAATAATCTTGATTAACAGTGGGAAACCCAATCCATATTGGTCAAAAACAGTTTCTCCTACCAATTCTCCCATGTAAATTTCAATGAGTTCCCGCAAGTCATTCTCTACGAGGAACCCGTTTGCAACTACAGAAATATTGTCATCAAGGTCGGATATCTCCCAACTTTCTCCAAATTTAGTATGGGTATCAATAGTTTTTCTATATTGTTCTGCAAGCGTTTTGCCACCCCAGATGCGTTCTTTCAGGATGGGATTGAATTTTAGCGGATATAACATTCAGGTTTTGAGATTTAAAAATTAAGGTTTAATGGGGGTTAAGGTAAAATTTTTCTGGTAAATATTTCCACTGCTTCCACCTGATACGGAAAATGTTTCAAGATGCGTTAGATACGATCCTTTCCCTATTGAGAGATTCCATGTTCCAATAGGCACATTGTTAAATACATAATAGCCTATCTGATCGGTAGTAACTTCAAAACTTTTTCTATCGTTATCAAGAGAAACCGTAAGGCCTTCAATAGGTTGTCCGTTAGTTGAGGTCATAAAACCTTGTACGCGTATGTCTGATTTTGTACATGCGGAAAGCATCAAAATAAATAAGAAAGTTATGGCTAATAATTTTTTCATTGTTACAATATCTACAAAAATAATTAATTAACAGATTGAATACAGGTTTTTATTTTTTCATAAGTACGTTCAATATCCATGTCTAATCCCACCGAAAAACGGATTAGTCCTTCCGACATTCCCATCTTTCTTTGGATATCTTCAGGCACTTCTGATGAGGTGGATTTTCCCGAATTGCTGAACAATGTTTTGAAATATCCTAAGCTTACGGCCAAATATCCCACATCTGCATTTTGCATTCTTTCCATAACAGTATTTGCCTTTTCGGCCGTTCCCATATCAATGGCAATCATTCCTCCAAAACCGTATTCTTCATTCATCATAGATTTCAATAAATTATGGTCCGGGTGATCGGGTAAACCCGGGTAATTAAATTTAACACCCAACTTTTTAAACCGTTCAGCCAGGAACATTGCATTTTTGCTATGCTGCATCATTCTAATATGTAAAGTGTGTAAGTTTTTTAAAATGGAAGAGGATAGCCTGGTATCTAAAACAGGCCCCAGCAGCATGGCCGTGCCGCAATTCACATCTGCCAAACTATTAATAAAATCTGCTGTAGAACATATCGCTCCTGCAACACAATCATTTTTTCCGTTGATAAATTTGGTCATACTATATAGCACCACGTCAACACCATGCAAATGCGGGGTTACTATGAGTGGCGTAAAAGTATTGTCGCACACTAATTTAGCATTGTTAGCATGAGCTATTTTGGCCAACTCCGGCAAGTTTGAGATATGAAGCAACGGATTGGTCATCGTTTCCGTATAAATCAACTTTGTATTTGGGCGAATTGCTTTTTTTACCTCATCCAAACTGGAAATATTGACAAAAGTAACTTCAATATTAAATTTTTTGAGATAATTTGCCAAGAATGCAAAAGTACCTCCATAGGTAGTAATGCTGGATACGATATGGTCTCCGGAATTACAAATTTGCAGAATAGTGCAGGTAATGGCAGCCATACCGGAAGCAGTTACCCATGCGGCTTCTGTTTTTTCCATAGCCGCCAAGGCATCAGATAAATATTTGTTGCTTGGATTCCAGTGGCGTGAATAAAGGTAACAGCCTTCCGTTTCGCCTTGAAACGTACCGGTCATCGTTCGTGCTTCCAAAAAAGTATAGGTCGCAGAATCAGTAACTGAAGGGTTTACATCTCCAAATTCGCCGAATTGGCGTAAATCCTGAATGGCGCTTGCCGGATCAAATTTTTTCATAGGATATTATATGTTATTTGTGATATTTTTTTTTAAAGGCTTGTTTAAGAATGTTTTGAATTATATAAAAAATTTAATATTATCAGGTTACCTTCCGTCTACATTCAATACTGTGGTGAATTTTTTGAATATCTTCAATACAATAAAGATTACGAAGGCTATTAAAAATATGATTATCCAAGGTTTATCCAAATAAAAGGATTGCTTTGTTACGGCAAATCCAACAATCCTTAGTAGCGTTATGATAAGCACTAGGTTGAAAAAACCGTTGTACTCTCGCTTAAGTACATTTTTAAAAGAAAATTTCAAATCTGCTTTTTTATATTGTGAAAACTTTGGAAAGAATGCAGGAATCTGGTTGGCCCAATTTAAATACTCCTGTTTGAATTTTTTTCTTAAAAACTGTTCTTCGGCAAACATGATTTTTTCATAATAAATCCAGTAGAAAGCGCAAAAGAACAATGTTAGCCACAGATCTTTCAATACTAATACAGGAGCTAACCACATAAAAAAGTTTCCTAAATATAACGGATGGCGTACCATTGAATAGATTCCAGAAGTGTTTAATTGTTCTGCTACCTGACCTTCTCCTGTATTTCTGCCGCTTGTTCCTTTAGGAGTAAACCCAATAGTAAAAATTCTAATACTTAAACCCAAAAAACCCACCCATAAAAATAAAAAATCCACCCACCAGTCATTAACTGAAGTTCTGCCGTTTAATAATAGATACACATACCACAGCACCCCGATTACCACTATGCCTAAGGGAAGAAAACTTCTTCTTTTAAATAGCCAATTACCCTGTTTTTCAAATGTTTCTTGTAGAGCCATTAAAAAATATCATTAAATTTTTCCAGATAGTTCCGTCAGGTTTACATTTCCTTCGCTCATATTGCGTAGTTGCCCCATCAATGCATTAATTTTATCTTGAGCATTCGTGTTTTTTCTACGGGGAACAAATTTGTCGCTTAAAAAAGGGATTCGGTCTTCAATCTCCCGCAAATTCATTTTTTTGAACTTAAGAACGGTAAGTATCGAATCAAAATCCATTTTAGGATGCTGAAATAATTGCTTCAACATTCTAAATGCTATTGCCAAATCCATTTTTTCATGCTGCAGAAAAGCAAATAAATCATAAATACGTGGCAAATTGAATGTAATTTTCTTATATTGACCATGTAAATATTTAAGTTTTTGCCCAAAGAATATTCCTGTAAACTTGGGATCAACTCCTAATTCATCTACTATCTTATTAATAATCGGATAAAAATTATTGGTGAATATATAATTGAAACAATCCCGCGGCACATTCCATTTTTCCAATTGCAGATACCGTTTTCCCAACTCTTCCGGAATATTTTTACGAAGCGTTTCAATATGTTCATTAAGGATAGGAATCGGAGCGGAGTCTGTGTCAGGGTACATTCTGTCTGCACCGGGCAGTACGCGCTCAAAAATGGTAGTGCCGTTTTTAAAAGATTTTCGGGTTTCATTCGGCACCCCATCAAAAGCCATAAGTGCTCTTTCTTCAATGGTAATCAGGGCGGTTTCCACATCTGTTTCCGGCGCCCAAAAAATAATCTGCGCATCCTCTTTCCCCGCATTAAAAAATTCTTGAATCTTTTCGAAAACATTATTACTAATTACGTCATCAATATCTTCACTGGTAGCCATATTGGGCTTTTCAATACAAGCAATTACTTTTAAACGGTTGGTAAATTCGTCGTAAAATGGCTTATCAGGTTGCGTAAAACGGGAAAGTAACCCGCCAAATTTTGGCAAATTTACGGCATAAAGTTTCTCTTTTCGTTCAATAGCCTCTTGTAATGGAGCAAAATAAAAATGAAAATCTTTAGGATGCAACTCCATTTTTTGCATTTTCCAACTTTCTTTTTTAATACGTTTTTTTAATTCCTCACGAATTGCTAACAATGACCATTGTCGAAATGCTTCTATATGAGTAAGTTCTGGTATCCACTGGGTATGAGAAACTCCTTTAATTTCCACACGGCTCCCACCTGCACAACTCACATTTACATCTTCACGTCCTGATCCGATACCCGTACGAACTTTTCCTGTACTGCGGTTCAAAAAGCGAATATAATCACACGCTTCTTTCACTTCGTCGGGATTTTTCATGTCGGGATAGGTAACTGTTTCAATAAGCGGCATGCCCAGACGGTCGGTTCGGTAAATACGCTGATGCCCAATGTCTGAGACTTCTCTGCAGGAATCTTCTTCCACACTGAGTTGAATAAGACGAATCTTTTTGTTTTTCAGCGGAATCTCCCCACCAATACCTACAATTGCAGTTCGTTGAAAGCCTGTGGGGATAGAACCATCCAAATATTGCTTTCGGGTAATGTGTACTTCGCCTACAATATTCATCTTCGAAGTTAATGCTATCTCTAAAGCAATATCCAATGCTTCTCTGTCAATCGGAAACGGCGGCGTATCATCCACATCATAAGTACATGCCGTAGGATGCGCAATACGATAAATAATCTCTTTTTTAGTACGAAACTCCATGAGTGCGGTACCGTCATACTCACCCAATTCAGATAACGTGGGACGCATGTGTCGTATTAGTTCTGCGTCAAATTCTTGAGGCTTCTGATAAATTCCGGCAGGACAACGACAAAACAACTTTTTCTTAGTCAATAGTTGCTGGTGTACTTCCAACCCCGACATAAAGCCAATTCTATCATAATCATTCTGGGTAGCTTCTTTCCGCGAGATATAACCAATTGCCTTTTTTGTTTCTTCAAAATTTTGCCGAGGGTTTACTTTTTTCATATAGCCTTGTATGATATTGGGGACTCCGAATAATTCATTTTTAACATTTTAATTTTTCAAAAAGCCGAAGTCCGTAACTTTTTGAAAAATCTCTCAAAAGTTGCGACAAAAGTATGATAATTTCTTTACCCAACCACAAATTTTCAAAAATTCTCTCACTCCCCGTATCTATCTATCTATTTATATATCAGTGGTTTATTTTTGTATTTTCTATACTTTTTTTATTGGCAAGAGGTTTTAACGTACCATGTGTTCCTAACGATACCCATGCTACCATTTTTTATTCGATAATGCAACATTATTTCACTTACTTTACAATAAGAGGTTTTCCCATGTCTTCTTTTCCGTTCAACGTATCTGCCCATTTCAATTTCTTTACTTTGTCATGTTCCTTTGAATTCAAAATCTTAGCTTCTGCCCCTGTGGGATATTTATAAGATACTTGAATTGCTGAAGTTTCGCCATGTTTTGCTTCAACA
>Ga0209628_10002603_pt1 | contig 12334 bp, 12 predicted proteins | sample TergutCu122P4_FD_187285 | JGI IMG/M metagenome (GOLD analysis project Ga0209628, IMG submission 187285) | Cubitermes ugandensis P4 segment gut microbial communities from Kakamega Forest, Kenya - Cu122 P4 (SPAdes) (version 2) | ecosystem: Host-associated > Arthropoda: Insects > Digestive system...
GATTTCAACGGCAAAAGAAAATTAAAAAATGGAATTTTATCTAAGTAATTTTACTTAGATTTTGTAAGTAATTTTACTTATATTTTAAGATTTCTTCATTAAAAAACACCAATTCTACTCCTGCTTTGGCAAACATCTCTTCCGATTCGGCACCGGCATGGTACTTTTTTTCACACACCACCCGTTTAATTCCGCAATTGATAATGAGCATGGCGCACACTCTGCATGGTGTCATTCTGCAATATAAAGTGCTGCCCTCTAAGGCGATGCCACGTTTTGCCGCCTGACAAATGGCGTTTTGTTCGGCGTGAACGGTGCGCACACAATGTTCGCTGATGCTGCCGTCTTCGTGCAACATCTTCTTCATTTGGTGCCCCACTTCATCGCAGTGGGGTAGCCCAACCGGAGAACCCACGTAGCCGGAGACTAAAATTTGCCGGTCTTTCACTATAACACAACCGCTACGCCCGCGGTTGCAGGTGGCGCGTTTGCTCACCGTGTTGGCAATTTCCATAAAATACTCATCCCACGAAGGACGCACATATTGTTCTTCCATATTATTTTACTCTTAATTTTTGCCCTAATTCAATATGGTCGCCTTTAATATTGTTCAACGACCTGAGTTGCTGCTCGGTAATACCATGTTTAGTACAAATTCTAAAAATGGTTTCCCCTCTTTCCACCGTGTGATACACCGGCACTGAAGAATTCTGCTGTTGTTGCTTTGGTTTTGCCGGAGTTGGTTCCGGTTTCGTTTGTTCTTGATGAACAAGATGAGTGGGTTTTACGAGCGGAACAGCCATAAAATCGCTTGGCGTAATGGTCAACATATTTCCCTGCAGTTTTCTATCCGAGAAATTGATTACTTTTTCAGGATTAAAAAATTCGTTAAAAAACCTTGTTTCAAAGTGTAGCGCATTTTTCTTGTTTGGATTTGCGATGCCCACATATCCGATGAGTTCTCCGGCTTTTACTTTTTGTTCGGTTACCACACACACGTTATCCAACTGGGCGTAAACGGTTTCCAAGCCGTTGTAGTGCCGAATGACCACCGTGTTTCCATATTCAGCGTATTTTTTTGCAATTCGGACTACACCATCAAAGCAAGCCACCACCGGTTCTTTTTTTTGCACTTGAAAATCAACGCCGGTATGTTGTTTCCCTTTGTTTTTTACATACGCCAAAGAAACAAAGCCGGAAACGGGAAATGCAAAAGGAGTGTTTTCTTCTTGTACTAAAATAATTTTCAATTGATTGTCGAAAAAAGGAATCTCAATCTTTGCACTTCTAATATATAGGGTGTCCCAGTGGTTTTCATACAATCCGTAAGCCGGAATTTGTTTATGGTTATTAATAATTGTGCTTTTATTCAGATTTATATTGACGTAAAAATTACATTCTTGCGCGGGGGCAGTCATGATGCGGTTTTGTGCATTTTCATCAATATCAATGGGGATTTGCTGGGCGAAGCAATTGAGAATTGAGAATTGAAAATTGAAAATTAGAAAAAATAAAATTATCGATGTTTTTTTCATTTTTTAACATTTTGATTAGTTTTAGTAAGTTCATAACTCTTTACAAACTTCAACATTTTCAAGGCTTTTGATGAATGAAAAGATATTTGATCAACTAAATTATGGTTTTTTAATCTTTCTATCGCCTGGGTTTTGGTAATAATTCCTTGTTCATATATTTGAAGTGTAGCGTACAAACTATCGTTTGCAACGGGTCCTAATACAATATCAAAAAACTGAGTTTTATACCCATTTCTGTTGGCAAAAATAAAATCCAACCATTCTTCCGAAATCCCATTAAAATCTCTTACAACAAATGAATTATCCTTTAGCATATATTCATCGAAATGATAAACAGAAACTATTTTCATGCTGTTTTCTATTCTTTTTTGTAAAATATTACACCATTGTTCTGCTTGTTTTTTACTGGTTGTTGTGTAAAAACCTTTGCCAAAATCTGTGTTTTTTCGACAGTATTTTAAATTTGGTTGTTCAACAACCTGAGTAGATCCATGAAAAAGCATCATTGTTCTTGCGATTTAATGTACAACTCTATTTCATCTACTATATAATTAACCCCTTGAGTATGCAGCGGTTCAAAAACTTTTTGTAAATAATTATAAACATCATATTTGTCAAATAAATACAATATCTCTTCTTTTGTTTTATTTTTCTTCAACTGATAGTTTTCTATACAGAAAGCAGTAAATAGCAAAATGTGGTCATTCTGTTTTTTTTGAAAACGTTTTTTCTCTCTTTCCAACTCATCGTATAATGCTAATGTGCTCAAATACCAATATTTAGCATCTTCGTTGTGCAATTTAGTATATAATTGAGAAGAAACAACATACTGCAAGGCATCTTTTGCATTCAATTTTTTCTTTTCCATTACTTTCTGAGTTATTCCTCTCAAAATGAAAGGGATAAATGAATTTCCGCTTATTTTTTTAATTTTTTCCATTTATATTTTTTTTGTTTGCAAAATAAAATTTTATTCTTCACCGTCAGTTGAAACTGACGGCAATAGTGCTCTGTTTTCCACTTTTAAGAACGATGCCAAAATTAACACAGTAAATCCAACCACTAAAATCATCACTGTTTGTGCACCCCAACCAATCCAGCCTGCAGCAAGACCTTGAGCGTAATCAACTCCGTAAAGCACTAATATTCCGGCAACAATAAGTGGGTACGCGCCTAAACCGCCCTGCGCCACCATAAATCCGATTGCCCCTACCACCATGATTACAAATGCCGGCATGGGAGATAAGTGTTGTAGAAAATCGAATGCAAACATGCAAAGAAATGTTCCTAAATAATAGAATATCCAAATGGCAACAGTGTATATAATAAACAAATAGGGGTGTTTCAAATCTTTGATGGAAATAAGCCCTTGCCATAGTCCTACAGCAATGTTTTTAATTTTTACTACTATTTTGGGTTGTTTTTTTTCGGTTTTCAGCCCCCCTCTTTTTTTCTTTTTATATCTGATAACCAAAGCTATAATTAGTCCTGTAACAAAACCTGCAATATAATATTTCATTGCCCATATTGCCGCCCATTTTGCGTTTATCCATGTTCCTAAAGTAATATTTTGTTGTTTATCAACTATCAATTCCGATAATAATCCGTTGTTTACAAAGATAATGAGAATTAACAGCAGCACAAATATCAAAAAATCGAAAGCACGCTCTACCACCACGGTACCGAACGATTTTTGGAAAGGAATTTGGTCGTAACGTTGTAAAATGGTACAACGCAATACTTCGCCCAGGCGCGGAATGGCTAAATTGGCTAAGTAACAAGTCATTACAGAATAGAAAGCGGTAGTTTTACGCACTTTATAACCTAAGGGGTCAATAAGCAAAATGTTTCTAACTGCACGAAAATAATGAGCAATTGTGCCACAAACAATTGAAAGAAAAATAAAGAGTAAACTTTTTGGATTAAGGATTCCTACTGCGCTGCTTTTAATGATTTCCACATCCTCAGGTTTTAGGTCTTTTACAGAAAACCATACAAAGAACACACCAAGTCCGAGAAAAAGGATAAGCTGTATTATTTTTTTTGCCATAACTGTATATTATTCAACGGATACTGATTTTGCTAAATTTCGAGGTTTGTCCACATCGCAACCGCGCAGTAAAGCCACATGATAGGCTAAAAGTTGCAGCGGAATAGATGCTACTAAAGGAGACAAAAGTTCTTCGGTTTTTGGGATTTCTATACAAAAGTCGGACATACTTTTCACCACTTCGTCGCCTTCGGAAACGATAGAGATTATTTTTCCTCTTCGGGATTTTACTTCTTGAATATTGCTCACCACTTTTTCGTAAGTTTCTTGTTCTGTGGCAACTACAACGACAGGCATCTCTTCATCAATTAGGGCAATGGGTCCGTGTTTCATCTCTGCTGCGGGGTATCCTTCTGCATGAATATAGGAGATCTCTTTCAGTTTTAGTGCGCCTTCCAAAGCTACGGGGAAATTTACGCCCCGCCCCAGATAGATGGCATTTTGTTTGTCCACAAAATAGGTTGCAATTTTCTTAATTTCATCATTTTTATTAAGAATAGCCTCAATTTTTTTTGGGATAGCTTCCAAGCCGTTTACCAATTGGAAATAGTAGGATAGCGGAATTTTTCCTTTTTTTCTTGCCAAGCTGAGTGCCATGAGCATAAGCACGGTAATTTGTGCCGTAAATGCTTTGGTGGAAGCCACTCCAATTTCTGGTCCGGCATGGGTGTAAGAACCGGCATGGGTATTTCGCGCCACACTTGAGCCTACCACATTACAAATTCCGATTACGGTAGCTCCTTTTCTTTTAGCCAAATCAATAGCGGCAAGCGTATCTGCTGTTTCACCCGATTGGGAAATCACAATCAGCACATCGTCTTCATTTACAACAGGGTTTCGATAGCGAAACTCGGAGGCATATTCCACTTCCACGGGCACCCGGATTAAACTTTCAAAGATATATTCTGCAACCAATCCCGCGTGCCACGAAGTTCCACATGCAGCAATAATAAAACGTTTGGCATGAATCATTTTGCTCTCATATTCAATAATTCCACCAAGAGAAACCACATCTTTACTCTTATTTAACCTGCCCCTCATGCTATCCACTATGGCTTTGGGTTGTTCAAAAATCTCTTTGAGCATGTAGTGTTCAAACCCCTCTTTTTCAATTTGATCTAACTTCAACTCTAATCTTTGAATAAAAGGACGTTGCCGCTCATTTCTTATATTTGTAATTTGAAGTTCTTTATCAGGATGAATTACAGCAACTTCTTCATCCTTTAAATAAACAACCTGTCTCGTATATTCTACAATGGGCGCGCCATCCGAACCTACATAAAATTCATTATTACCTACGCCAATAAGCAGCGGACTCCCTTTTTTTGCAACAATAACTTGTTTCGGATATTCTGTGGACACAATTGCTAAGGCATAAGTACCTACAATTACTGATAGCGCAATTCGCACGGCTTCAGTAAGTTCCACTTGTTCCGTCTTTTTAATATCCTGAATGAGATGTACCAAGACTTCGGTGTCTGTGAAACTTTTAAAGATATAGCCCCGTTCAACGAGTTCATTTTTTAAACTCAAATAGTTTTCCACGATTCCGTTGTGAATTAATGCCAAAGAGCCATCTTCCGAGAGGTGTGGGTGCGCATTTTCGTCGTTAGGTTCTCCGTGTGTTGCCCATCTTGTGTGTGCAATTCCGGTAAATGCGTTTACATTTTTTGTAGTACAAAAACTTTCAAGATCGGCAACCTTGCCTTGTTTTTTGTATAATTGAATATGTTCATTGGAGAGCAAAGCAACGCCCGCACTGTCGTATCCTCTGTATTCCAATCTCTTTAACCCATTGATTAATACAGGGTATGCTTGCTTATTTCCCGTATAGGCTACAATTCCACACATAACTTAAATAATAAATATCTTATTAAAACGAAGATGTATTAATGGTATTGTTTTTTTGCTGTTTTTTTAAAAAAAAAATCTAACAAATCGAGGTCTTCATAGTAGGTAATTTTCATGTTTCTTTCCTCACCTTGAACAATAAATATTTTTTCATCAGGTACATATTTTGCCACCACCCCGCAATCATCTGTGAATTGAAAATCAGCATCTTTCAGTGCTAATTCATATCCTTTTTGAATGGTTTTTGCTTTAAACGCTTGCGGAGTTTGGGCGCGTTGCAAAAAAATACGGTTGGGAATATTATTTACAAAACGTTGCGAGTCATCCACCTGATACATGGTGTCTGTTGTTGGAATAGCTACAGTAACCGCATTATAATCTTCAAGTGCGTTTACTACTTCATTAATAATCCGTTCGCTCACTAACGGACGGGCAGCATCATGAAAAATAAGGTTGTCATCAGGAAATTGTTGATAGGCATTGATGGCAGCAAGCGCAGATTCATATCGTTCTTCTCCGCCTGTTAAAACTTTTTTTACTTTTTGCCAATTGTTTTTTTGTATAAAATGCTTAAATTCAGAAATATAATCTTTGTGTAAAACAACAGCAATTTCATCAATTAAAGCGTTTTTTTCAAATGCATCAACGGAATGTTCTAACACAGTCTTTCCGGCAACAAGCATAAATTGTTTAGGAAGAGCATTTTTCATTCTTTTTCCGGTTCCTGCGGCGAGGATAATGGCGATGTTCATCGGATGAATTTTTAGTAGTTTTATAACTTGCGAAAGTAAATAATTTTTTATTTGTTATTTTTGCCGCTGAAAAAAAAATAATATTGAACAATTAATTATAATAAAGATGAGAAGCTTACAACCACCCCGCCCTTCGGGCACCCCTCCTTTAAAAAGGAGGGGAATTTTCTCCCTTCTGCTTTCTACATTTTTGCTTTTCTGCTTTTCTGTAAACTTGTTTGCGCAATCCGGTTATCAAATTAGAGTAAAAACGAACAACCTTGTAGCCGATTCGCTTTTCATTGACAAGTATCAATTTAAAGATAAAAAGTTTAGCAATTTTATTTCAGTAAAATTTGAAAATGATGTTACTTTTAAAGATAAAATTGCATTAGAGCCGGGGATTTATATTATTGCCGCAGATTCTACTTTACTTACCGAGTTTTTGATTTCGGATGCAAAAAATCAAAAAATTACATTCACTTTTTTGGAAGATGATGTGAAAATAGAAGGAAGTAAGGAAAATAGCGCAAATAGAGCGTATATAAAACAAATGGTTGAATTTAGACTTCAAGAAAGGGCATTGGATGCAGAATTTCAACAATTGCAGCATAAAGGAATGCCAAACAGCATGATGCAAGCTTATGTGGATACTTTATTTATGAAACACAATGCTATTTATGTTGAAAAAAGAGCGTATCAAGAAAGAGTGATAGCAGAAAACAAGGGGTTGCTTTTAGCTTCTGTTATTCAAGCCTCTATTGAAATGCAGCCCCCGCCAAAAGAATTTTTACGAGACGAAACCAAATATCTCACTTATATGGCGGAACATCTTTTTGATGTTTTTCCCTGGAATGATGAACGTTTGATGAATACGCCCGTTCTACACAAGCAATTTACAATGTTTGCCAAGTATATTTTCAGATTAGATGCAAAAATAACGATTCCCATTGTTTTAAAAGCACTTAATGAAAGTAAGAAAAACAGACCGCTGTATGTTGCCTTATTTGATTTTTTAGAGCGGGATTTTGGAAGTGCTAAATCGCCCTATCGTGATGTGTTACTGTATATTGAAATGCTAAAAGATATCTTGGAGATGCCTGATTTGGATGAAGCCCGCAAACTGTTTTATGAACATGAATTGAAACTTTTAACCAAAAATCAGGAGGGAGAACAAGCAATAGATTTCAATATTTTGATGAGCAACGGGGATACCACAACGCTGTATGCTGTGGAAGCCGAAATTTTATTGCTCTATTTTCAAAATCCCGACTGCTCCACGTGCAAAGAGTTTCGTGAAAAGATGAAAAATATGAAAGTTTTGTATGATGCCATAACTTCAGGAAAACTAAAAGTATTAACCATTTATTTTGAGGAAAATGAAGAATTGTGGCGTAACTATCTCAATACAAAAGCTTTTACAAACTGGATGCACGGCTGGAATTATGATTTTGCAGTACCGGAAAAACGCCTCTACGATGTGCGGCATATACCCACCATCATAATTTTAGATAAAAATAAAAAAGTAATCAAGAAAGATATTTTCCCCACTGAACTTGAAGATTGGTTAAAAAAAATTACCCCATGAGCATCGCTATCAAAACAGAACACCTTACCAAACGTTTCGGGAATTTTACCGCGGTGGATTCCATTTCGTTTGAAGTAGAAAAAGGGGAGATTTTCGGATTTCTTGGGGCGAATGGTGCCGGAAAAACCACCGCCATGAAGATGTTGATTGGGATTAGCAAACCCACTTCGGGAAAAGGGTGGGTGGCAGGCTATGATATTGAAACACAAGCCGAACAAGTGAAGAAAAGTATCGGGTACATGAGCCAAAAGTTCTCTTTATACGATGATTTGCAAGTATGGGAAAACATTCGACTTTACGCCGGCATTTATGGAATGAATGAAAAAGATATTGCCACAAAAACGGAAAAAGTATTACATGAGTTAGGATTTGAAAAAGAGCGCAATACTTTAGTGAAATCGCTGCCTTTGGGTTGGAAGCAGAAGTTGGCTTTTTCGGTAGCCATTTTTCACAACCCGCAAATTGTATTTTTGGATGAACCTACCGGAGGGGTTGACCCTGCCACGCGCCGCAGGTTTTGGGAGATGATTTATGAAGCCGCCGCCCGCGGAATTACGGTGTTTGTTACGACACACTACATGGATGAAGCCGAATATTGCAACCGTGTTTCCATTATGGTGGACGGCAGAATAGATGCGCTGGATTCGCCAAAAAACTTGAAACAACATTTTAAGGTAAATACTATGGATGAGGTGTTTCATAAATTGGCGCGGGAAGCAAAACGGGGAGAGTGAATGTGCCACTTTGTGACCTCTGTATCTCTGTGCTGAATTATAGTATTAATTTATACGAAAACACAAATTTTCGCGTTTCATTTGCAATTTTTTAATATTACGTTTTTTATGAAAATAAAATTATTCTTTTTGTTCTTTTTGATTTCGATTTCGGCTTACGCTCAAAACCCCAGCTATTCGTTAAATCAGCAAAAAATGAACCAGTTACTGAGAAATATCAATGAAAGCTATTTAGACACGGTAAATTTTGATGTGTTGGTTGAAAAGGGTGTAATAGAGATGCTTAAAGAACTCGACCCGCACTCTACCTATATTTCGAAAAAGGAAGTGCAGCAAGCCAACGAACCGCTTATCGGTTCTTTTGACGGAATTGGAGTTACTTTTCAAATTATTAAAGATACCATCAATATTATGGAGGTGATTAAAAATGGACCTTCTGAAAAAGTAGGTTTAAAAGCAGGTGATAAAATTATTAAGGTAGATACCGTTTTAGCGTACGGAAAACATATAACCAATAAATGGGTGGCAGACCATTTGCGCGGACCAAAAGGAACAAAAGTGGTTGTTTTTATAAAGAGAGGAAAAAATCCGGAACTGTTACAGTTTAATATTACCCGCGACAAAATTCCGATGAACAGTATTAATGTGTATTTTATGGTTGATAAAATCACCGGATATATTAGTTTAGAGCGTTTTGCACAAACATCGCCGCAGGAATTACGGGATGCCATGACACGCCTGAAGGCACGCGGCATGAAAAACCTAATTTTCGATTTGCGTGGAAATACCGGCGGCTATCTGCAATCTGCGTTTGAAATTGCGAATGAGTTTATTGGAAATAATAGAATGATTGTTTATACGGACAATTTTAGAAAAACAGGCGAGGAGTTTAAAGCCTCAAATAAAGGAGATTTTCATAAAGGAAGATTGGTGATTTTGGTGGATGAAAACTCTGCCTCTGCCAGTGAAATTGTTTCGGGAGCAGTGCAGGATTGGGACAGAGGTTTGATTATGGGACGCAGAACTTACGGAAAGGGGTTGGTGCAAAAACCGATCTACCTCCCCGATGCTTCGCAGATACGCCTCACCATATCAAAATATTACACCCCCTCGGGAAGATGTATTCAACGGCCGTATGAAGATGGGTTGGATAGCTATTTTAATGATTTGCAAGAGCGCTCCAAACACGGCGAACTATTAACCGCGGATAGTATCAAATTTCCTGATTCTCTGAAATATAAAACAGCAAAAGGAAGAATTGTTTACGGCGGCGGCGGAATTATGCCAGATTTCTTTATCCCGTACGATACTTCCCGTTACTCATCTTTATATAATGAATTGTATAGAAAAGGAATTATTACCGGATTTGCATTAGAGTATATGGAAAAGAATAGAGATATGCTGAAGGCAAAATATGCAACGATGGAGGATTTTAAAAAGAATTTTATTATTTCTAATGACCTCTTCCAAGAATTGATGGATTATGCTCATAAAGAAGGGGTTAAGGATACTGTCCCCTTCCTGTTTTCTCATAGAGCGCAACAGTTTTTTAAAGATAAAACCAATGAGTTAGACTCGTTGTACAACGCATTGGATAATATGAAACTTGATGAACAGTTTGTTGAAAAACTTACCAAATATGTTACTGATTCTTTTAACGAATCTATGCGTTTACGAAATGTGAATAAAGCCAATGATTTTATAAAAGATGCCTTGAAATATGAAATAGCCAGAAACTTATTTACTTACGGCGAAGCACGGCAAATCTTTTTGCTGAAAGATGAAGAATTTATCAAAGCGTTGGAGGTCATTAATAATGATAAAATTTTCAGAAAGTTTAACGTGGAGTACTAAAAACGTACCTCTTACCCATTTAAGTTACTTTGCCGCCTTTATTTTCTTTTATGATTTCAATATAATCACTCAGATGTCTTATCTCCAATCGTAGTTGCTCGCAACTTTCACACGATTGTTTTAACGGTGCATAAATATCGGGATAGGTAATAATATCAATAACACTAACATTTAGTATATTGGAAATATCCAATAATGTTTTGTATTTAATTTTATGATTTTGTCCAATTTTTTGGCTTAACGTGCCTAGTTTAATTCCTAATTTTGAAGCAACAGAATCCTGTGTTTCACCTTTTTCTTTAATAAGCGCGTTTATATTTTCTGTTAAATTTAATTATTGCATTAATAGCAATAACCGTAACAGGCTGCAAAAAAGCAGAAGAACTGTATTCTTGTTAGCTTGTATGTTATCTTGCTTGTATGATGTTGAAATGGAAGATGGTAATATTGATTTCGTTGGGGGATCTGGGGGATCGGGAACAACTACAACGGAGAAAATGTGTAATTGTAACAGTTCAGTACTTGGTGATTTTTGCTGGACTTCTAGTGGTTCATGTTCAGGCGGTAAATGTATTGTACAAAGTGGTTGTGGGTGGCTTTTGTTACAAACATGTAACGGAACATGTGTGCTTAATTCCACAGGCGGAGGACCCGCCGGCAATTGATATATTTGATAATGGAGTACTTCTCAAAAAAAACGTAATATTACTTTGAGTATTACGTTCTTTTTTGCACTACTGAAATTAATATCAATGAAATTGTATCAAAAAATTATCATTATCATTGTGGTTTCACTTATTACGATTATGGGTGGTATTGTGAATTGGGTAAATCAGTTTATTATTGTGGGTGTTGCTTTTTTTGTAAGTACCTTTTTTTTAATAGATAACAAATCAAATAAGCGGCTTACTTTATTATTCCTTTTAGCCCCCTTTCTTTTAGTATATGGCGGTTCCATGCTTTTTTTTATAATAATAGGTGCCCCTACGCCTTGGGCTTATCCAATTGTTTTTATTTCTATTATTAGCGCATTTATAGGGTTTGGGGTTAGAATATTGTATTATAAATATTCAAAAAAATGGGTCATTTTTTTTGCTTCCCTATATCTTGTATTTTTTATAATTAGTGGTTATATTTTTATGCATAATTGGATTTGTTATACTTTATTTAAAGAGCCTAAGATAGAAGCAGAAAAACTGTCGGATATAAAAATTTGGGATTTTTCGGATAATGAAATATATTTAGAGGAAATTGAAAATAAAGTAATTGTGTTAGATTTTTGGTCTGTACATTGTGGCGAGTGTTTTCGAAAATTTCCTGATTTTGAAAAAATTAAGCATTACTATAATGATAAAGATGTAGTTTTTTACGCAGTTTATATTCCATGGAATGAAGAAAATGAAAATGATGAGTTAGAAGAGTGTTTACATTGGATTCAAGAACAAAATTTTACTTTTAATATTGTAAAAACTGATGCAATGACAAAAAAAATGTTAGGAATTAATGGTGTGCCACAATTATTGGTAATTGATAAAAATAAAAAAATGAGTTTTTACAGTACCCTTTATTTTCAAAAGAGAATAGTAATCAATAATTTATACTCGGTAATTAATAAAGCATTACAATAAAAATTATGAAAAAACATTTTCACTTATTTTAGCTTTATTCATAACTTTTTCAGTCTTTGCCCAAAAGCAGGGTGCTGTAATTTCGTGGGAGAAAGCTTCTTATGATTTTGGTACGATAAAAGAAGAGGATGGGGTTGTAAAATATAGATTTATATTTACGAAGTAACTGCAAAACTATTTTTGGCAGTAGGCATCGTGCGATATCATAAAAAAGAGTAATTTCGCGCACACTTTTTGTAACCTCAATGCAAATTAGAAAATACCTTTTCTTGCTCCTATTTTTCTCATTATTCCTCTCTGGTATTGCGCAAACCAGCGACCAGTTAAAAGCCAATAAAAAAAACTTGGAAGCCGAAATTGCGG
>Ga0209628_10002604_pt1 | contig 12329 bp, 7 predicted proteins | sample TergutCu122P4_FD_187285 | JGI IMG/M metagenome (GOLD analysis project Ga0209628, IMG submission 187285) | Cubitermes ugandensis P4 segment gut microbial communities from Kakamega Forest, Kenya - Cu122 P4 (SPAdes) (version 2) | ecosystem: Host-associated > Arthropoda: Insects > Digestive system >...
CGGAGAACCGAATGGGGGAGTAGTTTGCCTCCGGAATATTTTGTCTCCAGAGGAAGCATCTTATGAGTAATTCTCAATATTGGGTGTTTTCACGGGGAGGAGTTGTTAGCACCTCTCCCAAACCCCAAGCTGGAGGACCACCCCTAGTCGGCTGTCCGCGGCTGCTTATTCTATTTATTCACAGCCGGCCTCCATATCGGAGGCCGTTCCTCCATCCGCAACGTGAGGACGCACCATGCCGTGGTGACAGGGACCCACATTCATGGAGTATCCGACATTACCAGCCACTTTTTCGTAATCCTCATTTTGCATTTCTGTTGCTCAAATTGTTATACCTTCGATTATATTTATCTGACCATCTTGGGCCCTCTCAGGCTATTAAATAAAGAACTACAGATTATATCTATGTAGAAAAATATGCTAAGAAATAATTCTGACATGCCAAAAACTTAAAAAAACCAAATGTTATCCGGCAATCCCCGCCCTTACCCTATATATATATATATATATATATATATATATATATATATATATATATATATTCTATTGATTATTGAAAACACGACGGGGATGCCTCGCCTTAAAATCAGACAATGGCCATTGGAAGGCTTCATTAACTACGGTTGCCAAGAAAACTTATCACACTTACCTTACACGCCTCGCACACTATATCCGTTACCTAATATGTACCTACTGGCTTGCCGTGAAAAATTGCGACGCCTCTCCGCCTGCCGTTTGTACTCGAGTCCAGGTGGACTATTGTTGTCGTCTAGCAATGGTCCGCCGCCATCGGCGAAACCGGTTTACCCTGTTATGTCTTCTCCATTGCTGAGATACCACGATGACAGGGTTCGCCGTTCTCCTGGCGCTCTTCCCCTCAGTTTTCCGGTAAAAGTCCAGGCAGTCGACTTCTGTCATAAGAAAAGAACTAGAGATCTCTGGAATACAAGACGTGAGATCAAAATACAAACAAAACTGGATCAACCATCTTGAAAGACTGGACAACACCAGACTTCCGAAACACGCCCTTAACTACACGTACAAACCTAGAGGAAGAAGAGATCGTGGACGCCCCAGGAAACGATGGCAACGCGTCGATGCCGGAGCAGGTCAAGCGACCTAATCCATGGAGGAAGTTGATGATGATGATGAAAGTCCAGTCGAGACTACAAGAAAGCATATTTAAAGACACATTGCATGGAATACTATAATTGTAGTACCAGTAGACGGGCTCAAAAGGATGTTAGTATTTTACGCCATACTGCTATTTAATCATAAACAGAGCCACATGAGGGGCACATAGTCTTTTTTAACAACATTTACAAATAGAAGCAAGATTTGTTGCGTAATTTCGATAAGAATCGATTCCCAAAACTTGGTATTTATTTCCGCCCGTAAACTTTTAGAAGGTTGAAGATCAGAATCAAGTCACAGTACAGTAACTTGTTTTACGGGTGTGAAACGTGGTCTCGCTTACACGTATTTGAATACTAAGTGGGCGGACAAAATGTTGACCCAAGGTATTTATAATGGAAGGAGGAATTTGTGACGTAACGGGGAATCAATCCGCACAGGGCATGTGACAGTATTATTAGGACAGTGGTAGGCAAAGATGATGTGATCGTGATGGGCTGGGCATGTAGGTATGATGGGGAACAAGGAATATGTTTTGAGTCCCTTGTAAAGTTGTCATAAAGCAATCCCATTACAGGCCTGGATAGACCCTGAGGGTTCCAGGAGGTTGAGAGGTTCGCAGATTTCAAGAAAATCGGCACATGAAGGTAGTAAGGTCGTCATTCCTACGCACTGGCCACCTTTACCCTCAGAAAATATTCCTGGTACTCATTTCTGTTAGAGACTGAGTCCACTCCAGGAACATAATGCGACGGGAAGGATTATGTCAATGAAAAATTCCAGTGACACAATCGGGACTCGAACCCGCGACCTTCCGGCTTGTAGCGGAGTGCCTTAACCAACTGCGCCACCGTGTGCCCCAAAAATGTTGCCCTATGGATAAATAAGAATATGATGGATCTTGGAGGAGTGGGTTCTGCACATGAAGGGTGGATGGATATGCAACCGCCATTGGATCGGAGAACGGATAACGGTATGGTGACAAATCTACGGACTGGGCGAACCGGGCTTCGAGTCCCGGCAGATGCAAAGGGTTTATCTTCTCTAAAATGCCGAGACCGGAATTGAGGCCCTTCCAACTTCTCATACAATGGGAATCGAGGGCTGTTTGTCATGGGATAAAGCTGGCCGGGCATGAGACTGGCCACTCCACTCCACGTAGTGTCGAGTTTACGAATGAGTGGAGCTATAATTCCATTCTCCTACATGCCTGGGGTGGGTGAATAAGAATGACAGAAACAAACTGATTCACAATCGTGCTTAGCAACGGGCTCTTGTATTGGCTGTATTGAAACTTCGGGGGATATTACCCGAAACTTGGTCCAGTATATTGTTGCTAATCGTTCGCGCACGCCAAGTAGCTCACTTCCTGTGTCACGGCCCGCTGTACGCCTGGAAACGTACAGCCACTTCCGGTGCGATGGCCGATAGCGACGCACAATTGTTCATTGCTGCTGACCATTCACCTGACTTGCAAGAGAACTCTGCTGCAGCAACGAAACGAAACTAGGGCCAATTTGTATACTTTATGTCCCTGGTAGGCCTACAGGGCAAATGAATAATTATTCACACACACAGAAAATAAACGTTGTTGCCTTTTTCCATTTTTCGAAATGTCAGCATCAGCACCGAATTTTGTGAAACTTTTTATTGTTGTGCAGTGATGAGATATTGTTGGCAGTTTGCAGTTTGATCTTGTGCTGCCTCATGCAAGTTTAGATTCGCGAAATTTTGAACCGACATGAGGTCATGGTATGTTTCTCAGTGCACAAAATATCTTGTTTTGAGGTTGTGTCTGTCTGTGGCTTGACTTATCAGCAAACATAATTTGATTATAAATTATAGGCCTATACATAATTCTGGTCTAAACAGCAGCTTCTTACGTTTGTGGTTTCTAGAATAGTCAGGCTTCCACTTTATATATCTCATAAATAATCTTACATATTTTTTCTTGAATAAATAAATCGGAAATAAACATTAATTAAAAAAGGTGCAAGGCAATAGCTAATTTGTTGTATGGATACGTAAATAATGAATTCTTGTGTCAATAAATTAATTGTTTGTTCTAATAGTTTATGGTGTGGCCAGCCTCGTGGCTTGGTGGTCAGAGTTCCTGACTACTAACCATGAGGTCCCGGGTTCGATTCCCGGCTCTACCATGTGCGTTTTTCCTTGAAAAGGGAAGACGCCCATGGTGACCATGGTCTGGGTAGTTGGTAGAAATTAGGTTTAAGGCCCCCACTGGCACCTCAGATTCATCTTTCATTTCACCATCATTCACATCGGGACAACGTAACCGCGCCTACTGGGCGTCCCAACTTCAGAAGTCGGTTACACTTCAGCCACCCACGACATAAAGAGTGGCTGGTGTTGCAAACGGGAAGGGCCTCGAGTGTCAACGTTTCCTGAAATTTTAGGCGCGTTCGCAAATTTGCGGAAACCGACTGTTAGCTTCGCCATGGAAAAACTCGGCTTCCACTAGACGAATTTTAATGACATTTGACATTTTAGGGGTTTTTTGAAGATCTGTCCATAGAATTCATATTTAATTCAAATATGATAAAATGGTGCCTACTGTACATGAAGACCTATGCTCATTTATGATAATATTTTACGCAATTCTTCGTAGAATGAAAAATGTTTCAAACAAAGATTGTAGAGGAAAACAAGACAAACATTTTATATTCAATAACGGGTTTTCCAAAAATTGTTCCATTAGGGATATAATTCGGAAAAATATGGTAGGACCGGGCAGGACACGTGACAACATTATACGGCGCACGCGCATTGCATGCTGGATAACTCTGGCTACAGACACCCACAATCAGAATACACTTATTGCTTTTCCACGGCAACAATGGTTACGCGAACGCGTCGCAATGTTACGCTATAGTACATTGCCTGTCTTTTTAGAACTGATTGTTGTTCTTGTATTTCAATTATACCTGGGGAGGGTAACGTACATACTGATGAGAGCGTAAGAATGAAAAGAAAAGGTGACGTCTCTGTGAGTGAAAGTGGAGGTGACGTGGAAGTTCGATAAAGGAATGAGAATTGCTAGAATTCGGGTGCCATTATGGCGTAAAAGTTCGGACCGATCTCTCTATCGAGAAAAACAAATATAAGACCACACAAATATTTCATCCAGGACGCATATTTCTTGTGTACCTCACCATGATGCCTTCCTTGACAAAATGGAAACAGCGTTGATTGTACGGCTGGAAGATGAGACACACAGATGGTTGTCATTGACTTGTGCTGTAACGAAGGAGAGGTGCCCACTAAGTCTGGGCGTGAGGGGGAAATTGAGCAGATGGAATGTGCTGAAGATGAATATTCTCTCGTTGTTCTTCAGAGGACAAATGTGACCGCCATTATTCTCACGAAATGTCTTCAAATGACGGATGACGTAATCGATTACTTCCTGAACGTCGACCATTTCATTCGTACGTGCCTGAAATTTATGCACAAGATGGAGGCTGTCATGGTACAATACGAGGAGGTCTATACAGACGTACAGAAGGAGGCACAGCTATAGAAGACTACCTCTTTCTTCAGTGCGTCTTCTGTCTCCCGCCACTGGCGTCCATTCTGTTTTCGATCACCCTGACTTCTTTCTGTAGGGATCACTGACGTCATTTCAGCAAACACAAACATGATTTTTTGTCGTGGTTATTTATAGACATTAATCTGCACATTTTAATGTTTCGTGAGTATTTGGTTATCCTGGCCTCATTTTGTAAATTGGGTCTTAATTTCTCCTCTTGTAGTTTTACCTTTCGCGGAACTTTACAGTAAATGGCGAGGGTTTGCTGTAAAGACTGTAGTCTTAAAGGGTGGTTCACAGTATTGGAATACGCCATAAGAATCTGAAAATAGTAGAATTATGTACTCTAATCCACTGGACGTTTAACAAATCTGTCGCTACATTGAGTAGGCTACGGACTGGAGGCCAGGGGAGGCAGCAGTTCTCGGCAATAAGAAATTTTTCCTCTTCTTTACATCATTCAACCCAACTCTGAGAAGCACACATGTCCTATCCAAACTGAACCGGGTTCATTCCCCAGGGCAAAACGGCCGCACCCTATATCTTATCACACACGTCCATATAGAACGGAGGTAAAGAATTCGTGGAGTTTTACATAATAATACATAATAAGAATTATCAGCTTAGACAAAGTCTGTATTTTCAGATGTCGCGCCAGTTTGGATCTAGAACCAGACTAACGCAGCAGGTGCCTTCGATACCGTGATGGTAAAATTCAAGGTGGCCTTGCTCGCACAATGAAGGCATGCAGGGGTTAGTGGAGGTTTAGAACCACTTTTTTAAATTTCTTTTATTTTGTACATTGACCAACAAAGGCACAATCAATAGATAAATTATTATACTGCTCCTACATGTTTCGACACTATCGTGTCATCCTCAGGGAGCTTGTAATCAATACCTTGCCAACTTACACAAGTATGTCAAATGCAGCTGTTGGTAATACAATTCAGAATTTCACATATGTTTTATGCTGTTGGAATCTCAATGTTTAAAATCTTTAAAATATTAAAATTGTCCTATTCATAAAAAAAGGTCACAATCATTTGTTGTTACATTTCACATGAAGTCCTGTGTGGTGGCTGTATATACAGTCTGTGTGATGATGGCATTTTCAATATTTTAAAGATTTTAAACTTTGTGGATTCAACAACATAAAACTTATGTGAAATTTTGAATTACATAACCAACAACTGCATGTGAAATACTTGTGTAACTTAGCAAGGTACTGACTACAAGCTCCTTGAGGATGGCACGATAGTGTCGAAACATGTAGGAGCAGTATAATAATTTATCTATTGTTTGTACATCGGTTGGTCAATGTACAAAATAATGAAAGGTACACGGAGCATTTGTTAAAATAAAGTGTGGAACCACTCTTTCTTATCCTTGGCACCATATGGAAGTGAATTGTCAACTTCACGCGCTGGCCGCCTTAACCCCGGGAAATAACTCCGGGACGCAATGGATAGGAAGCTCAAAGTTTGGAAGATATGGATGAAAGAGAGTCTTGTGGCGGTGGAGACTCTAGTTACTACACTGACTGGGTTAACCATGCAGCCACAATGTTGAATCCAATCTGCAAGCGGAAAAACGGGTTCGTCAGTGTCCCTTCGCCATGCTTCAAACATACAGATATGCGTCGCTTAACGACGGGGAAACGTTCTGAGAAATGCCTCGTTAGGCGCTTTTGTCGTTGTGCGAACGTCATAGAGTGTACTTACAAAAACCTAGGTAGTTTTGCCTACTACAAATCTAGGCTATGTGGTATAGCCTATTGCTCCTAGGCTACAAACCTGTATAGCATGTTTTTGTACTGAATACTGTAGGCAATTGTAACACAATGGTAAGTATTATAATATATTATAATCTTATGGGACCACCGTCGTATATGCGGTCCGTCGTTGACCGAAACGTTAGGCGGCGCATATTTGTACTTTCGCATGTCAATAACTCGCCAGTGGAGTGTGGGCGAACGTATTTCTTAAGTCTTCCACGGACCTGCTGTCATCTCCAAACTGCAGTGGCGACATCACTGAGCGCAAACAAGGTCTTCCATCCCACACGGGACATTTAACCAGGGCCGCAACCCGCTCAAGAAGCAATGACCCTCCCTTATCTTGCAGCCTACAACGTAGTGTCTGCCTCACACATCTGCCCACACTGCCTTCTCCAAGCTAAGCACAGGAGGGTTCAAACCAAGGACACTGAAACTGCCCAGACTTAACTCTATAATGGACCATCTTAAGACGTGTCCGTGTCAAGAGTACAGTAGGAGTTCAGGTTAAAGATTCTTGGTAATATGACGTCACGATGCCTTATAAAGGACCTGTTCTTGTAGGCTTCAGCAGGTACTACCCGTTATGAAGTTCATCTGCTTGGCGTTCTTTGAGATACCACGAATAAGGTTTCTGTACGAAGCTGGAGTTCGCGTGACCTAGCAGGCCCTTTGATGTGTGTATTGTTTGTCTGGAACAGAAGGTAAGAGCTGACCGGGACGCGTTGTGTTGAAAGGTGGCCTTCTTCAACTACTTACCGGTGTTTGTCTTCTAGGAGGTACAAACCCCCTGCTTCTGTTACTCATAGAGTTGTCATTCCTTACAAGAGCCGCAACGCTTGACTTGCTTTCCGAAAAAGGTTTCCAAGTAGGTGTCAGCTAGATGATGTACCGGCGAGACGAAGGAGATGATGATGATGATGACGATAATAATAATCATCATCATATTGATAGATGTGGCGATACCCGCAGAAAGAAATGTCATGCAAAAGGAAGTAGAATAGGAGCTAAATTACAAGAGTTTATGTATAGAGACACAACGAATGTGGAATCTGGAATCTGGTGTGTTTAACACTTTGAAGACTGACGACTATCTGTAGGATGTATACTCAGTGAAACATGTCTTAAACGGAACCTGGGCAGAACGGAATCTTGTCTTCGCCGAAAAAAAATTAAAATCCAGATAATCTGGAGCCCCGATGATTCGTACTTAAAGTATCCCTATTCAGCGGAATCTTCCTGCGAATGGAAATATACGAGTATAAATCGGTCCGTCGCGGTTCCGTTATAGGCAGATTTCACTGCGTATATGTATTTTTTTTCTCACAAAGAACATATGCCGTATCCGTTGCAAGAAGTAATTTTAAAAGTTTATCTGTAAAATTATCGGTGTTTATTGAGAGAATCGTACCAAACATACATGTCTAAATACTACGTCAGTGCAGCCAGAATGCATTACGTTACTGTGACAGCTGGTACGTAAAGTAACCACTAGGCTTCAAGAGGTTATGATTCGTCTTATGATTGGGTGTGGTGAGTGTGTGAGGTGTTTGTGAGTAACTGTGTGGTTATGGTTGCCTTTAATACGTACAGTTTTAAAATTCACATTATGTCATGTGAATATATATATATATGGCAAGCAAAAGGCTAAAAAAGAAGACTGTTGGAAGCCACGAAAGTCATTTTATTTCGATTTTATATTCAAGGTTTGCTTTGTTGGAGTTTTACTATTTATAGCATAAAAAGAAAGGAATTAAATTATCCCCTCTAACACTTACGTCATTAATAAGTGTACGTCAAGGCCTGTGACGTAATCATAAAGAACATATCTGAACTGTATTAGCAACCAACAAGTCTTTTGCGTTCGCTCATCTCTCCTTTTTCTGTTCAAATGTCCTCCTAGCTGCAATTTGACAGCAATACGGGAAGCCGTAGAAATGTGGTGATATTACAGTATTATGTCAGCCAGCTACAAATGATGATAGGCGTGATGATGCTGTTGCTGGTTATGCTGAAGGACACAGGAATGGTCTTTGTTGTTTCTCATGGAGACGACGAACGGTGTGACATCTGTTGCTAGAGAAAGTGAACCTGGCACTGCTCATCCATCTTGCATTAACTCGTTCCTGTTGCTGCGGCTGATGAAGGTGACGACATCTGAAGATGATACGTCACTGTACGCGATGCAGTGTTGCCAAAATCTCAACTGAACGTCTGATATATTACACAGTCTGAATAGGAGTATTAATTTAGGGCAAACCAAACAGGCAATGTACGTATAACGTAATATTGAAGCGCGTTCGTGCAACCGTTGTTGGCGCGGACGTGAGGTTGAGGTTGAGGTTGAGGCACTGGGGTACAAGCCGGAAGGTCGTGGGTCCGATTCCCGATGGTCTCATTGGAATTTTTCATAGGCATAATCCTTACGGCAGCGCTATGATCCTGGGGTCGACTCAGCCTCTAACGTAACCTAACAGAAATGAATACCAGCAATATTTCCTGAAGGTAAAGGCGTCCGGTGCGTTGGGCTGACAACCTTACCACCTTCATGTCCCAGATTTGCATGAAATCTGGGAGCCTCAACTTCCTGGAACCCTCGGGGACTGTCCAGGCCTTTAGAGCGATTACTCTACCTTTACCTTTACTTTTTACTTATGTCTTCATATGAAGTGCCCCATATGTCCGGTTTTAAACAAATTTAGGGTTTCCTGACAGATGTTTGTAAAAGTCACGAATGTCACTAAAATCCGTGAAGTGAGAGACGCGCTGCAACATTCGGACAGACGGACGTGGCGAAGATAATAACCGTTTTTTGTCATTATGCGAACGCGCCAAAAAATGAAGAAAGATTACATATTTCTGGGATGTGACGCCGTGTTGCTTGGTAGATAGGCACCAACGATTAGGAATGCCCTACTGTCTATCTTCAGGGTACACAAATAAGCGATGCGGGAATGGAACGTGTAGATAGAAGTAGGCTAGGACGATCCATGGTGGCTGGCGAGCCAGGGGGATGCATGTCCCTTGAAGGGGCCAGAAATTTTTCTTCAATTTTTGCTTTTTTAATGTCCATCATATGTCATTGCAGCTTAATATGTCATCCTTTCTTACAAATGTTAAAAGCAAATATAACAGACTATTTTAGGATCGCATGATAGTGCATCATAACAGATTCTTTGTAAATAAAACCAACAGATGCACTGAATTCCAGTTTTATTGGTATTTCTACTGTACATGTTTCGGGCAGCCTTTCTGCCCATCATCAGATGTTCTTAGCTTATATCGGCTTTGGTGCATTATATGCAGTTGTGATGACCGTTTGCTACCAGGAGTAGGATGGAACGTAGTTCCATCCTACTCCTGGTAGCAAACGGTTATCACAACTGCATAAAATGTACCACAGCCGATGTACGGCTAAGAACTCCTGATGATGGGCAGAAAGGCTGCTCGAAACATGTAGAGTCGTAATACCAATAAAACTGGAATTCAGTGCATCTGTTGGTTTTATTCACAAGGAATTAATTAGTGGTCTTGTAAAACAGTGGGGGGGAGTGAAGGCGATAAAAAGTAAAAAGTGAAGGGAAGTGAATTGAAGTGAAGGGAAGTGAATTGAAGTGAAGGGAAGTGAAGGGAAGCGAGTTGTAGAGGTGAATAGTAAAGTGAAGTGAAGGGTTGATAGGATAAGTATAAAAAAAAAGTGAAGTGAAATGGTGAGAGGTTCTTTAGGGCAGTGAAGGGGTTCATTATTTTGGGAAATAAGTTTGGGGATGTGATAACCATACTGTGTCTAGTTTAGTGATGGGAGGGGAAATAGAACAATAGGAAATGTAAATGGGTTAAGCCAAATGAGAGGGTAGTGAAGTGGAAATGAGAGGAAGTGAAGTGTCGATAAGTGTACTGAAGTGTAGTGTGGCGAAGTGTTGCAGTGTAATGATGGTACAAGTAATAAGGTGTCCGACATTATTATAAGACTTTAGACAATAGGAAGTTGCTGCTTATATGTATTTTGCTATTATTACATTCTCTCATATTTTTTTTAGGTTCCTTTTTTATAAAATTATTGTTGTAATTTATGTATTTTTATTGGAAGAGGCTATGTATTCTTAATGTTATCTATGTATACTTATTGTTAGTCTATGTTATAGTTGTTTATGTGTTGTCTGTGTATTCTTAGACGCGACTGCCCTGACTAAGGTTTTACCGTGCTTTTTCCTCAGTTGTAAGGCAAATGCCAGAGTAAATCTAGCCAAGACGGGGCACGGCCCGCACTCCCACAAATTGTTGTGTTCTTCTATGTATTGTTTGTTTTGTGTCGTTCTGTGTAATGTTTGTGTGTAAATGTGTACTGTACTACTGCCACCGGGTATCAACCCAATTGCAGTTAATAAATATATCGTATCATATATCATATTCCTCAGCACTTTGCACCCAGATACCCTTCCTTTTGATTATTGTATGACGGTGAGAGACTAAGGTTTACACCAATGTAAAACATGAGGTAAAATGCAGTTTTATATATGTGAATTTTTAGGGAACCTCATAATGAAAGTCATTTAGAGTTATTTAATTTATTGCTTAATATTTGAATTATTTGTTTATATTACAGTTTTCTCTACGTTCTGGTAGTAAGACATTGGTATATACATACTAGCATCTAAGAAACTGAGAGGTTATGATGGTATTTTTGTTATTGATATGGAATAGGGAAGTAGTATTCAATATTTATGTTCCATTTCCTGTGTGTCTACTTATGATTTAAGATGATTTTCTGTTAATTTATTTTTGAGGGATCCTGTAGCTAAACTTACGTTTGCGTGCACTATTCTCTTTGAAGATAAATGCTAGGCCAAATAGGCATTGAATCACTTGCTGTGTAATCTCATTCTTATCTTCTTCTGTTTTCTGTGGCCATCTTCTTCAGTGATTTACTCTTGGAGTCTCAGTAGCTCCTTAACCTTGCTGTGGCAGTTCTTTAAAGATGTTTCTGTTTTGGGTCACTTACTGCTCTTTATCTTACAGTCATAAATCTATCTTGTTTTCATAATGAGTCACACATGTTAGCCATGATGTTAAGCCCGGTACTTGACTTTGTTTCCTTCCTGAGTATGTAACAGAGAATTTGCCCAATGGGCTGCCATATTGTTCACACACACTACTTCTTGGCTGCTTTTATCAGTCATTCCTTAATTCTTAGGGCCACCCACACATTTTAATCTCATCTATTGGGAGTTCTGGCATCTGTTTCTGCTGTGCTGTAATATATGCCCAGTGCTGAGATGTTTCTTCTGCCTCAGTGTTATTGCAGGAAAGAGGCACAGTGGTTACCATGAAAGCTGTGCTGGATTACCGACTTCAGCGGTTACCTATCCCCAGCATCCTGTCGTGTGATGATTCACCATAATATTCACATGCAATGAACATGGAAACCATGCTTAGCGCCCACAGAGAATCCACTGTAGTCACCAGATTAAAAGCCATGTGATTTTTGTTGGGGTGTTTCTCATGGATAAAGTGTTCAACACTAACTCTTGCACAGATGATCAGTAGATGTTTTCAGTCCTTCCAAAAACTTTTGAAGAGTCAATGTAAAATTCCATCCATGCACTTCCACACAGCCCTTTTAATTATTACACAGTACACACACACACACACACAGTTTTTACTGTAATATAGCAACAGCTTTACAATCTAGTAAACTTTCTTTAGGGTAATTCCCCGGCGTCTGGTTTATAATTGCCGACGTTTTGAAACCTTCTGTCAGGTCCATCTTCAAAGGCTGAAGTGTGAGGTATGAGAGGAGTACGTGGGAGCGGTGGTATTTATACGGGAAGTCCGCCGGACTCAGGACTGGTGGGACCAATGGTGAGGTAGTGA